>DHCMC07803__coassemble_369_pt1 | contig 34282 bp, 29 predicted proteins | sample DHCMC07803__metabat2_low_PE_048 | metagenome-assembled genome bin DHCMC07803 | reverse complement strand
GGTGTTGGCGCCCGGGATCTTCACGGGGTGCCCGGCCTCGAGCGCCGCCGTGAGCGAGGGCGCCCCCTCCGGCTCCACGCCGATGACGCGGATCTTGGGGTTGTAGAGCTTGGCGAAGGTCGCCACGCCGCAGGCGAGGCCACCCCCACCCACCGGCACGATGATCGTGTCGACGAGCGGCAGCTCCTGCACGACCTCCATCGCGATCGTGCCCTGGCCGGTGGACACGCACGGGTCGTTGAACGGGTGGATGAACGTGTAGCCCTCCTGCTCGGCCAGCCGCAACGCCTCGTCGCACGCCTCGTCATAGACGTCGCCGTGGAGCACGACCTCGGCGCCGTAGTGCTTGGTGCGCTCCACCTTGATGAGCGGCGTCGTCTCGGGCATCACCACCACGGAGCGCGCGCCGGCGCGGGTGGCGGCAAAGGCCACGCCCTGGGCGTGGTTGCCGGCGCTCGCGGTGACGATGCCGCGCCCCAGCTCCTCGGGGGAGAGGGTGGAGATCTTGTAGTAGGCGCCACGCACCTTGTAGGCGCCCGTGCGCTGCATGTTCTCGGGCTTGAGCCACACGCGGTTGCCCGTCTGCGCCGAGAAGTGCGGGCTCTCCACGAGCTTGGTCTCGAGCGTTACCTCGCGGACCTTCTCGGACGCCTCCTCGAAGGCCTCGAGCGTGAGCATCTCTGCCATGTGAAACTCCTTTGTGACGGCTCGCCGCGCTGCGGCGCGATTTACCTATAGTAATCCTTGCGGCGCGCGTCGGGCGCCGTCCGAGGAAGGGAGCCCCATGAGAGACGCGGAGCAGACGATCCCGCTCTTCCAGATTCACGATGCGAGCGTGGTGCGCGGCGGCAAGACCATCCTGCACGTCTCGGACTTCTCGCTCGCCGAGGGCGAGCACGTGGCCCTTCTCGGCCCCAACGGTGCGGGCAAGTCCACCTTCATTCAGCTGCTCACCCGCGAGGTCTTCCCCCTCTGGCGCGAGGAGCCGCCGGTGCGCTTCCGCGGTGCCGCCCGCCCGCAGCTCGCCGAGATCAAGCGGACCCTCGGCATCGTGAGCTCCACGATGCATGACCAGGTGCGCGTTCACCTGCCCGTGATGGACATCGTGGTGGGTGGCCTCTTCGGCACGCTCGGCGTTCCGCTGCGCGGCGAGGTGACCCAGGGGGACCGCGCCCTCGCGTCGGACGCGCTCGAGCGACTGGGCATCGCCGAGCTCGCCGAGCGCGACGTGATGACGCTCTCCACCGGCCAGGTGCGCCGCGTCCTCGTGGCGCGCGAGCTCGTGCGCGACCCACAGGTGCTCATCTTCGACGAGCCCTGCACGGGGCTCGACCCGGAGGGCATGTACCACGTGCGCAAGACCATGGGGACGCTCGCCGCGGAGGGGCGCTCGGTGGTGCTCGTCACCCACTACCCGGAGGACATCATCCCGGCGATAGGGCGCGTCCTGCTCATCAAGGACGCCGAGGTCTTTGCGGACGGCCCCAAGGAGGCCCTGCTCACAAGCGAGGTCATGAGCGAGCTCTTTGACGTGCCGCTCGTGGTGGGGGTCTCCGACGGCTGGTACTCCCTGCGGGGCGCCTACGCATGAGGAACGCCGGCCTCGTGCCGCGGGCTCTCGATTGCCGCTTGACAGCCGACGTCGGTGCTGCCACAATAACCGACGCGCGATGCGCCTGGGGACGTAGCTCAGCTGGGAGAGCGCTGCCTTCGCAAGGCAGAGGCCGGGGGTTCGAATCCCCTCGTCTCCACCAGAGGTGAGTCTGCCGGGCACCCTTGGAAGCAGGGGTGCCCGGCTTTTTGTTCTGGCGAGGCGACGACGCGGCAGGGCCGTGGGGGCGCGTGACTGCGACTTGCGCCGCAAGGTCCCGAAGAGCCCGCCCGAGCCGGCCGCGCCCAATCCCAGAGAGAGGCCCTTCCCGGAGAGGCCCTACGCCACGTCAGCCATCGTCGAGTGTGCGAAATTCGGGTCGAGTTTCTCCGATGCGAGCAGCTTTGGGCGCGTTTGCCCAGGTAAGGTTTGTGAGGAAGCCCGAGTTTGGGTCAGTTTTCGTACACTCGGCGAGAACGGCGGGGGTGCGCCGCCGTCGGCGCGAGCGACGCTCGGGCTCCGGCGCCGACCTCCCCACACAAAAAAGTCGTCCCCTGCGGTGCGTCAATGAACCCACCTCTCAGAAGGTGGGTGTCCCCATCGCGCGTTCCGGCTTTCCCAGCAACGGGGAATCTCCGTACTGAACACGAGATATCGGACTCCCAAGTAACGCTTGTCGGTTCACCCAGTTAGCCCGCAGGGGAACGACAGCTCAACTATAGGCCTGTGGAGGAGAAACACCAGTCTTGACTTGTGTGCCCCACTCCGCAAAAGTGGGAGTGTGCGTGCGTCCGGAGTGGGAGGGGGCAAGGTGGTTCCGAGCTGGGTGCCCTACCTCTGTCTCTTCTGCGCGGCCCTCGCCACCTCGATTGCCGTGACCCCGCTGGCCCGGCGCATCGCCGTGCGGCTCGGCGCCGTCGACTATCCCAGCGCCCGACGCATCAACAAGCGGCCCATCCCGCGCATGGGCGGCATCGCCATCTTCTGCGGCATCGTGGCCGCCTTCGTGGTCCAGTACCTCGGGACGACCTACCTCCGCTGGCCCGTCGTCCTGGTGCCGTCGTCCCTGCTCGAGGTCAACTACTGGATGCTCGTGCTCTCCTTCGTCGTGATCTTCCTCACGGGCCTTCTCGACGACCGCTACTCCCTGACGCCGCTCCAGAAGCTTGGGGGGCAGGTGCTTGCGGCGACCCTCGCCGTGTCGGGCGGGCTCGTGATCGGCGAGATCGCCAACCCGCTCGGCGGTCCGCACATCAGCCTCGGCTGGTTCGCCTATCCCGCGACGGTCGTCTATCTCGTCGCCTATACGAACATCATCAACCTGATCGACGGCCTCGACGGCCTCGCCGCGGGCATCTCCGCCCTCGCGAGCCTCACCATGTTCGTGCTCTCCGCGCAGGCCGGGCGCCTCGACGCCGCGGCGCTCTCCATCGCCGTGGCAGGCTCCTCGCTCGGGTTCCTTCGCTTCAACTTCCATCCCGCGTCGATCTTCATGGGGGACTCCGGTGCCCTCACCCTGGGGTTTGCCCTCGGCACCGTCTCGCTGCTCTCCGTGACGCGCTTCGCCGGCCTCACGACGATCATCGTCCCGCTGGTCATCGCGGCCGTTCCCATAATCGACACCTTCTCGGCGATCGTCAGGCGCCTGCGGGGCCACGTCAGCATCGGTCACGCCGACCGCGGCCACATCCACCACCGTCTCATGGCCGAGGGGTTCGACCAGCGTCAGGCGGTCCTGCTCATGTACGCGTGGACGGCGCTCCTGTGCGTCGGGTCGCTGGTGATGACGCAGGTCGACACGTTCGCCCGCATCATCATCTTCGTGGTGGTGCTGGCCGCCTCGTTCGTCTTTGCCCACCACCTGCGGCTCTTCGAGCCGGTGCTGCTCCACCACTACGACCCAGAGACCGGCGAGGACGAGCTCGTCACGCCCGCGGACGAGGCGTTCGAGCAGGAGGCGGAGCGCCTGCACGAGCACGAGGGCGCCCCCCGCGAGCGTCGTGGCCGGTGAGCCCCGCATGGAGGACCTGCTCTCGTACGCCGCCTACGACGCGTGTCGGCTCTGCCCGCGTCGCTGCGGAGCACGGCGGAGCGACGGTGCGCGCGGTCGCTGCGGCATGAGCGCCGAGCCCAGGGCGGCGAGAAGCGCGCTGCACCTGTGGGAGGAGCCGCCCATCTCGGGAGAGGCGGGGTCGGGCGCCGTGTTCTTCTCCGGCTGCCCGCTTCGGTGCGTTTTCTGCCAGAACCACGAGATCTCGAGCGGCGGCTTCGGGCTGCGTGTTGGCACGGGGCGCATCGCCGAGATGATGCTCGAGCTCCAGGCCCAGGGGGCCCTCAACATCAACCTGGTGACGGCGCTGCACTTCGCCCCTCACGTCCGCGAGGCCGTCTCGATGGCGCGCGCCGCCGGCCTCACGCTCCCGATCGTGTGCAACACCTCGGGCTACGAGCTCGTCGAGGTGGTTCGCGCGCTCGCCGGCGTCGTTGACGTATGGCTCACCGACTTCAAGTACGCCGACGGCGCTCTCGCCGGCGAGCTCTCGGCCGCCCCGGACTACCCCGAGGTCGCCGCCGAGGCCCTCGCGGCGATGGTCTCGTGCGTGCGCGACGCGAGCGGCCGCTCCCTTGCCGAGGACGGCTCGATGAGGCGCGGCGTCATCGTGCGCCACCTCGTGCTCCCCGGCCACGCGGACGACTCCTGCGCGGTGCTCGACCGGGTGTGGCAGATCGCCGGCAACGAGGTCGACCTCTCGGTCATGAACCAGTACACGCCCAACGAGACGTGCCGTGCCGCCGGGGGCGACCTCGCGCGCGCCGTGACGGAGGAGGAGTACGAAATCGTGCTCTGCCATGCCGACGACCTGGGCTTCGAGCGAATCTGGTGGCAGGAGGGCGGCACGGTCTCGGAGAGCTTCGTCCCGTCGTTCGACGCCACCGGCGTGGAGGGGCCGGACCTTGCGCGCCCTCCTCGCCCACAAGCGCTATAACTATGCAAACTGCCGGACCGACAGACGGAGGAGACATGGCAGACAACGCTGGCCTCACCGACGAGGAGCGCGCCGAGCTCGAGCAGCTGCGAGCCGAGAAGGCGGCCCGTCAGCAGGCCGAGAGGGACGCCGCCGAGCGCGCCGAGCTCGAGCGTCTTCGCGCGCAGCGCGCCGAGGCCGAGGCGGCCCGCGCGGCGCAGGAGCGCGACGCCGAGGCGCTCGAGCGCGGCCGGAGGCTGATGCAGCCCGACGATGACGACCTCAGGATGCCGCTCGGGCAGAAGATCGTCATCGCCGCCATCGTCGGGGTCGCCGCCATCTGGCTCGCCGTCACCGTTCTCGGATAGGAGGACGCATGTCTCTCACCGACCGCACCAAGCCGACCGACGTCTGCCTCAACACCGACCTCTACGAGCTCACCATGGCCCAGGGCTTCTGGGAGTCCGGGCTCGCGGACGACCAGGCCTGCTTCAACGCGTTCTTCCGTGACTGCCCCTTCGACGGCGGCTATGCCGTGTGCTGCGGCACGGGCCAGATTGCCGACCTCGTTGAGAACTTCGTCTTCGAGGACGACGACATCGACTACCTCGCGAGCATCCAGGCGCCCGGCGGGGGCCCCATGTTCAAGGCCGGGTTCCTCGAGTACCTGCGCCACCACCATCTCGACCTCACGATTCACGCCGTTCCCGAGGGTCAGGTCGTCTTCGGCCGCGAGCCGATGGTCCGCGTCGAGGGGCCCGTCATCGACTGCCAGCTCATCGAGACGGCGCTGCTCAACCTCGTGAACTTCCAGACGCTCGTCGCCACCAAGACGGCACGCGTCGTCCGCTCCGCCGAGGGGCACCCGGTCTCCGACTTCGGCCTGCGTCGCGCCCAGGGGCCCGACGGCGGGCTCGCCGTGGCGCGCGCCTCCTACATCGCCGGCGCGTCCTCGACCTCCAACGTGCTCGCCGGCAAAATCTACGGCATCCCGGTCTTTGGCACGCACGCCCACTCCTGGGTCATGGCGTTCCCGAGCGAGCTGGAGGCGTTTCGCGCCTTTGCCAAGTCCAGCCCCAAGAACTGCGTGCTGCTGCTCGACACCTACGACGTCCACCAGGGCATCAAGAACGCCATCACCGTCGCCAAGGAGATGGAGGAGGCCGGCGAGCGCCTCTCTGCCGTGCGGCTCGACTCCGGCGACCTCGCCCGTCTGTCCAAGGAGGCCCGCGCGGCCTTCGACGAGGCGGGGCTTCCCTACGTGAAGATCTCCGTCTCCAACGACCTCGACGAGTACACGATCCAGTCGCTCTTCGCCCAGGGCGCGCCGATCGACTCCTTCGGCGTGGGCACCAAGCTCGCCACCTGCGACCCGCAGCCCTCGCTCGGCGGCGTCTACAAGCTCTCCGCCGTCCGACACGACGCGAACGAGCCCTGGACCCCGGTGATCAAGCTCTCCGAGCAGTCCTACAAGCGCACCATCCCCGGCGTCCAGCACGTGCTGCGCTACTTCGACCAGGCTGGTCGCCCGACGGCCGACATGCTCGTCGTCGACGAGGTCGCCCGCGACGGAGCACCGCGCGAGATGATCGACATCGTGGACCCGTATCTCACCCACCGGCTCTCCGGCGAGCCCGTCGAGCTGCTCGTCAAGATGGTCGAGCGCGGGAGTCGCTTCGGCGAGCAGGAGGGCATCGAGTCCGCCCGCGAGCGTTGTCGCGAGGCGCTCATGCGGCTCGATCCCGCCGTCGCGCGCTTCCTCAACCCGCAGACCTACCCGGTGGGCCTCGAGCTCGGCCTCGCGGAGCTTCGAAGCCGACTTGCCCGCGAGGAGCGCGCGGGGAGCGCCCGTCGGCCGGCGTAGGCCGCTCGGGCGCGACCCTCGGCCCCGCGTTCGCGGCACGTTCCGCGCGGAGGGGCGTCGTCGGCGCGGGTCCCGCGCGTCTGCGACGAGGCCCGGGGCGCGCCCGCCTCTGATACACTGGGGCGGTTACCGACTGCAGGGGACAGGAGAGAAGATGCCCGAGAAGATCGAGGAGCTCGTACGCGCCGCGCTCGCCGCCGCGCAGAGGGCCGGCGAGCTGCCGGAGTTTGACGTCGCCGACCTGGGACTCGAGCGCCCTGCCGACCCGGCGAACGGCGACTGGAGCTCCACGGTGGCGATGCGCTCCGCCAAGCTCGCGCGCCGTGCGCCGCGTGACATCGCGGCCGCCGTCCTGGCGCACCTTCCCGCCGACCCCTCGATCGAGCGCGTCGAGGTGGCGGGTCCGGGCTTCATCAACTTCTACCTCGCGACGGACTCGGCGAACGAGGTCTTCCGCACGGTCCGCGAGCAGGGGCGCGACTTCGCTCGCTCCGACCTCGGGGCGGGCACGCACGTGCAGGTCGAGTTCGTCTCGGCCAACCCCGTGGGGCCGCTCCACGTCGGCCATGGCCGCTGGGCCGCCCTCGGCGACTCGCTCTGCCGCGTCATGGAGCTCGCCGGCTACGACGTGGAGCGCGAGTACTACATCAACGACCACGGCTCTCAGATGGACGTCTTCGGCCGCTCGGTCTCCATGCGCTACCAGCAGCTCCTTGAGGTGATGGCGGAGCGGCGCTGCGACCTTGACGCGGCGCGCGCGGCCCTTCTCGCCGACCGCGAGGCGTTCGTGGCCGACGAGGAGGACGAGCGCCCCGAGACCCACCCGCTCACGGATGCCTTCAACGAGGCCCTGGGTGGCAACGCCTACGGCGGCGACTACATCGTCGACATCGCCTGCCGGCTCGTGCGCGAGGACGGCGACCGCTGGGCGGACGCGCCCGAGGACGAGCGGACGGCGCAGTTCCGCGAGCGCGGCTACCTCTGGATGCTCGACTCGATTCGCGAGACCTGCCACGAGGCGCGCTGCGACTTCGACGTCTGGTTCTCCGAGCGCAGCCTCTACGTCAAGGACGAGACCGGCACCTCCGCCGTTGACCGCGCGCTCTCCGCCCTGGACGAGCTCGGCCACCTCTACCGCGACGACGCGGGCGCCCTCTGGTTCCGCTCCACGACCTTCGGTGACGACAAGGACCGCGTCCTCGTCAAGACCAACGGTGACTACACCTACTTCGCCTCGGACGTCGCCTACCACTGGAACAAGTTCCAGCGCGTGGACCACGTGATCGACATCTGGGGCGCCGACCACCACGGCTACATCCAGCGCGTCCAGTCCGCCTGCGAGGCGCTCGGTTACCCCACGCAGTTCGAGGTCCTTCTCGGCCAGCTCGTGAATCTGCTGCGTGACGGCCAGCCCGTGCGCATGTCCAAGCGCAAGGGCACGATGGTCACCTTTGACGAGCTTCTCGACGAGGTCGGCGCCGACGCCACGCGTTACACGCTCGTCTCCAAGTCCTCCAACCAGATGATCGACTTCGACATCGAGCGCGTGAAGCGTCAGGACAACACCAACCCGGTCTACTACGTCCAGTACGCGCACGCTCGCATCTGCTCGATTCTGCGCCGCGGCGCCGGCGTCGACGCGGAGGAGGCCGCCGAGCTCGGGATGGACGAGGTCGCGCGTCGGGCGGTGGGGGAGTCCTACGACCTGGGCCTGCTCACGGACTCCGCAGAGGCCGCGCTCGCCCGCAAGATCGCCGAGCTTCCCGGGCTGGTGGAGAGCTGTGCGCGCGACCGCGCTCCGTTCCGCCTCACGCACTACGCCGAGGAGCTCGCCGCGCAGTTCCACTCGTTTTACGCGGCCTGCCAGGTCCTGCCGGGAAAGGGGCGTCCGCTCGACGAGGGCCTCAGCCACGCGCGCCTCGCCGCCTGCGACGCCACGCGCCGCGTGCTCGCGCTCACGCTCGAGCTGGTGGGGGTCAGCTCGCCGCAGAGCATGTAGCGCCGTCGACTGGGTTTGTGTGCGTCTTTTATAAAGCGCGGATCATGCTGCGATGGGAACGATTTCCTCCGGTATACTGCGCTGCTGTGGCGCCGGTCTTCCGATCGTGGTCGTATCCTGCGTCTCGTTTGAGTGATACGTGTACGAGAATCAGGGGGCGAGTCGTGGACCTCAAGGAGTTCATGTCCGTGCGTCGAGCATACAATGCCGTCCGGCAGGAGGTCGGCTCCGAGGAGCGCCTGACGTTCGAGGAGTTTGCGATCGTCTGCCATCTCTGCGATGCCGACGAGCCCCTCAAGACCTCGGCGATCGCCGAGTACCAGGGTGCGCTTCGTCCCACGATGACGCACCGGACCAACCACCTCGAGAGCCTCGGGCTCATCGTTCGCGTCGAGGGGTCGAGCGACCGCCGCAACGTCGTGTGCTCCGTCTCGGAGCGGGGCAGGCAGCGCGCGCTCGAGCTCGCCTCGCTCACCTGCGCGCGCATTCCCAACGGCCGCGCGCTCTCGCGCACCACGCCCGAGCGCATCCTCAAGTACGTCGACGCGATGGGGTCCTTCTTCTGCAAGGCGGGCGACCTCGTCCTGCTCGGCCTGCGCTCCCTGGAGGGAGAGCCCGCCACGATCATGCGTCTCGTCGAGACGCTGGGTCTGCTCCAGCCGACGGTCTCCATGTCGGTCGCCGCGCTTGCCGACCGAGGCCTCGTCGAGCGCGAGCGCTCGGCCACCGGCGCGCACACCACGAGCGTCAGCCTGACGCGCGACGGGGAGGCTGCCGCCGACGAGCTGGTCGACAGAATCGAGGGGCTCGTCGTCCGTCGCAAGTCACGCACCGCGAGCTAGCCCGAGAGACAGGCGCCCCGTCGCAGGACGGGGCGTTTCTTTATTTCTTGACGTCCGAATGGTATACTCGGCGCTGCTCGGGTGCCCGTTTGCATCCCGAGAACAATCATGTCCCAATTCGGGCGCACGCCCGGAGCATATCGCGCGGCAATTCCGGCCGCTTCGCCCGTCCCGCATGGGACCATGTCGCGCGTCCGCACCAAACGAGAGGTAGAAAACATATGACGGATGACGTGACCCCCGCTTCCCCCGTCGCGGCGGACGCCCCTGTCGAGGCGACCGCCCAGAAGCCGAAGCGCAAGCGTCGCACCAAGGCCGAGATGGAGGCCGCCCGCGCCGCGGAGGCCGAGGCCCGCGCCGCCGCCGAGGCCGCCGGCGAGCCCTGGCCGCCCAAGCGCCGCCGCGGCCGCCCGCGCAAGGGCGAGCAGGCGGCGGCCCCCGAGGGGGAGGCACCTGCCGCGTCCCCGGAGACGCCGGCTCCGGCCCCCGAGGTCGCCGAGGCGCCCAAGCGCCGCCGCGGCCGCCCGCGCAAGGGCGAGCAGGCCGCCGGCGACGAGATGACCAAGATGACGCAGGAGGCGACGCAGGCGGACTCCGAGCCCACTCCCATGCCCGCCCAGACGCTCTCCGCCGAGGGTTCCGCCCCGACCGACGCCCCGCGCCCGCGCAAGCGCCGCCGCTCCTCCGACCACGCCGCCGCGCAGCAGGACCACCAGGGTCAGGGGCGCAGGCAGGGCGGCCAGGGCCGTCGTCGCAACCGTCGTCAGGACTACGTTGCCGAGCCCTCGCTCACGCGTGACGAGCTCTCCGCGATGAAGGTCGCCGAGCTGCGCACAAAGGCGGCCGAGCTTGGCGTCGACTATGCCGGCGTCCGCAAGGGCGACCTCGTCGAGGCGGTCTTCGAGGCCGCCGCCCGCGCCGAGGGCTTCCGGCCCGTCGAGGGCGTGCTCGAGGTGGGAAACGAGGGATACGGCTGGATCAGGACGGGCAACTACATGGAGGGCGACGATGACGCCTTCGTCCACCAGCAGATGATTCGCTCGCTCGGCCTGCGTCAGGGCGACCTCGTGTCCGGAACGGTGGGCCCCGGCCGTGCGAACGGCAAGTACCCTCCGCTGCAGAGCGTCATCACCGTCAACGGTCAGTCGCCCGACGGCCTCAAGTCCCGTCCGCGCTTCCGCGACCTCACTCCGGTCTACCCCAACGAGCGGCTCACCATGGAGTGCGGCAAGGAGTCGACCACGGGTCGCGCCATCGACCTGGTATCCCCGATCGGCAAGGGCCAGCGCGGCCTCATCGTGAGTCCGCCCAAGGCCGGCAAGACCACGGTCCTCAAGAAGATCTGCCAGTCGATAGCCGCCAACAACCCGGAGGTGCACCTCTTCTGCCTGCTCGTGGACGAGCGCCCCGAGGAGGTCACCGACATGGAGCGCTCCATCAAGGGCGAGGTCGTCGCCTCGACCTTTGACATGCCGGCCGACAACCACACTCGCGTCTCCGAGCTCGTCATCGAGCGCGCCAAGCGCCTCGTCGAGCTCGGCGAGGACGTCGTGGTCGTGCTCGACTCGATCACGCGTCTGGCGCGCGCCTACAACCTCGCCCAGCCCGCGAGCGGACGCATCCTCTCGGGAGGCGTGGACTCCGCGGCGCTCTATCCGCCCAAGAAGTTCCTCGGCGCCGCCCGCAACATCGAGAACGGCGGGTCGCTCACGATCATCGCCTCGGCGCTCGTGGACACCGGCTCCAAGATGGACGAGGTCATCTTCGAGGAGTTCAAGGGCACGGGCAACATGGAGCTCAAGCTCGACCGCGAGCTCGCCGACAAGCGCATCTTCCCGGCGATCGATCCCGTGGCCTCCGGCACGCGCAACGAGGACCTGCTCATCGAGCCCGACTACCAGCCGCTCGTCTGGGGCATCCGCCGCGTGCTCGCGAACATGAACAACGTCGAGCGCGCCGCCCGAGCGCTGGTGAGCGGTCTCAAGGGCACCGACAACAACCGCGAGTTCCTCATCAAGAGCGCCCGCAAGGCGCAGCAGTCCGACTACGTCGCGTAGCGCCGCTCGGCGACACGCGCTCGACGCGGGCCGGCATCCTCGGGTGTCGGCCCGTCTTGTGCGGAGTCCCTCGCACCCCGTCGGCCGCGCGACGCCGACGGCGGGAGGGACGTCGCCGGCGGAAAAGCTCCCTCCCCGTCAACTTTGGGGGAAAGACGCTTGCCCAAGGCACGGGGCAACGGTATATTCGACATAGTCCGAGCAATCGGCCTATATGTCACGGTACTCGAAGATGAAACGCAGCCCAAGCCGTTGACGTCCGCACCCCCTCACGGGGGCTCTCATGGTTTGAAGCTCGTTTTCTCTTCACATGCTGAGGGGAGCGAGGCGCATGGGGCAGAGAATGAACCCCGCCGTTGCCGCCGGCCTGATCGGCTCGGCGACGTTCGTCATGCCTGAGACGGCTCAGGCGCTCTCGCTTACCGAGCTCGTTGACGCCACGTTCGCCACGCCCACGGCCGCGTTTGCGGCCGGTGCCGCGGGAGGCGCGGCGCTGACGGGCATCGTCGCCGTCACCGCCGCGCTCGTCGTGCGCGCCCGCGCGCACGACGCTGACGAGGTGCCCGTGATCCCGCGTCACATGCGTCCCGCCGCCACCCTGGCCACGAGGCGACCAGCTACGAGGACATCGCCGAGAACTACGTCGGGCGCGCCTCGTTCAGGGCGCGCATGGCGCGCCGTGCCGAGGGCGTTGCCGCGACGCTGCGCGAGCGCATGGGCGCGAGCATGATGGACGGCCTGCCGGTCATCGAGCGCGCCGACGGCTCGGTGGGCGACGTCGGCACCTCGTGGTGGCGCGACGCCGTGGGCGAGGGGACGATCATCCACGACTCCGGCTTCGCCGCCGGGGACGACGTGCCGGCAATCCCCTCGGACTTCTCCGCCTCGGACCGCGACCGCCTCGTTGCGTCCGCCGGCCATCACGGCGCGAGCATTGCCAGCCGCGTCGCCTTCGTCGACGAGGGGGCGTATCCCGAGCGTCGCACGGCCGAGGAACTCGATGCCAGGGACGTGTGGGAGCGGGCCCTGCGCTCCATGGACGAGAAGATCGCCGCGGTCGCGCCCCCGCAGGACCCGATCGACTTCATCGACAGCGTCGGCGGGCCCGACTCGCTCGACGAGCCGGACAACATGGAGCCCAACACCGCGTTCATCCCGTTCAAGACCCCGGGAGGCCACCCCGAGGTCGTCGACACCGACACCTACGTCGACTACCTGATCGAAGACGAGTTCTCCAAGAACTCGTCCACGGCCGCCCGGCGCAGCTCGCGCAGGTTCCTGCGGCTCCTCGAGGGCGGAACGCAGCCGACGTCGCGCCATCTTGCCGACACCGGTCCCGCTCGCCCTCCCTACGTGGGCAAGCACTTCTCGCTGTCCCGGGCCGCGGAGGCGTAGGTGGGCCCTTGCGGCCACGACTCGGCGCGGCGGCCCACGCTCGGGCGGTGGGCCGCCGCGTTGCTGTGCTGGGTCGCCTTTATCTGGGGCCACTCGCTCGTCCAGGGGCCTCAGTCCGCGCTCGAGAGCGGGTTCGTCGTCTCGCTGGTGATGCCGGCCCTCGAGGCCCTCGGCGTGCGAGACGTCGACCTCGTCACGCTCGTCGTGCGCAAGGGCGCGCACTTCTCGGAGTACGCCGTCCTCGGCGTGCTCGCGTTCGGGCTGTTTCGCGCGCGCCTGAGGGAGCGGGGCATGCCGCCGTTTCCGACGGCGTGCCTGGTGGCGCTGGTCCCCGTTGCCGACGAGTGCCTTCAGCTGTTCGTGCCCGGACGCTCCGGCCAGCCGACCGACGTCCTCATCGACCTGGTGGGCATCTGTGCGGGCGTCCTGCTCTCCCGGCTGTGGGCGAGGCGCGGCAGCCGCTGAAGCCTTGCGCCCGTTTGTCCAAAGCGTTACAGCTCTCTTAATAGTTTCTCCACATGCGTGACGCGCCGTCGCTCCGGGGCTAGCCTAGGGCTCAAATCTCCCCGACATGGGGAGCGACGGGAGGAGAAAGCTATGTTCGAGAACATTTCCAGGCGTCAGTTCGTGACCGGTTCCGCGGCTGCCATGCTGGGCCTCGGCCTCGTGGGCTGCGGCGGCAACGGCGGCGGCGAGTCCGCCGAGGGCGGCGACGCCTCCGGCGCCATCAAGGTCGGCATCATGGGCCCGCACACCGGCGACAACTCGTCCTACGGCCTCGCGTGCCTGAACGGCGCCCAGCTCTACTTCAAGCAGCTCAACGCCGACGGCGGCGTCAACGGCAAGCAGGTCGAGCCGGTCGTCTACGACGAGAAGGGCGACGCCACCGAGGCCGTCAACGCCTACAACCGCCTCGTCCAGGAAGACGGCGTGACCGGCATCGTCGGCGACGTCACCACCGGCCCCACGATCGCCGTGGCCAAGGCCTCCGTGGCCGACAACATGCCCTGCGTGACCCCGTCCGCCACCGCGGCCGACGTCGTCACCTACGGCGAGAACTACTTCCGCGCCTGCGTGACCGACCCGGAGCAGGGCCGCGTCATGGCCAACTTCGCGGTCGAGCAGGGCTACAAGAGCGTCGCGACGCTCTACCTCAACGGCTCCGACTACTCCGAGGGCGTCAACGCCGCCTTCTGCGAGGAGGCCGAGGCCGCCGGCATCACCATCACCGCGCAGGAGTCCTACGCCGAGGGCGACGTCGACTTCAACTCCCAGCTCACCAACATCATCGGCACCAACCCCGACGCCATCCTCGTCCCCAACTACTACCAGGACGACGGCATGATCGTCACCCAGGCGCGCGCCCAGGGCTACGACAAGGTCTTCCTCGGCGTCGACGGCTGGTCGGGCATCTACGGCGGCTCCGAGAACTATGCCGACGCGGCCGACCTCCACGACTGCTACTACTGCTGCGCGTTCAGCTCCTCCAACGAGTCCGAGATCGCGACCAAGTTCGTCGAGGACTACGAGGCCGAGTACGGCGAGACGCCGACCAACTTCTGCGCGCTCGGCTACGACGCCGCCATGGTGCTCGCCAACGGCCTCGCCGCCGCCGAGGAGGCCGGCCTCGAGCCCGGCTCCGAGGACTACAAGCAGGCCGTGATCGACGGCATCGCCTCCGGCACCGTCGAGGGCGTCACCGGCTCCATCTCCTACGAGGGCACCGGCGACCCCGTCAAGTCCTCGCTCATCATCACCTTCGCCGAGGACGGCGCCGAGGAGACCTTCGAGGTCCTCGAGGCGTAGGCCCCCGTCCTTCTCGCCCCACTCGGGGCAAGGCCTCGCGCCTTGCCCCGTTTTTGCTAGACGCGGTCTCTCCCGCGCAGACCCGAGAGGAGCTCTTCCTTGTTCATCACGCAGGTGCTCAACGGCCTGCAGCTCGGCAGCATCTACGCGCTGGTCGCCCTGGGCTACACGATGGTGTACGGCATCATCCTGCTGCTCAACTTCGCCCACGGTGACATCATCATGGTCGGCGCGTACGTGTCGTGGCTGGTAATGGCCCAGCTGGGGCTTCCCCCCGTGCTCGCGATCGTGCTGTCGGTCGCGGCGTGCACGCTTGTGGGCGTGCTCATCGACAAGGTGGCGTACGCGCCGCTCAGAAACGCCCCGAGGCTCTCGATCCTCATCACGGCCATCGGCGTGTCGTACTTCCTCGAGAACGGCGCGCAGCTCGTCTTTGGCGCCGACGCCAAGGTCGTCCCCGCCTACACCGACCTCACGACCGTCCAGGTCGCCGGCATCACGCTGTCGTTCCCGTCGGTCCTGACGGTCCTCGTGACCATCGCGGCCACGGTGGCGCTCACGCTCGTCGTGCAGAAGACCAAGCTCGGCAAGGCCATGCGCGCCGTCTCCGAGGACATGGGCGCCGCGCGCCTCATGGGCATCAACGTCAACTCCACGATCTCGTTCACCTTCGCCGTGGGCTCCGCGCTCGCCGGCATCGGTGCCGTGCTCTACGCGATGGCCTACACCCAGGCCAACCCGACGATGGGCATGATGCTCGGCACTAAGGCGTTCGTCGCCGCGGTCCTCGGCGGCATCGGCTCGATCCCGGGCGCCGTCGTGGGAGGCCTGCTCGTCGGCTTCGCCGAGGTCTTCGTGACCGCGATCGGCCTGTCCGTCTGGAAGGACGCGGTCGTGTTCCTGCTGCTCATCATCGTCCTCGTGGTGCGCCCGACCGGCATCTTCGGCCGCACGATGAGCGAGAAGGTCTAGGGGGTGTGAGCATGGAGGAAGAGGTCATGTCAGAGAAGCGCCCGATCATCTCCACGGGCGGGCGCGGCCCGGCCGCCGGCGGCGCGCGCCGCACGCTCCCGATGCCCGCGCGCTATGCGATCAACGCGGTCGTGGTGCTCGTCCTTCTCGTCCTGGGCGAGCTCATGATCAGCGGCGGCGCCATCAACCGCTACCAGTCCACGGTTCTCGAGCAGGTGGGCATCTACATCATCCTCGCCGTGTCGCTCAACATCGCGACGGGCTACCTGGGCCAGCTGCCGCTCGGCCACGCCGGATTCATGTCGATGGGCGCCTACGGCTGCTCGATCTTCATCATCCGCATGAGCGAGTTTCTGGGCGTCGGCGCCCGCGACTTCGTGACCGGCACCCCGATGGCGTTCCTGATCGTCATCGGCGGCCTGGTCGTGGGAGGCCTGTGCGCCGCGGTGGCCGGCATCATCATCGGCATCCCCGCGCTGCGCCTCAAGGGCGACTACCTGGCCATCATCACGCTGGCCTTCGCCGAGATCATCCGCGTCGTGATGCTCAACATCGACGACGTGCTCGGCTTCGAGCTCACGGGCGGCGCGGCCGGCCTCACCGGCATCCCGGGCTTCTCGAGCTTCCTTCTGGTCTTCGGCTGCGTCGCGGTGGTGTGCTTCCTCATCCACACGATGATGAAGTCCCGCCACGGCCGTGCGATCCTCGCCATCCGCGACAACGAGATCGCGGCCGAGGCCACGGGCGTCAACACCACCTACTACAAGACGCTCGCCTTCGTCGTGTCCGCGTTCTTCGCCGGCGTGGCCGGCGGCCTGTACGCGGGCTGCGTCGGCGTCCTGCAGCCGGCGGTCTTCGGCTTCATGAAGTCGATCGAGATCCTGGTCATGGTGGTCCTCGGCGGCATGGGCTCCATGCTCGGTTCCGCCATCTCGGCCACGGTCCTCACGATCCTGCCCGAGGCGCTGCGCGCCTTCTCCGAGTACCGCATGATCGCCTACGCCGTGGTGCTGATCATCGTCATGATCTTCCGTCCGCAGGGTCTTCTCGGCTCCTACGACTTCTCGCTCTCCCGCATCATCGAGCGCGTCATGAACCGCGACTTCCCGTGGTCGAAGAAGGATGACGCGCCCGTGGATGTCGCCGAGGGGAAGGAGGTGAGCGCCGATGTCTAACGAGAAGAAAAAGCACCGTTCCGTCCTCGTCCAGATGGAGACGCCCAACCTCATCCCCGAGCGCGACCTGGGCTCCATCCCGGTCCTCCAGGCGGAGCACCTGGGCATCGACTTTGGTGGCCTCACCGCCGTGGACGACTTCAACATCGCGATGGGCCGCACGGAGATCTCCGGCCTGATCGGCCCCAACGGAGCCGGCAAGACCACAATCTTCAACCTGCTCACGAGCGTCTACAAGCCCACGCGCGGCACGGTCCTCGTGGACGGCTACGACACGGCCAGCAAGTCCGTCGCCGAGGTCAACCGCATGGGCGTCGCGCGCACGTTCCAGAACATCCGTCTCTTCTCCAAGATGACGGTGGAGCAGAATGTGCTCGTGGGCTTTGGCAACACCATGAAGACGCACCTCGTCACCGACATGCTGCGCCTTCCCGGCCACTGGAGGCAGGAGGCCGAGTTCCACGACCGCGCCCTCGAGCTGCTGGACATCTTCGACATGCGTAAGTACGCCGACACGCAGGCGGGCAACCTCCCGTACGGCGCGCAGCGCCGCCTGGAGATCCTGCGAGCGCTGGCGACCGGCCCCAAGGTGCTGCTGCTCGACGAGCCTGCCGCCGGCATGAACCCGGCGGAGACCGAGGAGCTGATGGAGAACATCCAGAAGATCCGCGACGAGTTCCAGATCGCCATCCTGCTCATCGAGCACGACATGTCGCTCGTCATGGGCGTGTGCGAGGTCGTCGGCGTGCTGGACTACGGCAAGATCATCGCCAAGGGCACGCCGGAGCAGATCCAGAACGACCCGCGCGTCATCGAGGCGTATCTCGGCAAGCAGGGGGTGAAGTAGCATGGCACTTCTCTCCGTAAAGGACCTGCACGTCTCCTACGGCGCGATCAAGGCCGTGCGCGGCATCTCGTTCGACATCAACGAGGGCGAGATCGTGACGCTCATCGGCGCCAACGGCGCCGGCAAGTCCACGACGCTCAACACCGTGGCCGGCCTCATCAAGCCCGAGTCCGGCTCCGTGGAGTTCGACGGGTCGTCCGTGGTGGGCGTGCCCGCGCACAAGGTCGTGAACCGCGGCATGGCACTCTGTCCCGAGGGCAGGCGCGTCTTCACGCAGATGACCGTCGCCGAGAACCTCGAGATGGGCGGCTACACCCGCTCGGACGCCGAGAACGGGGAGACGCTCGAGAAGGTCTACGACCACTTCCCGCGCCTGAGGGAGCGTCGCTTCCAGGTGGCGGGCACGCTCTCCGGCGGCGAGCAGCAGATGCTGGCGATGGGCCGTGCGCTCATGAGCAAGCCCAGGCTGCTCATGCTCGACGAGCCCTCGATGGGCCTCGCGCCGATTCTGGTGCAGGAGATCTTTGACATCGTCAAGCAGCTGAACGAGGCGGGGACCACGATCCTGCTCGTCGAGCAGAACGCCAACATGGCGCTCTCGATCGCCGACCGTGCCTACGTGCTTGAGATCGGCCAGGTCAAGAAGACCGGAACCGGCTCCGAGCTCCTCGTCGACGACGACGTGCGAAAGGCGTACCTCGGCGGGTAGCGCGACGGGCCCACCTTTGGCGTCAGGCGGCGACGGACCCCTCCTCCTCCCGGGTCCGTCGCCGTTTCCTTGCCGTTCTGCCCCCGCCTGCCCGTCATCTGTGCCCGTTGTGGGTGACACGCTCGTCGAGACGGAGCAAATGCAGAAAAAGCGCCCGAGAAGCACCGGTGTTTTCCGCAATCGCTCCGTCTCGGCGTCACAGACGTGTGACGGGGCGTCGAGAGGGCCGTCCCGCCCCGATGAGAGCTAGTGGACCTCGACCGTGGTGCCGAGGGTGTTGGCGGGAAGGGTGCGAAGCCAGTAGCCGGGGCACGTCACGGACAGCGCGCCGGCGACGCGCGCGGCGGCCTCGTCACCGTCGGCGACCGCGAGCATCGTCGAGCCCGAGCCCGAGATCATGAACGCGCAGGCGCCCGCCTCGAGCGCGGCGGCCCGCAGGGAGTCGTAGTCGGGGATCAGCCTGGCGCGGTAGGGCTCGTGCAGACGGTCGTGGCACGCGCGGGCGAGCAGGTCCGCGTCGCCGAGCTCGAGGGCGCGCACCGTGGCGACGCAGCGACCCATCTGCCATACGGCCGTCTCGCGGGAGACCTCCTCCGGGAGCACGCGCCGGGCGTCTGCCGTGCGTACCTCATAGGGCGGCGCCACGGCGACGAAGCGCAGGTTGCCCGCCACGTCCATGCGCGTCGAGGTGGTCGCGTCGCCGTCGACGAACGAGCTGACGAGCCCGCCGAGCAGCGCGGGCGCCACGTTGTCCGGATGGCCCTCCTCCGCGCAGGCGAGCTCCAGCGCGCGCTCGCGGTCGAAGCCGTCCCCGGAGAGCGCCATCGCGGCGGCGATGCCGGCGATCACGCACGCGGAGCTCGAGCCGAGGCCGCCGGAGAGCGGGATGGGGGAGAGGATCGTGATGTGAAGCGGCGTCGAATCCGTCCCCAGCCGCTCGCAGGCGGAGAGGTAGCTCTGCCACACGAGGTTGTCCTCGCCGCGGAAGCGCTCCTCGCAGCCAACGATCTCAAGCCGCTCGGAGGTCGCCATCAGGAACGTCGCCGTGAGGTCGAGCGCGATGCCCAGGCAGTCAAAGCCCACGCCCACGTTCGCGCTCGTCGCGGGCACGCGCACGATCGCGACCGGGCGCTCCCGTCCGTCCGCCCCGATCACAGGAACACCCGCGCGCAGGCGGACTCGACGTACGCGCCCACGCGGTCGGGGTCGCAGACGTCGTCATGCAGCACCTCGCCGGCGCGAAGGCCCGAGAGCTGCGGCGGCGCCACGGTGCCCGTGAGCCGCTCGAGCGCGTCCATGCAGGCGAAGCCGTTCATGCCGTCGGTGACCTCGCCGAGCGCGGACAGGACGTCGGCGCAGAACTTGTAGGGGCTCGCCGTGGAGAGGCAGACGCGCTCGGTCCCGTCCGTCGGTGTCGCGTCCAGCACGTGCTTGGCGACGGCCGTGTGCGGATCGATGAGCACGTCGAGCTCGTGCCAGGCGCTGCGGATGGTCGCGCGCGTGGCCTCGTCGTCGGCGCGCCCGCACGAGAAGACGGAGCGGATCTCGTCCATGACGCGGTCGGGCACGGTGTAGACGCCCTTCTCGGCCAGGTCGGCCATCAGGGATGCCACGAGCTCGCAGTCGCCGTCGGAGGCAAAGTAGAGCAGGCGCTCCAGGTTGGAGGAGACGAGGATGTCCATCGAGGGCGAGATGGTCTTGTGGAAGTCGCGCCGACGGTCGTAGGTGCCGGTCGTGAGGAAGTCCGTGAGCACGTCGTTGGCGTTGGAGGCAACGATGAGGCGGCGCACGGGCAGGCCCATGCGCTTGGCGTAGTAGCCGGCGAGGACGTCGCCGAAGTTGCCGGTGGGGACGCAGAAGGTGACCTCGTCGCCCGGGCGGACGGCCTCGCGGCGCACGAGCTGCGCGTAGGCGTCGAAGTAGTAGGTCACCTGCGGCGCGAGGCGCCCCACGTTGATCGAGTTTGCGCTCGAGAGCACGACGCCGCCCCCGGCGAGGCGCCCGGCGAGGGCACGGTCGGCGAAGACGCGCTTGACCTGGCCCTGGCAGTCGTCGAAGGTGCCGTTCACGGCGCAGACGGCCACGTTGCCGCCGAGCTGCGTGACCATCTGCAGGCGCTGGATGTCGGAGACCTTGCCGGCGGGATAGAACACCGTGACGCCCATGCCCCCCACGCCCGAGAAGCCGTCGAGGGCGGCCTTGCCGGTGTCGCCGGAGGTGGCGGTGACGATCATGATCTTCTCGCCGTCGGCGCCGCGCGCCACGCCCATGAGCTGGGGCAGCATCTGCAGCGCCACGTCCTTGAAGGCGCAGGTGGGGCCATGGTAGAGCTCGAGCAGCCAGTCGGTGCCGAGCGGGGTCACCGGGCAGATCCCGGGCGCGTCCCACTGCGGACCGTAGGCCGCCTCCACGCAGCGGGCGAGCTCGTCGTCCGTGTAGTCGTCCAGCAGCGCGCCCAGCACCTGGCGCGCGGTCTCGTGGTAGGTCTGGCCGCACACGGCGTCCAGCGACAGGTGCTTCTCGCCCAGCCCGTCCGAGACGTAGAGGCCGCCGTCCGGTGCGATTCCGGCGAGGATAGCTTGCTTGCTTGTTACGGAATTCGCGCCCGAGCGCGTGCTGTGATAGAACGACATGGTGCTCCTTGCGTCGAGGCGATGCTGGCCTGTCGCTAGTATCATAGCCGCAGCGCAGGGGGCAGATGCCCGACGGACACACACTCGAAAGATTGGACGCCCATGAAGATTGCCATCCTCGGCTACGGGACGGTCGGCCGCGGCGTGGACCAGATCATCGCCGAGCGCGTGGACGGCGTCGAGGTGACGCGCATCCTCGAGCTGCCGGACCGCCTGAGCGACCCCCGCATGACCGCGAGCTACGACGACATCCTTGCGGACGGCGAGATAGGGCTCGTCGTCGAGTGCATGGGCGGCGTGGAGCCCGCGCGGACCTACATCATGGCGGCGCTCGAGTCCGGCCGTCACGTCGTCACGTCCAACAAGGCCGTGGTCGCCGCCCACTTCGGGGAGTTTGCGGCGGCGTCGTCGGCCTCCGGCGCGGGTCTCTACGTCGAGGCCGCGGTCGGCGGCGGCGTGCCCTGGATCGCGAGCGTCGAGAAGGCTCGCAGGATCGACGAGGTCACGTCCTTCTCGGGCATCATGAACGGCACGACCAACTACATCGTCGACGCCATGCGCCGGCAGGGCGCCGACTTTGCCGAGGTGCTCGCCGAGGCCCAGCGCCTGGGCTACGCCGAGCGCGACCCCTCCGCCGACATCGACGGCATCGACGTCCTCAACAAGACGATCATCTCGGCCTCCGTTGCCTTTGACGTGGCGTGCGAGAAGAGCCTCCCTGCGTCGGGCATCCGCAACCTCACCAAGGCCGACCTCGAGCTCTTTGCCGCGCACGGGCGCACCTTGAAGCTGCTCGGCCACGGCGTCGCCTCGGACGGTCGCTACGCCGCCGCCGTCGAGCCGGTGGCCGTGCCCGCCGACTCGCTCGAGGCGAGCGTCCCCGGCAACTTCAACCTCCTCACGCTCGAGGGCGCCACGGTCGGTGAGCTCAAGTTCTACGGCCAGGGGGCGGGGAGCCTGCCCACCGGCAACGCGATCGTCCAGGACGTGCTCGACTGCGCCGGCGGCGCTCGTCGCCCCGTCTACGACTTCTCGCGCCCGCTCGCCTACGACCCCACGCTGCTGCGCTCCGACTACGTGCTGCGCACCGCCGCGGAGCTCGGGGACGCCGAGGAGTTCGCGCCGGGCGCCCTCCTCGCCCGCGACCTCACCGCCGAGGGCGCGCGCGCCCTGCTCGACGAGGCGCTTCTCGCCGACCCCACCACGTTCATGGCCGCGCTCCCCGCGGTGTAGAAAGGCCAGGTTCCACGCATGATCAAGATCGCCAAGTTCGGCGGGTCGTCCGTCGCGTCCGCCGAGCAGTTCCGCAAGGTCAAGTTCATCGTCGAGGCCGACCCCGACCGCCGCTTCGTCGTGGTGTCCGCCGCGGGCAAGCGCGACTCCTCCGACAACAAGATCACCGACCTCCTGCTGCTGGTGAACGCGCACATCCAGTACCACGTCGACTGCACCGCGCTTCTTGCCGACATCGAGCGGCGCTTCCTCGACATCGCCTCGGAGCTGGGCCTCAAGTGGCCGGTGCACGAGAAGTTCGAGCTGTTTGCCAAGAACATCAAGAAGCACTCGCCCGAGTACGTCGTCTCCCGCGGCGAGTGGTTCACCGCCCACCTCATGGCCGAGTACCTTCAGATGCCGTTCGTGGACGCCGCCGACGTGGTGGTCTTCCACCACAACGGCGAGGTCGACATGGAGCGCACCGCCGCGCGCCTGAAGGACGTCATGGTTCGCGAGGGGTCCTTCGTGCTGCCGGGCTTCTACGGCGCCACGGTCGACGGCCAGATCAAGCTCTTCCAGCGCGGCGGCGGAGACATCACGGGCGCGATCCTCGCGCGCTGCGTCGACGCCGGCCTCTACGAAAACTGGACGGACGTCTCGGGGTTCCTCTCGGCTGACCCGCGCATCGTCGAGCACCCCCGCTCGATCCGCCGGATCACCTTCGACGAGATGCGCGAGCTCTCCTACATGGGTGCCTCGGTGCTGCAGGAGGAGGCCATCTTCCCGGTGCGCGAGGTGAACATCCCCATCCAGATCAAGAACACCAACCGGCCCGACGACGAGGGCACGATCATCCGCGAGCGCGCCCGGGCGGGAGAGGACGAGCACCTGATCACCGGCATCGCCGGCAAGCGCGACTTCATCTCCGTGCACGTCAAGAAGGCTCACATGTCCAACGAGGTGGGCTTCGTGCGGCGCGCGCTCTCAATCCTGGAGCGCTACGGGGTCTCCGTCGAGCACATCCCCACGGGCGTCGACTCGTTCTCCGTCGTGGTGAACGGCGCCGACGTGCGCGACTCGATCTACTCGATCGTGGCCGACATCCGCCGCGAGCTGGAGCCCGACGACATCACGATGGTGGACAAGCTCGCCCTGATCTCCGTCGTCGGCCGCAACATGTCCAAGCGCTCCGGCACCTCGGGCAAGATCTTCGGCGCGCTCGGCGAGGCCGGCGTCAACATCCGCATGATCACGCAGAGCTCGCAGGAGATTTCGATCATCCTCGGCGTCAACAACGAGGACTTCGAGCGCGCCATCCACGTGATCTATGACCGCTTCGTCCGCGACGAGATGGTCACCGCCAGCTAGGTCAAAAGGGGACAGTCCCCTTTTGACCCATTTCCAGAAAGGAACCGCCATGAGCGACAAGACCGTTGCCATCCTCGGCGCCACCGGCGTGGTGGGCCAGCAGATGCTCCAGTGCCTCGAGGAGCGCGGCTTCCCGGTGGGCAGACTCGTGCCGCTCGCGAGCCAGCGGTCCGTGGACGCGGGGCGCACCGTGCGCTTTGCCGGCGAGGAGGTGCCCGTTGCGCTCGCCGAGCCGGACGCCTTCGAGGGCGTCGACATCGTCCTCGGCGCGGCCGACGACGCCACCGCCCGCGCGCTCCTGCCGGAGGCCGTGCGCCGCGGCGCGGTGTGCGTGGACAACTCCCACGCCTTCCGCATGGACGCCGACGTGCCGCTCGTCGTGCCGGAGATCAACGCCGCGGACATCGCGGGCCACCATGGCATCATCGCCAACCCCAACTGTGCCACGATCATCGGACTCGTGCCGGTGTGGCCGCTCCACCAGCTCGCGGGCGTGACTCGTCTCGTCGTCTCCACGTACCAGGCCGCCTCCGGCGCCGGCAAGCCCGGCCTCGACGAGCTCGTGCGCGAGACCGGCTGCGTGGCGGCCGGCGAGCCGGTGGGGGAGACGGCGCCCTTCCAGTACCAGCTGGCCGAGAACCTCATCCCGCAGATCGGCGGCTTCAAGGACGAGGGCTACACCTCCGAGGAGCTCAAGATGCTCAACGAGGGGCGCAAGATCATGCACCTGCCCGAGCTGCGCGTGAGCTGCACCTGCGTGCGCGTGCCGGTGGTGCGCTCGCACTCCGAGTCCATCACGGCGGAGTTCGAGCGGCCGATCTCGGCGGAGGAGGCGCGCGCCGCGCTCGAGGCCGCGCCGGGCGTGAGGGTGGTGGACGATCCGGCGGCGAGCCGCTACCCCATGCCGCTCGAGACCTCCGACCAGGACCTCATCTGGGTCGGCCGCATCCGCCGCGACCTCTCCGCGCCCGAGGGCGTGAGCGCGCTCACGTTCTGGTGCTGCGGCGACCAGATCCGCAAGGGCGCCGCCACCAACGCCGTGCAGATCGCGGAGCACCTGCTCTAGGGACGGGCGAGACCGCGTCGACCGCCTCGTCACGAAGGGGGCTCCATGGCACTTCTCGCCAGCTACTGTCTGCCCGGCCTCGCGGTGGAGGACCACGCGATCGACGTCCCGCTCGACTGGAGGGGGACGTCTCCTGCGCGGCTGGCGGGCGTCGCGGATGCTCCGAGCTCGCCGCTCGCGGAGGCGTCGGCGGCCGAGAAGTGCGACCCCGCCTTCGAGGGCCGCTCCCTGCGGCTCTTCTACCGCGTGGCGTGCTCGCCGGAGAACGTTGGCCGCGACCTGCCGTACCTGGTCTTCCTTCAGGGCGGTCCGGGCGGCGCCGGCCCGCGCCTCACCTCGCCGACAAGCGACGGCTGGGTCGCCGAGGCCGTTCGCCACTTCCGCGTGATCCTGCCCGACCAGCGCGGAACCGGACGCTCCTCGCGCGTGGGCGGCGCCACGATCGCACGCGAGGGCGACGCGGCGGCCCAGGCCCGCTTCCTCAAGCGCTTTCTCGCCGACTCGATCGTGCGCGACTTCGAGTACCTGCGTCTGGCCGAGCTCGGCGGCGCGCGCTGGGTCACGCTCGGTCAGAGCTATGGGGGCTTTCTCACGCTCGCCTACCTCTCCACGTTCCCGGGGGCGGCTGCGGCGAGCTTCACCTGCGGCGGCATCCCACACGTCCCGGCGAGCGCGGACGAGGTCTACGCGCACACGTTCCCGCGCATGGTGGCGAAGACCCACCTGCTCTACGAGCGCTACCCGGGTGACGAGCGCCGCCTTGCGCTTCTCGCCGACCGCGTCGCCGCTGGTGACGTTCGCCTTCCGGACGGCTCGCCGCTCTCGCCGCGCCGCCTGCAGTCGCTTGGGCAGGGCCTTGGCATGAAGCCGGGGCACGAGCGGCTGCACAACCTCCTCGACCTGGCCTTCACGGCTGGTGACGGCTCCGCGGAGGCAGCCCTCGCCGCGGCGGGCGGCGACGCCGAGAAGGTCGAGGTCTCGCCGGCGTTTCTCGCGGGCGCGTGGGAGGCCACCAACGTGGTCTCGAACCCGCTCTACTGGGTGCTGCAGGAGCTCATCTATGCCGACGGCGAGCTCGAGCGGCCGATCGCGTGGGCTGCGGAGCGCGCGTGGGCAGGTCGACCGGAGTTCTCGCCGGACGCCCGCCCGCTCGTGCTGACCGGCGAGGCGTGCTTCCCGTGGATGTTCGAGGAGATGCCGGAGCTGACACCGTTTGCGGGTGCGATGGGGGAGCTCATGCGCGACACGAGCTTCGGGCGGCTCTACGACGAGGCGCGGCTTGCGGCAAACGAGACGCCGCTCCAGGCGGCCGTCTACTTCGACGACCTCTACGTGGACTCCGGCCTTCAGCTCGACACGCTCTCCCGCGTGGGCGCGAGCCACGCCTGGGTCACCAACGAGTTCGAGCACGACGGCCTGCACGGCGAGCGCGTGTTCCGCCACCTGCTGGGACTTGCCCGTGACCGCGGCGACCTCAGGGGGCTGCTGTAGCGGTCCCCGCGCGCCCGCGGGCGCGTCCCCTCCGCCGAGGTGGCCGCGCCTCTGGCGGAAAGGCTCGGGCCCGCCGTCGGGGCCGGCGCTACAATGCCCCAAACAAGCCCAGGACGGGAGGCACGCCATGGCAGATTCGCTGAAGCCGCAGTACGACGAGCTCGTCGCCAGGTGGGTCGCGCTCTCGCCCGAGCGGCGCGAGGGGCTGCTCGCGGAGTTTTTGCCCGACTACGTCTACAACTCCGAGAAGATCGAGAACTCCGAGCTCACGTACGAGACCGTGAGGCAGATCGTGGAGACCGGCGGCGTCACGGGCTACACCGGCGACGTCCAGCTGCTCATCGAGACCTACAACCTCAGGCTCTCCTGGGAGCTGGCGCGCACCAAGCTCGCCGAGGCCCCGTGCCTCTCGGAGGAGCTCATCTGCCAGGCGCAGGGCCTCGTGACGATGGGCACCTACGACGAGGGGCGCCTGCTCGCCGGCGAGCGCCCGGGCACCTTCAAGATCGAGAACTACGTGGGCGGCCCCGCGAGCGTGGGCATTCCCGCGTCCGAGGTCCCGCGTGCGGTGGGGCTGCTCGCAGACGACGTGAACACCTATCTGGAGGAAGGGGCCCGCAGGCTCACCATAGCCGCCTACCTCCACGCGAAGCTCTTTGACATCCACCCCTTCGCCGACGGCAACGGTCGAACGGCGCGCCTGCTCATGAACGTTGTCCTGCTCGTGATGGGGATGCCGCCGATCGTGATACACGCGCAGAACCATGCCGCCTACCACGCGGCGCTCGACGTCTTCCACCTGGAGGGCGACCTGGGCCCGCTCAGGCGCTTCCTGCGCTCCGAGACGATGCTCACGTGGGAGGGCCTGCTCGACTAGTCATGGGCAACCCCTTCGACTTCAATCGCGACGGGCGCTGGTCGACACCCGAGCGCGCGCTCACTCATTACGGCGCGGACCCGCTCGTGCGGGCGGGCGGCGGAGGCTCCGGGTGCGGATGCGTCGGCTGCCTCTCCGTGCTTGTCGGCGTGGCCGTCCTTCTTTTCGTCCTCCTGATGTGAAGATGCGCTCGCACGAAAAAAGTCCTTGCATCGAGAGGCTCGGTTTTGCATAATAGTCGAGCTGCTTCAAGAGGTGGCGAGATGGTGGGCGTAGCTCAGTTGGCAGAGCGACGGACTGTGGCTCCGTAGGTCGAGGGTTCGAGACCCTTCGCCCACCCCATTCAATCGAATACGGATCGTTAGCTCAGCTGGTAGAGCAGGGGACTCTTAATCCCAAGGTCCAGGGTTCGAACCCCTGACGATCCACCATTTTGGATCGTTAGCTCAGCTGGTAGAGCAGGGGACTCTTAATCCCAAGGTCCAGGGTTCGAACCCCTGACGATCCACCACGATATGCGGGGGCCGTCGAGAGACGGCCCTTTTTCATGAGGGAGTGCCATGCCCCGAAAGATCAGGACAAGGCCGAGAAGGACGCCCGCGCGCGGCCCGCTCGCCCTTCTCGTCGCCCTTCTCGTTGCCGCGGCGGCCGCGCTGGGACCTGGCGCGCTCTCGCTGCCGGGTGTCGGCGACGTCCCAGCCGCAGGCCGGCACGTTCCCGCTCGCTCCCTCTCCTATACCGCCTGGAACGCGGACGCCTACCCCGACTACTGCCGCGTCGTCGGGCCCGCCGTCGTCGACGTCGAGCTGGCGCCGGGCGAGGCGCGCTACGAGGGACTCGACGGGCTCGGCCGCACCGGGCGCGTCGCCGCGCTCGTCACCTTTGACATGATGCGCGCCGGCAGCGAGCGCGAGCGCGAGGACATGTCCTGGATCCACCCCTCCGGCTGGGGGCACAACGCGGAGGTCGACATCGCGATGCCCGACGGCAGCACCTATCACGGCGCGATCTTCAACCGCAGCCACCTGCTCGCCAAGTCGCTCGGCGGCGAGGAGGTGCCGGAGAACCTGGTCACGGGCACGCGGACGCAGAACGTGGGTGACAATCGGGGCCAGGACGGCGGCATGGCATACGCCGAGGGCCTCGCGCGCGACTGGCTGTGGGACAATCGTGACGGCACCGTCTACTACGCCGCGACGCCGGTCTACGAGGGGGACGAGCTCGTGCCCCGCAGCGTCTTCGTCGACGTCCTCTCCTCGGACGGCGAGCTTGACCTCGAGGTCGAGGTCTTCAACGCCGCCGCGGGGTTCGAGATCGACTACGCCACCGGCGAGTTCTGGGAGGTATGACATGTCCGAGGGTCTTGACGCCATTCGCCGCGCGCTCGAGGGCGACCCGGCGCTCTACGAGCGGGTCGTGGGGACTGACTTCTCCTGGTCGGGCAGGATCTTCACCGTCGAGCAGGTCGAGGTCGAGCTCTCCGACGGCTCCCGCAGTGGGCGCGACCTCGTCCTGCACCACGGCGGGGCCGGCGTGGTCGCCGTGCGCGACGGTCGCGTCTGCCTGGTCCGGCAGTACCGAGTGGCGCTCGGGCGCATGACGCTCGAGATTCCCGCGGGCAAGGTCGATCCCGACGAGCCCCGCGACGTCTGTGCCGCGCGCGAGCTCACCGAGGAGACGGGCCTCGTCGCCGAGCGCGTCGAGCTGCTCGTGGAGTCGTACGGCGCGCCGGGCTTCACGAACGAGCACACCTCCGTCTACTTCGCGCACGGCCTCACGCAGGGGGAGTCGGCCCCCGACGAGGGCGAGTTCCTGAACGTGCTGTGGCTTCCGGTGGACGACGTGATCGAGGCCATCCGCCTCGGGCTCATCGACGACGCCAAGACCGTGATGGGGCTTCTCGCCGCGCGCGCCTTCGGGATGCTCTAGAATGGTGCCTCGACTCAGGCGCCCTTAGCTCAGCTGGATAGAGCGGGGGACTTCTAATCCCAAGGTCGGGGGTTCGAATCCCTCAGGGCGCGCCAGGGGACTTCGGGCCGGGGCTCATGCCCCGGCCCTTTTCGCGCGGCGCGAGGGGCGCCCCCCATCGCCTCTGACCGCGAGTCGAAATACGCTCGCAAAATTCTGCGGCGCGCCGAGCGGACTTACGGCATACTTGTAACGTGCGATTTGCCCGATGGAAGGAGCTCGCGTTGATTTACACGATGACGTTGAACCCTGCTCTTGACTACGTCATGCATCCCCTGACCCTCGACATGGGCTTCACCAACCGCTCGTCCTCGGAGGAGCTGCACTGCGGCGGCAACGGCATCAACATCTCCACCCTTCTGAACGAGCTGGACGTTCCCAGCATCGCCATGGGCATCGCGGCCGGCTTCACCGGCGACTACCTCATTCGCCGCCTCCAGGAGAAGGGCGTCGCGCTCAACTTCGTCCTTCTCGACCGTGGCTACACCCGCATCAACATCAAGCTCAACGGCATCGTCATGACGATGGTCAACGGCATGGGCCCCAAGATTCCCGAGAAGAAGGTCGACGAGCTGCTCGAGCGCATGGACGTGGTGGGCGCCGGGGACACGCTGGTCCTCACGGGCTCCATCCCCAACTCGCTTCCCGAGGACATGTACATGCAGATCATGCGGCGCCTCGGCGGCCGCGGCATCCAGTTCGTGGTCGACGCCCCGGGCCAGCTCCTGATGGAGTCCCTCGAGGCGCACCCCTTCCTCATCAAGCCCAACAACCACGAGGTCGGCCGCATCTTCGGCGTTGAGATCGAGGAGCCCGAGGCCTGCATGCCCTACGCGCACAAGCTCCAGGACGCGGGCGCCCGCAACGTCATCATCTCCTGCGGTGGGCACGGCTCGCTGCTGCTCGACGAGAACGGCGCCGAGCACGTGGTCCCCACGGCCAAGATCAGGCTCGTCAACGCGACGGGTGCCGGCGACTCGATGGTCGGCGGCTTCCTCGCGCAGGTCACGCGTGGCGTCGATTACGAGACGGCGCTCATCTTTGCCTCCGCGTGCGGCACCGCCACGGCGGCGAGCAAGGGCATCGCCAAGCGCTCGACCATCGACCGCGTCGTGGCGGCCCTCTACAAGAAGATGGGTCGCGCCATTCCCGGCACCATCGCCCGCGACATGGAGAACAACCGTGAGCGCGAGCAGGCGCGGGAGGCGGCGGACGGTAAGTAGGCGCACGCTTGGGGTTCGCTTCGCCCGGATGGGCGTGGACGATACAGGGGTTGGCCGCGCAGACGGCCCAAGGACAATGGGGGAGTCGATATGTACGAGGGAGTCAACGCATCTGACGGCATCGGCATCGGTGTTGCCCGAGTCGCCGTGGAGCCCGACCTCAGCTTCACGCCGCACGCGCCGGAGGACGCCGGCGACGAGAAGCAGCGCTATGCGGCTGCGGTGGACAAGTTCATCGAGCAGACCAACGCCCAGATCGCGCGCATGACCGAGACCGTGGGCGAGGAGGCCGCCGCCATCATGGGTGCTCACATCGAGTTCGCCCAGGACGAGGGCATCCAGGAGATGGTGAACGGCTCCATCGAGAGCGGCATGTGCGCCGAGCAGGCCGTCTCCGAGGCCTATGACATGTACTACAACATGTTCTCCAACATGGAGGACGAGCTCTTCCGCGAGCGCGCTGCCGACGTCGCCGACGTCAAGACCGGGCTCCTCGCCGACCTGCTGGGCAAGGAGGTCGTGGACCTCTCCACGCTGCCCGAGAACTCCGTCGTCGTGGTCCACGAGCTCACGCCGTCCATGACCGCCGACATCGACAAGGACAACGTCGCCGCGATCGTGACCGAGACCGGCGGACGCACCTCCCACTCCGCGATCATCGCCCGCGCGCTCGAGATTCCGGCGGTCCTGTCGGTCGCCGACATCACGGGCACCATCAAGAACGGCGACATGGTGATTGTTGACGGTACGCGCGGCCGCGTGCTCGTCAACCCCGACGACAACGACCTCACCCACTACCGCGCCAAGGCCAAGCAGTACGCCGAGGAGAAGCTCGCGCTCGAGGCCTATCGCGGCAAGGAGACCGTGACCGGCGACGGCGAGAAGGTCCTTCTCGTCGCCAACATCGGCAATCCGGACGACGCCAACGTCGCCGCCGAGCATGACTGCGAGGGCGTGGGCCTCTTCCGCTCCGAGTTCCTGTTCATGGACGCCAAGGAGCTCCCGAGCGAGGACGAGCAGTTCGCCGCGTACCAGAAGGTCGCGCTGCGCATGAAGGGGCAGCCGGTCATCATCCGCACGCTCGACGTGGGCGGCGACAAGGAGATCCCGTATCTCAACCTCAAGAAGGAAGAGAACCCGTTCATGGGCTTCCGCGCGGTGCGCTACTGCCTGAACAACCCGGACCAGTACCGGGTCCAGCTCACGGCCCTGCTGCGCGCCTCCGCCTTCGGCGACATCAAGATCATGGTCCCGCTCGTCACCAACATCGACGAGATTCGTCAGGTCAAGGCGCTCGTGGAGGAGTGCAAGGCCGATCTTGACGCGCGCGGCGTGGCCTACAACAAGGACATCGAGGTCGGCACCATGATCGAGACGCCCGCCGCGTCGCTGATCGCCGACGACCTCGCTGCCGAGTGCGACTTCTTCTCGATCGGCACCAACGACCTCATCGGCTACACCATGTGCGCCGACCGCGGCAACGACCGCGTCGGCTACCTCTACGAGGTCTACCAGCCCGCGGTGCTGCGCTCGCTCAAGCGCATCATCGAGGAGGGCAACAAGGCCGGCATCATGGTCGGCATGTGTGGCGAGGCTGCGGCCGACCCGCTGCTGATCCCGGTGCTCATCTCCTTCGGCCTGAACGAGTTCTCCGTGAGCGCGCCGTCGATCCTGCGCACGCGCCGCATCATCTCCGAGTGGACCAAGGCCGATGCCGACGCCCTCACCGAGAAGGTCATGAAGCTCAAGACCGCCACTGAGGTCAAGGCGATGCTCCAGGCCGCTGCCCGCTAGCCAACCAAAGGGGTCGGGTCCCTTTTATCAGAAAACTTTGATGCCGCTCGTCGACTCCTCGGCGGGCGGCATCATTGTTTGTAAGTGCTCTTTGGTAGCAAAAAACTAACGAGTTAAAGACAAACAATATGTATAATCGGATAAAGGTTAAGTTGCGATGGTAGATACGTAACATGAACGACGCGGGGGGACCGCATGTCAAGAGGCGCGAGGCAAGTTTCCGAGTCAGGTTTCTACCACGTGATGATGCGCGGCTGCGGGAGGCAGATCCTCTTTGAGGATGATGGTGACAGACTGAGGTTTCTCAGCCTGCTGTCGGAGATGCTCACCCGGTCGAGCGTCGTTCTTATCGCCTGGTGCCTCATGACGAATCATGTTCACCTTCTTGTGGGCGACGAGGGGAGAATGCTGAGCGAGGCGCTCCACGACCTCGCCTCAGCATATGCGGGGTACTTCAACCGAAAGACCGGGCACGTGGGGGCAGTCTTTGGGGGAAGGTTCAAGAGCGTCCCCGTGGAGTCTGAGGCGCAGCTCGTCGCGGCCGCTCGCTACATCCACGACAACCCCGAGAAGGGAGGGATATGCCCGGCGGAAGAGTACGAGTGGAGCAGCTTCGGGGAGTATGCGGGGAAGCCCTGGATCTGCGACACCAGTGTTCTTCTCGGCGTGCTCGGGGGCACAGAGTCGCTCCTTGCGCCGGGGTCTGACGCCTCCGAGCGTACACCGTATCACTTCCGAACCGGAAGACGAGTGCCCGACGAGGAGCTGCTCGACGTTGCGCGCGCCGTGCTTCACCCCCGCGACCCCATGGAGGTGAAGGGGCTCGAGGTGCGCGCAAGGAGCGGGGCCCTCAGGAGGCTGAGCGAGGCCGGCCTGTCTCAGCGCCAGATCGAGCGCGTGACCGGAGTGGGCAGGTATTCAATACAGAGAGCCCTGGGAAAGGCGTGAGACGGTATCAAAAGTTTCTGTTAAAAGGGACCCGACCCCTTTGGAGGGGTGAAGACGCTGAGGGCGCCGGGCACGACCTCGACCTCGAAGTGCGTGCCGGTCAGCGGCTCTCCGTCCACCTGGCACGGCGGCTCCGCGGCAAAGTCGAGCACAGCGCGTCGGATGCGACGCAGGCGCACCGCCCGAGAGCCCGCGTGGCGTCCCGAGCGCGCGAGCCCAAAGAGCGCGAGCAGGTGAGGGATTGACGGAACGCGCACGTTGTAGCACACGTCGAGCAGACCGTCGGAGGGGTCGGCATCGGGGCAGATCCTGAACCCGCCGCCGTAGCTCGGGCCGACCTGAATCGCGAAGACGAGCGTGGAGAGCTCGACGGGCGCCTCGTCGTCAAAGCGCGCCACACATGGGTAGCCGCCCCTGGCCCGAGACAGGATCTTGAGCCCCGAGGTCACGAACAGGGCCTCGCCCTCCTGCGAGGTGTCTGCCGCCCGTCGCGCGGTGGTGTCGAGCGCGATGGCGGCGTCGAGCCCAAACGAGAGCGTCTCGACGAAGTGGGTCCCGTTCACGCGCCCCACGTCGACGGGACGCGGCGTCCCGCGGACGATCTGCGCGAACGCCGCCTCGACGTCGTTTCTCGCCATGCAGAGCGTGCGGGCGTAGTCGTTGCCGGACCCGAGCGGAAGCACGGCGAGCCGCGCCCGCCGCTCCCTGGGCAGCGACATCAGGCCGCATGCGGCCTCGTGGATGACGCCGTCCCCACCGAGCACGACGAGCGTGTCGTAGCCCACGGACCGCGCGGCGATGGAGGTGGCCTCGCCCGGCCTCGACGTGAGGCGCACGTCGTAGCCGTCGGTTACGGCGGAGTAGCTTTTCAGGAAGCGCCGCGCAAACTCGGCGCCCTCGGCCCCCCGCCCGCTGTGCGCGGCAGGGTTGGCGATAAGAAGCGTGCGCCCGAGGGGGGAGTCAGACATGCGCGGCCAATCTACGGTGTTCTTCTCGCCGTCCATTCTACTCTTGCCGTGCGACCGGCGCTCACCTATACTTTGACCCTGCGACCGGGGCGTGGCGCAGCTTGGTAGCGCATCTGCTTTGGGAGCAGAGGGTCGCTGGTTCGAATCCAGTCGCCCCGACCACCGCATGCGGGTGTGGTTCAATGGTAGAACCTCAGCCTTCCAAGCTGATGACGCGGGTTCGATTCCCGTCACCCGCTCCAGAGACACGTCGCCCCGGTCGTTCTGCGGCCGGGGCGTTTGCTATGATGGGCGCGCCGTTCTCGTCTTTTGGGCGCGAGCGATCCAGGGGGCCGCATGTTCATCTTCTATTCCGACGAGACCTACGTCCGCGAGGACATCTGGGTGGGGGAGGCCTTTTGCCCCGCGTGCGGCGCCAAGAATCGTCTCTACCTCGCCAGCGAGGTGAGCGACATCAAGCTCCTCTGCCTCATACCGATCCTGCGTTTCATCCAGAAGCGCCTGCTCG
>DHCMC07803__coassemble_361_pt1 | contig 36119 bp, 30 predicted proteins | sample DHCMC07803__metabat2_low_PE_048 | metagenome-assembled genome bin DHCMC07803 | reverse complement strand
GGGATCAGCCTGGCTACTCGGCCATCTGGGCCTGGACGGCGGTGATGGCCACGACGCCCACGATGTCGTCGGCGGAGCAGCCGCGGGACAGGTCGTTCACCGGCTTGGCGATGCCCTGCAGGATCGGGCCGTAGGCCTCGGCCTGGCCGAAGCGCTGCACGAGCTTGTAGCCGATGTTGCCGCACTCGAGGTTGGGGAACACGAGCACGTTGGCGTGGCCGGCGACGGCGGACTCGGGGGCCTTGAGCTCCGCGACGGCGGGCACGATGGCGGCGTCGAGCTGCAGGTCGCCGTCGACGGCGAGCTCGGGCGCCTTCTCCTTGGCGAACGCCGTGGCCTCCTGGACCTTCTTGGCGGTGTCGCCGCCGGCGGAGCCCATGGTGGAGTAGGAGAGCATGGCGACCTTGGGCTCGACGTCGCCCATGAAGGTCTTGAAGGAGTTGGCGGAGGCGATGGCGATCTCGGAGAGCTCGTCGGAGGTCGGGTCGATGTTCAGGCCGCAGTCCGCGAACACGAGCGTGCCGTCGACGCCGAACTCGGGCGTCTTGGTGCACATGACCATGAAGGCGGAGACGAGCTTGGTGCCCGGGGCGGTCTTCAGGATCTGCAGCGCGGGGCGCAGGGTGTTGGCGGTGGAGTGGCAGGCGCCGGAGACCAGGCCGTCGGCGTCGCCCATCTTGACCATCATGGTTCCGTAGTAGGTGGCGTCCATGACCTGGGCGCGGGCCTGCTCGATGGTGACGCCCTTCTTGGCGCGGAGCTCGGCGAACTTCTGGGCGTAGGCCTCGTGCCTGGGGGCGGTGGGGGAGGTCGGGTCGATCACGGTGACGCCCTCGACGTCGATCTTGGCGGGGTCGCCCAGGATGACGAGGTTTGCCAGGTCCTCCTTGACGATCTTGCGCGCCGCCTCGAGCGTGCGCGGGTCCTCGCCCTCGGGCAGGACGATCGTCTTCTTGTAGGCCTTGGCCGCGGCCTTCATGCGTGCGAGAAAATCGCTCATCGAAACTCCTTCACGTGCTCGTGGCTCTACCCGCGCGTCCCGATTGTGTGTCTTGGTCGGGCATGCGCGCCATCACGCTCCATTATAGGTTCGAGGTGATAGAATCAGTCGGACGAATGGGCGAACGCGCCTCGTCCCGCGGCGCGCACAGAGAGGATTTCCATGAGCATCGAGAAGGGCCTTCCCGCCGGCTTCAACCCCGACTGCTTTGACGCGATCGTCGTCGGCGCGGGCTACGCCGGGGCGACCTGCGCGCGCCGCCTCGCCGAGTCCTGCGGGTTCAAGGTCTGCGTCCTCGAGCGCCGCGACCACATCGCCGGCAACGCCTACGACTTCCTCGACGACGCGGGCGTCCTCGTCCACAAGTACGGCCCGCACATCTATCACACCGTGAACGACCGCGTGGACGAGTTCCTCTCGCGCTTCACCGAGTGGACCGACTACCAGCACAAGGTTCTCGCCAACATTCACGGCACGCTCATGCCGGTGCCCTTCAACCACCGCTCCCTCAGGCTCGCCTTCGGGGACGAGAAGGGCGAGCGCCTCTATCGGAAGCTCGTGGACACCTTCGGCGAGAACAAGAAGGTCCCGATCATGGAGCTTCGCGAGAAGAACGACCCCGAGCTCGTCGAGGTCGCCGACTACGTCTACGAGAACGTCTTTCTGCACTACACGATGAAGCAGTGGGGGCAGACGCCCGACCAGATCGACCCCTCGATCACCGGGCGCGTGCCGGTCTTCGTCGGCGACGACGACCGGTACTTCCCGCAGGCCCCCCATCAGGGGATGCCCGCCGAGGGCTACACCGCGCTCTTCGAGCACATGCTCGAGCACGACCTCATCTCCGTCTTCCTCGACGTGGACGCCCGCGACATCCTCAAGGTCTCCGAGATGAGCGTCTCGGTCTGCGGACGGCCCTACGGCGGGGAGATCATCTACACCGGCCCGCTCGACGAGCTCTTCGACCTCGACCTCGGCGCGCTGCCGTACCGCACGCTCGACATGGTCTTCGAGACGCTGCCCGTCGACCAGTTCCAGCCCGTCGGCACCGTGAACTACACCACGAGCGAGGACTTCACCCGCATCACCGAGTTCAAGAACATGACCGGGCAGGTGGTGCCCGGCAAGACCACGATCATGAGGGAGTACTCGAAGGCCTACGAGCCGGGCAGCGGCCAGGATCCCTACTATGCCATCCTCGAGGACGCGAACCTCGAGCTCTACCGCCGCTATCGCGCGCGCGTCGAGGACCTCGTGAACTTCCACTGCGTCGGGCGTCTCGCCGAGTACCGCTACTACGACATGGACGGCGTCGTCGCCTCCGCGCTCGACCTCTCCGACGAGATCATCGCCCAGCACAGCTGACGAGCTCGCCGCACTGCTCGCCCGCGCCGCCCATCCCAGAGGGGACACATGAAGAAGACCATCACCTTCGGCATCCCGTGCTACAACTCGGCCGCCTACATGGACCACTGCATCGAGTCGATTCTCGAGGGCACCGACTACGCCGATGACGTCGAGATCGTCATCGTGGACGACGGTTCCACAAAGGACGACACGCCGGCCAGGGCCGACGCCTGGGCGGAGCGCCACCCCTCGATCATCAGGGCCGTCCACCAGGAGAACGGGGGGCACGGCGCCGCGGTCATGCAGGCGGTGAGGAACGCGCGCGGCACCTACTTCAAGAACGTCGACTCCGACGACTGGGTGGACGCGCAGGCCGTGCGCGCCCTTCTCGACCAGCTGAGGCGCTTCGAGGAGCTGGGGGAGCACGTTGACCTGGTCATCACCAACTACGTGTACGAGCACGTCGAGGATGACACGCAGAACGTGGTCGACTACCGTCACGTGCTGCCCGTGGGGCGCATCTTCACCTGGAACGACATGGGCCACTTCATGATGTGGCAGTACCTGCTCATGCATGCGCTCACCTATCGCGTGGACGTGCTGCGCGAGGTGGGCCTCGAGATGCCGCCCCACACGTTCTACGTCGACAACATATACGCGTACGTGCCCTTCCCGGCGTGTCGCAGCATCTATTACTTTGACGAGGACGTCTACCGCTACTTCATCGGGCGCGAGGACCAGTCGGTGAACGACAAGGTCCTCACGAGCCGCGTGGACCACTACTGGCGCGTGGCGCGCGTCATGATGCGCGCCTATCACGTCTACGACGACATCGCCTCGGCGAAGCTGCGCAGCTACATGATGAACTACTTTACGATCATCATGGCCATCTGCTCGGTCTTCTCCAAGAAGAGCGAGCGCCCTGACGCCATGGACGAGCTGCAGGGGCTTTGGGACGAGCTGCGCGCCTATGACAGGCGGATGTATCGCCGCGCGCGCCACGGCATCGTGGGCATGGCAACCAACCTCCCCGGCACCGTCGGGCGTGCCCTCACGCTGGCCGGCTACCGCGCTGCCCAGAAGCTCGTGAAGTTCAACTAGGTCGACGACACGCCTACAGGTCGCGGGCGGCAGGGTAGCCGTAGGCGGAGACGGCCTGCCGCGCGCCGTCGACGATGGCGCGCCCGAGCGCTCGCGTGGCCAACGCCCCGACGACGTCCACCGGGGCGTCCACCTCGCCCGTCGCCATGACGAAGACGGTGTCCCCGTCGTTGGTCGTGTGGGTGGGCGTGATGGCGTGGGCATAGGCGTCGGCCGCCATCTGGGCGACCTTGGTTGCCTGGGCCTTGGTGAGCCGTGCGTTGGTGACGACGCACGATATCGTGGTGTTGGTCCGCTCGAGCGGCATCTGGGCAAAACCGCCGAGAAGAGCCTCGGCGCTGCTCGCGAGCGCGCGCCCGTCCTCGGTCCGCATCCCCGCTGCGGGCTCGCCGGTTTCGGGGTCTCGGACGTCGCCGCAGGCGTTGACGGCGGCGACGGCACCGCAGAGGAGCTTCCCCGCGCGCTCCACGTCCTCCCCGAGGCCCGACTTCATCGCCCGGTCGGGGCCGGCGAGCTTGCCGACCGTGCATCCGGTGCCCGCACCGACGTTCCCCCGGGGGAGCGGCGCGGTTCCGCCGTCGAGCGCCGCGGCGCAGGCGTCGCGCCCGTCAGCGGCCGTCGGGCGCACGCGGGCGTCGCCGCATGCGAGGTCGAACAGGCACGCGCCCGAGACGATCGGCACGCGCGCGACGCCGACGTCGAGGCCGACCCCACGCCGCTCGAGCTCCTCGGCGACGCCGCACGAGGCGGCGAGGCCGAAGGCGCTGCCGCCCGAGAGCACGACCGCGTGGAGCACCTCGACGGTCTCCTCGGGGCGCAGGAGGTCGGTCTCGCGCGTGGCGGGCGCCCCGCCGCGGACGTCGACGCCGCCCACGGCGCCGTGGGGACAGACGATGACCGTGCAACCAGTTCCGGCCTGCGCGTTGGTGGCATGGGCGGCAAAGATGCCGGGTATCTGCGTGACGCTCAGGACGTGCTTCTCGCTAGGCATGGGGCCCTCCCAATCTAATCGCGTCTGCCACGAGGTCGCCGCGCGCGCCCTGGAGCGCACCCAGCTCGCGGACGAGCCGGGAGACGGGCAGTCCCACGACGTTCTCGTAGTCCCCCCTGATCGCGCGGACAAGGAGCCGCCCCGTCCCCTGGATGCCGTAGGCCCCCGCCTTGTCGAGCGGCTCGCCGGTGGCGACGTAGGCGGCCACCTGGCTCTCAGTGAGGTCCCAGAACGTGACCTCGGTGGTTTCGACGAAGCGCGACTCGGCGGAGAGGGAGCCGTCCGCGCGAAGCAGCATCGCGCACACACCGGTCGAGACGCGGTGCGTTCGACCGGAGAGCGCTCGAAGCATGCGCGCGGCGTCGGCGGCGTCGGCGGGCTTGCCCAGTGCCTCGGCCCCCGTCCAGACGACGGTGTCGGCGGCAACGAGCAGGCCGTCGTCCGGCGCGGCGGAGAGCGAGGAGCGCACGGCCTCGGCCTTCTCTGCCGAGAGGCGCCCCACCAGCTCCATGGGCGTCTCGGACGGGCGCGGCGCCTCGTCGATGTCGGCCGGGACGACCGTGAGGGTAAAGCCGGCGTCGGCAAGCAGGGCCTGACGGCGCGGTGACTGCGAGGCTAGGATCAACGTGCTACCTCCATACGAAAACGGGGGCCTTCGCGGCCCCCGCAGGACGTCTGATGACGCGTGCCGATCTACTCGATGACGATGGCGGAGACGGGGCAGGTGTCGGCAGCCTCCTGGGCGGCGTCCTCGGCGTCCTCGGGAACGTCCTCCTCGATGGCGACGGCGACGCCGTCGTCAGAGATGGAGAAGACGTCAGGGCAGGTGCCCTCGCACATCCCGCAGCCGATGCATTCCTCGTTGACCGTAGCCTTCATGTCTGGATCCTCTCTCTTGCCTGGGCCCCCTGCCCAGGTTCCCTCTTTTTTTACACGTTTCCACGTAGTCGCGCAACCGTTTCCCGCGTATAGGCCAAATTGACGGTCAGCGGTCATGAGCTGGGCTTTATTCCTACAGACAAGTGGGAATTAACGCGTTTGGGAGGCACAGGGCGCCGAGGAGCCCGCCAAGCGGCGCTCGAGGAGGGTGACCGTCTCGACGTGGTAGGTCTGCGGGAAGAGGTCGACGGGCGTCACGCGCGTCGGGACGAACGAGCCCGCCTCCTCGAAGCGCGCCAGGTCGCGCGCAAGCGTCGCCGGGTCACACGAGACGTAGGCGATCGCCCTCGCGGGCTGCTCGGAGAGGCGCGCCACCACGTCGGCGGCGAGGCCGGCTCGAGGGGGGTCCACGACGATGACGTCGGCGTCGGTGTCGGGGAACTCGCGGCCTGCGTCCCCGCCGATCGGGTCGACGTTGTCGAGTCCTGCCCGCTCGAGGTTGCGGCGAAGGTCGCGCACCGCGGGCCCATATGACTCCACGGCGGAGACGAAGCCCGCGCGCCGCGCGAGCGGCAGCGTGAAGGTGCCGGCGCCGCAGTAGAGGTCCATGGCCTCCTCGTCGCCCCCCGGCTGCAGGGCGTCCAGGACGAGTTCGACGAGCCTCTCGGCCCCTGCGGTGTTGACCTGGAAGAACGAGGGGGCCGAGACGCGCATCTGCTCCGAGCCGACCTTCTCGGACCAGGACCCGGCACCGGAGAGGCACTCCACCCCGGCGATGCGGCGCGCCTTGGCGGGCCCCTTCTGCATGACGCGCACGACCGAGGTCGGGTGGAGCGCGTCTGCGAGGACCCTTGCGACCTGCGCGCGGGGGAAGGGCCCGGGTCTGCCCCACAGGGCGACCTCGACGTCGCCGGTTCGACGCGAGACGCGCACCCCCACGCGCTCCAGGTCGAGCGCGTGGCGCCCGGCGAGGTAGGAGAGGGCGCCGGAGACCGCCTTGACAGAGCCGGCGTGGGCCTTGTCGAGCAGCATGCAGCCCTTGACGCGCACGACGCCGCCGCCGGCCGCGTGCATGCCGAGCGTCGTGCGACCGCCCTCGCTTGCGACGGCCAGCTCGACCTTGTTTCGGTATCCCCAGGGGTCGCCGGGGGAGACGAGCGGCGCGACGAGGTCCTCGGCGCGCCCGTCCCCCATGCGGGCGATGCGGGAGAGGGCGTCGACGACCCCGGAGCGCTTGGCGCGCGCCTGGGCGTCGTAGGAGAGCCCGCCCCAGGGGCACCCGCCGCATGCGCCGACGTAGGGACAGGCGGGTCGCACCCGATCGGGGGAGGCTGCGAGGATCTCCGTCGCGCGGGCATGGGCCCAGCGCCCCTCCTCGCGATCGACGACGGCGCGCACCGTGTCTCCCGCCACGGCGCCGGAAACAAAGACGGCCCTCCCGTCACCGTCGTGGGCGACGGCGTCCGGCCCGTAGGTCATGCTCTCGCAGACGAGCTCCAGATCGCGTCCGTCGATCACTCGTCACCGCCGCCGAAGAGGGTGCCGAAGGCCTGGCCGAAGAGCGACATCGCCCTCGAGAGGCGCCCGCGGCGGGGCGCGGGGGTGGCCGTCGAGAGGCGCCCGCGGCGGGGCGCGGGGGTGGCCGTCACGGGAACGGGGGCGGCTCCGCCCTCCGGCGCGGGCGGCTCCGTCGCCGCGGCTCCGACCTCGACGTAGCCCGGCCTCGGGGCGTCCGGCTCGACGGACGCGAGGGCCGGGGCCGCCTCCGCCTCGGGCTCGATGCGGTCGGCCTTGCCCGCGGCGGCGCGCTCGTCGACGGCGGCCTTGGCGCGGGCATACGCCTCGCGCAGCAGCACCTCCTGGCAGACGACCAGCGGGGCGTCGGGGTCGGACTCGATGCGCGCCCAGGTGCCCTCGGAGGTGAGCTGGCGCGCCTTCACGTTGTCGGCGAGCTGGAGCTCGATGAAGTGCCGCACGATCTGCGAGCACGCCGGGTCGCGAACGGGGTAGGCGATCTCGACGCGGCGCTCGGTGTTTCTCGTCATCATGTCCGCGCTGGAGAGGTAGATCGTGTCCATGTCGGCGCCAAAGGCGTAGATGCGCGCGTGCTCGAGGAAGCGGCCGGCGATCTGCCGGACCACGAGGCCGTCGGTCTTGCCGGGGACGCCGGCCTTGATGCAGCAGATGCCGCGCACGATCATGACGACCTCCACGCCGGCCTCGCACGCCTCGGAGATCTTGTCGATGACGTCACGGTCGGTGAGCGAGTTCATCTTGAGGAAGACCTTGGCGGGCTCCCCTGAGCGCGCCCGCGCGATCTCTCGGTCGAGGCCGCGCATGACCAGCGGCTTGAGGCCGACCGGCGCCACGCCGAGGTGCTTGTATGAGCCGCGGAGGTTGCCGAGCGAGAGGTTGCGGAAGAACGTGTTGCCGTCCGCGCCGATGCCCTCCGCGGCGGTGAGGTACATGAAGTCGGAGTAGAGCGTCGCGGTCTTCTCGTTGAAGTTGCCGGTGCCGAGGCAGGTGATGCGGCTGATGCCGTCGCGGTCGTGATAGGTGATCTGGCAGATCTTGGAGTGGCACTTGAAGCCCTCCGAGCCGTAGATCACGGTGCAGCCGGCGTCCTCGAGCCGCTCCGCCCAGGCGATGTTGTTGGCCTCGTCGAAGCGGGCGCGCAGCTCCATGAGGACGGTGACGTCCTTGCCGGCCTCCGCGGCGCTGATCAGGCTCTCGCAGAGGTGCGAGCTCTTGGCGACGCGGTAGAGCGTGATCTTGATGGAGATGCAGGCGTCGTCGGACGAGGCCTCGCGCAGGAGGCGCAGCAGCGGCGTCATGGACTCGTAGGGATAGGTGAGCAGGACGTCGTGGTCCTCCACCTGGCCGCGCATGGGGAGGGAAAGGTCGACCATCGGGGAGACCTGGGGCTCGAAGGAGCGATAGACGCATGCCGCGTGCTCGTGGTCGGGGATGTGGGACTCGAGTCCGTAGACGTAGCCGAGGTCGATCGGGCGGCCCAGGCGAAAGACGCGGCGCGGCTCGAGCGACAGCTCGCCGGCGATGAGGTCCTCGAGCTTCTTGCCGAGCTTGCCGCGGACCTCGAGGCGAACGGGCTGGAGGCGCTGGCGGAGCTTGAGCACCTTCTTCATGTGCTGGCGGTAGTCCTCCTCCTCCTCGACGCCCTCGCCGTCGGGGTCGATGTCGGCGTTGCGCGTGACGCGGATGACGGCGGAGCGCTTGGGGACGTAGTCACCGAAGCACTGGTCGAGGCAGGTCTCGAGGACGTCCTCGAGCAGGGTGTAGCGATAGGCCTTGGGCGAGGAGGGCAGCGCGACGACACGCTGCTCGGTGGCGGGCACCTCGATGATGCCGAGCAGCCCGCTCTCCTCGGCGCCGTCGAGCGAGCAGGCGACGAACAGGCGCCCGTTGCGCAGGTTGGGGAAGGGGTGGCGCGGGTCGACGATGAGCGGCGAGATGATCGGGGCCAGGCGACGGTCGAAGTGGCGCGCCACGGCCGCGCGGTCGGCCTCGGTGTAGTCGCTCGGCGAGACGCGCACGAGCCCGTGGTCGGCGAGCGCCCGCTCGACCTCGGCCAGGCCGCGCTCATGGCGCGCGACGAGGGCGGGGAGGGCCTCGAAGATGGCGTCGAGCTGCTCGCCCGGAGTCATGTTGGACTTGTTGTCCTTGGGCTGGTTCTTGAGGGAGGCGAGGTCGGAGAGCCCTCCCACGCGAATCATGAACCACTCGTCGAGGTTGGACTCCACGATCTCGCAGAACTTGAGGCGCTCGAACACGGGCACGGTCTCGTCATAGGCCTCGTCGAGGATTCGGTCGTCGAAGCGCAGCCAGCTGAGCTCGCGGTTCTGTGTGTAGGAGAAGTCGAGGCCGGGCGCCTTTCCCTCCTTGCCCGCCTTGGCGCCCTTCTCGCCCTTCTCGGCCTTCTCGGCGACGTCCTTGCTCATTGATTCACATCCCTTGCTTGGCGGCGCGTGCCGCGCCGAAAAATGTGCACTATCTTGATGATAGCAGCCGTGCGTGCCCCCGGGCGTGCCGAGGTGCGTTATGGTTGTGAAAGGAACTCGAAGGGAGCGCCATGTACGAGGGTCTCAACATCCGCTCAGAGATCGGCCGCCTGCGCAAGGTCATGCTCTACCGACCCGGCGGCGAGCTCCTGAACCTCTCGCCCGACACCCTCGGGCCGCTCCTGTTTGACGACATTCCCTTCCTCGAGGAGGCGCAGCGGGAGCACGACTGCTTCGCCCGCATGCTCGTCGACGAGGGCGTCGAGGTGCTCTACCTCGACGAGCTCGTTGCCGAGTCGCTCGACGCGGCGCCCGGTGCCCGACGCGAGTTCTGCGAGCGCTGGCTTGACGAGTCCGGGCTCGACGGGCGTGCCGCGCGTCGCGCGGTGATGGAGCTCCTCGACTCGATCCCCGACACGCGCGCCATGGTCGACAAGTGCATCGAGGGCGTGCGCGCGGACGAGCTCGACCTCTCGCCCGGGCGCGCCGCATCGCTCGCCGACCTCATGCTCACCGACCGCAACGCCGGGTCGCCCCTGGTCATCGACCCCATCCCCAACATCTACTTCACGCGCGACACCTTCACCGTGATCGGGCAGGGCGTCTCGCTCAACAGCATGCTCTCGCGGACGCGGCGTCGCGAGGGCGTCTTCGGCGAGTTCGTGATGAGGTACCACCCGGAGTACGGTGGCGTGCCGCTGTGGTACACGAGCGACCGGCCGCATCACGTCGAGGGCGGCGACATCCTCGTGCTCGGGCCGGACGTGGTCGCGATCGGCATCTCGGAGCGCACCTCGTCGGCCGCGATCGACGAGCTCGCGCACCGGCTGCTGTGGGGCCGGCCGGAGTCCGGGGTCGCGCGCGTCTTTGCCTTCTCGATTCCGCACAAGCGGTCCTTCATGCACCTCGACACGGTGTTCACCCAGGTGGACGTCGACACGTTCACGGTCCATCCGGGAATCCTGGGGACGCTCGTCGTCTTCGAGCTGACCCGCGGCGCCCATGAGGGCGAGGTGCGCATCCGTCGGCTCGACGACACGCTCGACGTCATCCTCGCCCGCGCGCTCGGGCTCGACGGCGTGCGCCTGATCAAGTGCGGCGGCGACGACCCCATCGCGAGCGTGCGCGAGCAGTGGAACGACGGATCAAACACGCTGGCCGTGGCCCCGGGGCGCGTCGTCGTCTACCAGCGCAACGCCGTCACCAACGACATTCTCGCCCGTGAGGGCGTCGAGCTGCTGGAGGTCCCGTCCGCGGAGCTGTCGCGCGGGCGCGGTGGCCCGCACTGCATGTCGATGGCGTTCTGGCGCGAGGCGCTGTAGGGCGCGCGACGCCCGCCTCGTCGCATCGGGTACAATCGGGCACGCACATTCGCCGCTGAAAGGAGTCGGACATGGCCGTGAGCCTCACCGGACGAAACTTCCTCAAGCTCCTCGACTTCACGCCCGAGGAGATACGCTACCTGCTCGACCTCTCCGCCGACCTCAAGGCGAAGAAGCGCGCGGGCGAGCAGCATCGCTATCTCGAGGGGAAGAACGTCGCCCTCATCTTTGAGAAGACCTCGACGCGGACGCGGTGCGCCTTCGAGGTGGGCGCCGCCGACCTCGGCATGCACGCGGTCTACCTCGACCCGAGCGCGAGCCAGATCGGCAAGAAGGAGTCCATCGCCGACACGGCGCGCGTGCTCGGGCGCATGTTCGACGGCATCGAGTACCGCGGCTACGGCCAGGAGCGCGTCGAGGAGCTCGCCGCATACGCGGGCGTCCCCGTGTGGAACGGCCTCACGACCGAGTTCCATCCCACGCAGATGATCGCCGACGTCCTCACGATGGAGGAGGAGTTCGGGCGGGGCGGCATGCGCGGCCGCAAGGTGACCTTCATGGGCGACGCGGGCAACAACGTCGGCAACTCGCTCATGGTGGTCTGCGCCAAGCTGGGAATCGACTTCTGCGCCTGCGGCCCCGCCGAGCAGATGCCGGACGCCGCGCTCGTGGAGCAGTGCCGCGCCGTCGCCGCCGAGACGGGCGCCACGATCACGCTGACCGAGAGCGTCGACGAAGGCGCTGCCGGCGCGAGCGTCATCTACACCGACATCTGGGTCTCCATGGGCGAGTCCTCCGACCTCTGGGGCGAGCGCATCCGCCTGCTCTCGCCGTACCAGGTCAACGCCGAGCTCATGGCCAAGGCGGCGCCCGACGCGATTTTCATGCACTGCCTGCCGAGCTTCCATGACCGCAAGACCACGATCGGCGAGGAGGTCTTCCAGAAGTTCGGCCTGCCCGAGCTCGAGGTGACCGACGAGGTCTTTGAGGGGCCGCGCAGCCGGGTCTTCGACGAGGCCGAGAACCGCCTTCACTCGATAAAGGCCGTGATGCTCGCGACGCTGCGGTAGCCCTTCTCGAGTTTGGGTCTTTCGGACGTGTCAAAACCCCAGGTCAGCTCAGTGCGGCCTGGGGTTTTGTCGTGTGGAGCTCTGTTTGGCACGCAAGCGCTTTTAACCGCTCTGGATAGGTCCCGTGCCGCCTCCCGGGCGTCGCCCCCTCGCCTGCGGGTGCGCTCCAGCCAGCAGAATCAGGAGAGGCACAACGCAGCCTCCTCAGTTCCCCGGCGTATCCAAAGCGGTATATAAGCGGTTTGTCCTATAACCCTCGCATTATCATGCAGAATCCGGTTAAGTATCGTATATCCGCAGGGAAGTTTTCGGACAAACCCGGATTCTGTATGTTAATCGGGGCCTGGCCGAGAAGGACGACCACCCGGGGCGCCGGCAGGCGCGCGCCGTCGGCGTAAACAACCTACCGACATTCAACAGCTAGTAGACCATCCCCATGGCCTCGCGGACCTCGTCGAGGGTCGCCGCGGCGATCTCACGGGCGCGACGGTTGCCCTCGGCAAGCACGTCGGCGACGTAGTCCATGTCTCGGGCGATCTCCTCGCGGCGCGCGCGGATGGGCTCGAAGTAGCCGTTCACGGCCTCGGTGACGTAGCGCTTGAGCTGGCCCGCCCCGCCCATGCCGATCTCCTCTGCGATCTCGGCCGGCTCGCGCCCGGTGCAGATGCCGGCGGTGGTGAGCAGGCCGGAGATCTCCGGACGGTTCTCGGGGTCGAAGGTGATCATGCGCTCGGAGTCGCTCTTGGACTTCTTGATCAGGCGCGCGGTCTCCTCGGCGGTCATCGAGATGGAGATCGCGTTGCCGTAGGACTTGCTCATCTTGCGCCCGTCGAGTCCCGGCAGCAGCGGCGTCGAGGTGAGCAGTCCCACGGGCTCGGGGAAGACGCGTCCGTAGCGCTCGTTGAAGCGCCGCGCGATCTTGTCGGTGATCTCGATGTGGGGGAGCTGGTCGCGTCCCACGGGCACGATGTTCCCCTTGCAGAAGAGGATGTCGCAGGCCTGATGGACGGGGTAGGTGAGCAGAAGCCCCGTGAGGGCGTGCCCGCTCGCCTCCTGCTCGGCCTTGACCGTCGGGTTGCGCTCCATCTCGGCCTCGGTCACGAGCGACAGGAACGGCAGCATGAGCTGGTTGAGCTCGGGGACCGCGGAGTGCGTGAAGATCATGGTCCTGTCGGGGTCGATCCCGCAGGCGAGGTAGTCGACCACCATGTTGTAAACGTTGTCACGGATGTGCTCGGTCGTGTCGCGGTCGGTGATGACCTGGTAGTCGGCGATGATGATGTTGGTGCGCACGCCCATGTCCTGCAGGCGCACGCGGTCGACGAGCGTGCCGAAGTAGTGCCCCAGGTGGAGCCGTCCGGTGGGACGGTCGCCGGTGAGCATCGTGTAGTTGCCGGGGTTGGTGGCGAGGTCGGCGTGTACCTCGTCGCTGCGCCGCTTGGCGGCCTCGTAGCTACCCTCGTTGGGCATGGTGCCTCCGTTCCTCGCGCTCGTGCGCGGACGTCTCAGTCGACCACCCATGGTACGGCAAAGACGGCCTCCGCGCGAACGGGCGCGCGAGAAACACTGCTAGAATGGGAACGTCAGGCACACGAGAGGGGGGCATCTTGGCAAGCTCGTACGGAACCGACGCCGACAAGAGCTCCCTTAGGAGCAACTACCTCTCCGCGCGGCGCTCGATTCCCGTCAGGACTCGCCTGGAGAGCGACTCCTCCATCGAGAGCGCCCTCGCGGCGTTTCCCCTCTTCGCCGGGGCGCCGCTCGTGCTCACCTACGTCTCCCGGGGCGCCGAGGTCGCGACCCATGCCCTGATCGAACGTCTGCTCGCGTCGGGCCGACGCGTCGGCGTGCCCCGCGTCGACCTCGCCGCTCATCAGATGGCGTTTCACGAGATCCTCTCGCTCGACGAGCTCGCCCCGGCGGCGACGGGAATCCTCGAGCCGCCCGCAGACGCCCCCTCGCTCGTCGAGCCGTCCCAGCTCGTGGGCTCGGTCTGCCTGGTCCCGGGGCTCGTCTTCGACGGCGCGGGCCACCGTGTGGGCTACGGCGGGGGATACTACGACCGGTTCCTGGCGTTCTACCCCGGTCACAAGATCGGCCTGGCGAGAAGGACGATGATCTCTTCAAACCCGCTGCCCGCGGACCCGCATGACGTGCCCGTGGACTACATCGCCATCGAGGGCGCCGTCTGGGACTGCCGCACCTACGAGAGCCCGATGTGCGCCGCGAGGTCGTAGATCGCCTTGCGGTAGCCCTCGATGCCCATGCCCGTGATCGTCTCGAAGCACGCGGCGCGGATGTAGGAGACCTGTCTGAACGACTCGCGCTCGTCGAGCTTGGAGATGTGGACCTCCACCATCGGCAGCCCCACGGCCTTGGCGGCGTCGAGTATCGCGATTGAGGTGTGCGTGTAGGCGCCCGGGTTGATCACGATGCCGGCGTAGCTGCCGTAGGCGTCCTGGATGGCGTCGATGAGGTCGCCCTCGTGGTTGGACTGGAAGCAGGTGCACTCGGCGAACCCCGCCTCCTTGGCGGCGTCCTGGCAGAGCTGGAGCATGGCGCGGTAGGTGTCGCGCCCGTAGATGTCCGGCTCGCGAATGCCGAGCATGTTGATGTTGGGCCCGTTGATCACGAGCAGGCGCGCCGGCGCCCCGTGGCCTCCCTCGTCCTCCTCGGCCTCGTCGTCCCCCGCGACGGCCTCGCCCGCCTGCGGCTCGATCATGTCGAGTAGGCTCACGAGGTCGTCGACGGACTCCTCGCCCGGCGCGGCGGACTCGCTGCGCTCGTTCTGGACGATAGCGGCGTCTCGCAGGGGGTTCTGCGAGATATGCACGTGCAGGGGCGTGACGACGGGGGTGGGGGACCCGACGAAGGCATCGCCTACGCCCTCGACTCCCGTCAGACGGGCGAGCGCCTCGTGGACCGCCTCGACCTTGCCCGGCCCGAAGACCACCTCGATGCCGTTGGTGCCGCGCCGGAAGAAGCCGAGCACCCCCCGTGCGGCGGAGAGCTGGTCGGTGTCAACGAGCGTGGGGTCCTGTGTGAGAATCCTCAGACGGGTCATGCAGATGTCGTTCGCAGCGACGTTGTCCTTCCCGCCCACGGCGGCGAGGACCTCCTCTGCAATCTGCTCTCTGTCCACGTCGCGACTCCTTCGTCGTCGAATCGCGAGCGGGAGCCCCGTCTCCTCACTCAGCATGTCGTCTCGTCGTATCGGAAGCAGTATACGGGGCGGCCCCCAGCGGTCGCTCGACTCCGCCGAGCGGTGTCGCAGACGGTGAAAATTGCGGTGGAGTTGTGTCGTCCCCTGACGGGGCGCTAGAGGGAGAGGCTCGCGCGCAGCGCGTCGGCGTCACCCGCGGCAGACCCCGTGCAGCGCAGGGTGACGTCCGCCCACGACCGGTAGAGGTCCATGCGCTCCTCGGCGAGGCGCTCGACGCCACGAGACTGGGACACGGGGCGCCCATCGCTGCGGAGCTCCTCGAGGGGCCGGTCGAGCAGCACGATCGTGCCGTTCTGATGCAGCAGGTCGTAGTTCTCGGGACGCGTGACGACCCCGCCCCCGCAGGCGATGACGAGCCCGGAGCGCGCGCCGTAGCGTCCGGTCACCTCGGTCTCCACCGCGCGGAAGGCGTCCTCCCCGTCCTCGGTGATGATGCTTGCGGCGTCCCTGCCGCACTCGAGCGCTATCGCGTCGTCGATGTCGACGAACGGCCGGTTCAGCAGGCGAGCGAGCTCGCGGCCGCAGCTCGACTTGCCGGCACCCGGCATGCCGACGAGGACGACGTTGCGCGACCGCGCCGCGAGCTCGCGCTCGATCGTCGACACGAGCTCGTCGTCAAGATCGCGCCCCTGGAAGAGCTCGCTCGCGTAGAGCGCCTGGGCGACGAGCATGGAGAGCCCGCTCTCTGCGGGGAGGTCGCGCCTCTCGGCGAGAAGGACCAGCCCGGTTCGCAGGGGGTTGTACACGATGTCGAGAACGCCGAGCAGCTCGGGAAGCTCGTCCAGCGTCTTTCCGTCGAGCGGCGAGGCGGGGCAGCCGGGAAACATGCCCACCGGGGTGGTGTTGACGACGAGGGCGGCGCGGGGGTGGCGCTCGGCGAGGCCGTCGTAGGAGTCGGGGCCGCGGCGCGAGATGACGCGGGGCACGGCTCCGCCGACCGTCTCGAGGGCGTAGCACACCGCGCGGCTGGCGCCCCCGCTCCCCAGGACGAGGACCTCGCGACCCTCGAGCGCGCGGCGCGCGGAGTCGTGCAGCCGCGTGCGGCAGAAGCGGTCGAGCATCCAGGAGAAGCCGAGGACGTCGGTGTTCTCGGCGACGATGCGACCGTTCGCGTCGCGCACGAGGGTGTTCGCGGCGCCGAGCGCCTCGACGGCAGGCGAGCGGACGTCGGCCAGGCGCGCGGCGTCGGTCTTGTAGGGGATGGTCACGTTGAGGCCGCGCCATGCCCCGCCGCGCACGAACGGCTCGACCTCGTCGGGATCGAGCTCGACGAGACGATAGGGGGCCGACCCCAGCCGCTCGTGGATGTGGGGCGACCAGCTGTGCCCGAGGCGACGTCCCACGAGGCCGAAGGGCGCGTCCCCCAGGCCGCGCTCGGCGGCGCCCACCTAGAGCACCTCCGCGTAGCTGCCGAGGTAGCGGCACTCCTGGCAGAGGCCTGCAATCGACGCCATGAGCAGGGAGAACTCGGGAGACGCCACCGGGCACTCCAGCTCGAAGTAGAACATGAACTCGAAGTCGCGCTCGGGAATCGGGCGGCTCTCGAGCTTGAGGAGGTTGATGTCGAGGGCATAGAACTTGGCGAGCAGCTTGTAGAGCGAGCCGGGCTCGTGGGGGAGCACGACCATGAGCGAGGTGCGGTCGGCGCCGGGATAGACCTCGAGGTCCTTCGAGATGCAGGCGAATCGCGTGTAATTGTTGTCATGGTCCTGGACGCTGCGCGAGAGGGGCACGAGGCCGTAGAGCGCCGCGCACGGAAGAGAGGAAAGCGCCGCCGCGTCCGTGCGCCCCGAGGAGGCGACGCGCTCGGCCGCGACCGCGGTGTTCTCGCAGACGTGCACGCGAACGTCGGGGAGCCCCGAGAGGAACTCCGCGCACTGACCGATGGCCTGCTCGTGGCTGTAGATGTCACGCAGCTCCTCGAGCGTGGCGCCGGGATTGGCGAGCAGGTTGTGGTCAACCTTGACGCGCGTGGTGCGCACGACATGGAACGAGTGCTCCATCATGAGGTCGAAGACCTGGCGCACCGAGCCCGCGGTCGAGTTCTCAAACGGGAGGACGCCGTAGCGGGCGAGACCCTGCTCCACCGACCTAAAGACCCCGTCGAAGGTGGGGGAGTACGAGATGAGCGGCCGCCGGAAGATCTTCTCGGCGGCGATCTGGGAGTAGGCGCCCTCGACGCCCTGGCACGAGACGCGGGCTGATGGCGGGAAGAGCTCGGGGGTGCGCGTGCGGGCGGCGTCTATCTCCTGGAGCGTGGCGTCGGCGGGCGCGTCGTCGAGAAGCTCGTGCTGGCGTGCGCGGGAGGCCTCCATGAGCAGTTCCATCAGGACCTGTGCGTGGGTGGCGAGGTCCTCGGGGACGCGCGCGGCGGCGTCGGCGACCTTCGCGCGCTCGCGGGCGGGGTCGAAGACGCGAAGGCCGTGCTCGCGCTTGTAGGCCGCGACCTCCTCGGACACCCCGGCGCGCTCCTCGAAGAGCTCGAAGATCCGCGCGTCTATCCGATCGATCTGCTGCCTGAGGTCAGAGAGCTCTGCCATGGTTCATCCTCCTGGTCGCGTGCGGGCATCATTGTACCCGGCGGCTACTGCGCCGGCCAGGCGAGCAGCGCGTCCGCGAGGCCCAGGGCGCAGACCGCCTCGACCACGGGGACGGCGCGGATGACCGCCGTCGTGTCATGCCGCCCGTGGACGCGCAGCGTCGCGGGCTCCATCGTCGCGAGGTCGACGGAGTCCTGGTCCATCATGATGCTGGAGATGGGCTTGAACGCGCAGCGCACCAGGATGGGGGCTCCGGTGGTGATGCCGCCGAGGATGCCGCCGGCGTTGTTGGTGCGCGGGACGCAGGTGCCGTCGCGGACCTCGTAGGGGTCGTTGTTCTGCGAGCCGCGCAGGCGCGCCGACTCGAAGCCGCGGCCGAACTCGACCCCCTTGACGGAGGGGATGCCAAAGAGGTCGCGCGCGAGGACGTTCTCGATGCCGTCGAACATCGGCGAGCCGGCGCCCGCGGGCAGGCCTGTCGCCACGCACTCCACGATCCCCCCGAGCGTGTCCTTGCGCGAGCGCGCCTCGAGCACCGCCTCGACCATGCGCGCGCCCGCGTCGGTGTCGATCGTGGGGACGCGCCGCCCGTCGGCGAGGGCGGCCATCTGCGCGGCGAGCTCCCGGTTCGCCGCCGGCGAGTTGTCGAGGGCCGAGAAGGGCGCGTCTTCTATGCCGCCGAGCTCGGACACGTGCGCGCGCACGGCGACGCCGCGGCCGGCGAGCCACTGCAGCGCGACGCCCCCGGCGACGCACAGCGCCGCGGTAAGGCGGCCCGAGAAGTGCCCGCCGCCGGGGACGTCCTGGGAGCCGTGCCACTTTGCCCAGGCGGTGAAGTCGGCGTGCCCGGGACGAGGAACGGTGAGCAGGTTGTCGTAGTCCTGGGAGCGGGTGTTGGTGTTCTCGATCACGGCCGCGAGCGGTGCCCCGCACGTCTCGCCCCGCGGGTTCAGCCCCGAGACGATTCGGGGGGCGTCGGGCTCCCTTCGCGGCGTGCTCCAGGGGTCGGATCCGGGTGCCCGTCGGGCGACGAACGCCGCGAGCGCCTCGACGTCGATCGGGACGCCGGCGGGCAGGCCCTCAACGACGCATCCGACGGCGGGGGAGTGGGACTGTCCGAAGACGGTGACGCGCAGGGCGGTGCCTAGCGTGGACGGCATCATGCCTCCCTTTCGACCACGCCCCCGAGCGAGGCGAGGTCATCGAAGAAACGGGGGTAGGACTTCTCGACGCACTCGGCGCCGAGTATGGTGGTCGGACCCTCGCAGCGCGTGGCGAGCACGGCGGCCATCATGGCGATGCGATGGTCGTTCGCGGCGTCGACGACGCCGCCGCGCAGGCGCGGGGAGCCGTCGATCTCCAGGCCGTCGGCGCTCGCCCTGACGGAACCGCCGAGGGCGCGGATCGCCGCGGAGACGGTCTCGATGCGGTCCGACTCCTTGAGGCGGAGGCGCGCCGCGCCGACGATGCGCGTCGTGCCCCGCGCGAGAGCCGCGGCGGCGGCGAGCGGGGGGACGAGGTCGGGGCAGTCGGTCACGTCGATCGCCGCGCCCCTGAGCACCGCCGGGCGCACGGCGGAGCCGGCCGGCGTGCGCAGCACGCGGGCGCCGAGCATCGCGAGCGCCGAGAGAACCCTCCGGTCGCCCTGCGCGCTTCTCGCGTCGAGGCCGCGGACGGCGACGCCGCGCTCGCCGATCGCCCCGGCCACGAGCCAGAACGCGGCGTTGGACCAGTCGCCGCCCACCGCGACCGATCCGGGGGAGACGAGGCCGTCGGGCGCGCAGACGTCGTAGACGCGCGCCTGCGCGCCCCCCTCGTCAGCGCCCTGCGCGCAGGACACCTCGACGCCAAAGCGCTCGAGGGCCGCGACCGTGAGGTCGATGTAGGGGAGCGACTCCACCGGCTCGCCGACGACCACCTCGACGGGGGCGCGCAGGAGCGGGGCCGCGAGCAGAAGCCCGCTCACGTACTGCGACGAGACGTTCCCGGGGAGGGCGTAGCGACCGGACCGGATGCGGCCGGAGACCTCGAGCGGGGAGGCCCCCTGCGGGGAGAGCGTCGCCCCGTGCTCGACGAGCTGCTCGTAGAGGGGGGAGAGCGGGCGCTGCGGCAGCCTGCCGCGGCAGACGAGCTCGGCGCCGCGCCCGAGCGCGCAGACCACGGGCAGCATGAAGCGAAGCGTCGAGCCGGACTCCCCGCAGTCGAGCGTCGCGTGCGGGGAGGGCTCGGGCAGGTTGTCGCTTGCCGAGCTGCCGGGAACCGGGCGAACGCGGAAGCCGGTGCGCGTGCGCGCGACGCGGGCGCCGAGCGCCTCGAGGCACGATATCGTCGCGTCGATGTCCGCGGACGTCGACGTGCAGTCGACGTCGGTCGTCCCGGGCGCGAACGCGGCGCAGATGAGGAGGCGATGCGCCTCGGACTTGGACGAGGGCGCGATCACCTCGCCCGAGAGTGCGCCGGGATGGATGATGACGTTCAAGGGCGCTCCAGCGTGATCGGGTGGCTGCCTGACCACATCATGCTACCGCGCACTCGTCGCACGGGCGTCGAGAAGGGCGGATTCGGGACACTCGCGACACGTGGGCGAAACGCTCAGCGCGGCATCTGCGACGACTGGAACCAGACGACGCCGCCCAGTATCTCGATCATCGAGTCGGCGTCCTCGAGCCTCATGACGAGGTCCTCGATCTTCTCGCGGTAGCTCTGCGGCGTCAGCATGAGGTGGGTGACGCCGACGTACCACAGGCGAAACTGAATGCGCTCGCCCGAGGTCCAGAGCTGGTCGATTGACTGAAGGTCGATGAACTTGAACGCGATTGGGGTGCCGTTCTCGGGACAGAGGTCCTCGGGGTCGACGACCACGTGAGACCCGACGGGGATCACGCGGCTCATCCCGTCGTCCTTCGCGACGAGCGCGTAGGCGTTGGGGCGGCCCTCCACGACGTGGCTCGGCACCTCGATGAAGCGCCGGGCGCCCTTTGCCTCGCGCTCCGGGTTGATGCCGCTGACGAGGGGGATCGACGTCTGTCCGGAGCCCGCCGCCTCGCGGGACTTTGCCTGGAGGCCGACGGAGTCAGAGAGCAGGTCGTCCTCGACCAGCCCAAAGGAGTCGCAGAGTCGCTGGATGGCACCACGTCGGGGGGTGGAGCCGTTGCGCCAGCCCGTGACCGCCCCGGGAGTGACGCCGGCGGCCCGGGCCACCTCCTCCTGCGTCAGCCCGCGCTGCTGAATCAGTGCGTTGAGGTTGTCGAAGAAGCTCACGGGACGCCTTTCGAGTCATTCCCGGGAGCGACGGGCACCCGCTTGACCTCGGTGTTCGACCGCTCACCGTTGAGAAATTGAGAAAAACTAAATCAGAACTAAACTTCTCTTTAGAAAAACTGGCCCTTCTGCAGAGAAGCTCGGTCAGTGAATACATTTTCGTATGGGTTCACCGAGGGCGCAAGTCTCGAAGCTCAATTTCGAGAAACTCGAACAATCGGCGGACCGGGACGGAGAGGAGCAGGGATGGGCGTCAGGTTGAGCGTGGCAACGGGTATCTTTCGTGGGTACACGTACGAGCAGGTGCGGGTCGCCGCAGGGGTGCTTCTCGACTCCCGGCACGTCAGGAACATGGAGATCACGCTCAACACCGAGGGGGCCTTCGAGACCATCCGCCGCATCGTGGACGAGTTTGGCGGGCGCCTGAACATAGGCGCCGGCACCGTGCTCGACCTCGAGGGCCTCAAGCGCGCCGCCGACTGCGGCGCTCGCTTCGCGCTCGCCCCCGACATGATGACCCAGGAGATGCTCGACTACTGCCGCGAGAACGACATCGTCTCGGTCCCCGGCGGCTACACGCCGAGCGAGATTCGCGAGCTCTTCCGTCGGGGGGCCGATGTCGTGAAGGTGTTTCCGGCGAACGAGCTCTCGCACGGCTACGCGAGGAAGGTCTGCGAGCCGATGGGGGACCTCCCGCTCATGGCGGTCGGCGGCGTGAACGCCGAGAACGTCGTTGAGGTCATCGAGGGCGGGTATGCCTACGTCGGCACCGCCGGGGGCATCTTCCGGAAGGCCGACCTCGTCGCGTGCGACGAGGGGGCGCTCAGGGCAAGCCTCGAGATCTTCGACCGTGAGCTCGACAGGCTCACGGCGTAGGGATCGAGCGGTCATAAGCAACTGTCGGATTGACAAAGGAGAAGCAATGAAGGTCGTTGGCATCACCGCGTGCCCCACGGGCATCGCGCACACGTACATGGCGCAGGAGGCCCTCGAGCAGGAGTGCCGTCGCCGCGGGTTTGACGTGAAGATCGAGACGCAGGGCGCCATGGGCCCGGAGAATGAGCTTACCCAGGACGAGGTCGACGCCGCCGACGTCGTCATCCTTGCGGTCGGCGTCGTCATCGAGGGAACCGAGCGATTCGAGAACGCCCTCGTGCTCAACGCCGACGTCAACAAGGCCATCTCGCACCCCGAGGAGATCGTCGACGCGGCGGTCGCCCTCGTCGAGGCGAACAAGTAGTCAGCCCTTGGGCTTGGAAAGGAGAAGGAATGTCTGAAACCGTCAAGGCGTCGTCGTTCTGGAAGGACGTCCAGCGTCACCTGCTGAGCGGCGTCTCGTTCATGATTCCGCTCGTGGTCGCCGGTGGCATCCTCTACGCCATCTCGCTTCTCGGCGCGACGTCCACCGACTCGGGCATGGTTCCCAACGGGCAGATCATGACCTATCTGTCCGTGGTGGGCAAGGCCGGCCTCTCGATGATGATCCCGGTCTTCTCAGCCTATATCGCCTACTCGGTCGCGGCCAAGCCCGGCCTGGCCCCCGGCTTCATCCTCGGCTTCGTTGCCAACAGCTCCGTTGCCACCGTCTTTGGCACCGAGGTCAAGTCCGGCTTCCTCGGCGCCCTCGTGCTCGGCCTGTGCGCCGGCTACTTCGCCAAGTGGATGAAGGGCTGGAAGGTCGGCAAGACGCTGCGCACCATCATGCCCATCCTGGTCATCCCGACCCTCACGACGCTCGTCGTCGGGTTTGCCTACTACTTCGTCTTCGCCACGCCCTGCGCCTGGATCATGAACTCGCTCGTGGCCCTCATGGACGACCTCCAGGGCGCCGGCAAGTACGCCCTCGCCGTGGCCATCGGCATCTTCGGCGAGCTTGACTACGGCGGCCCCGTTACCAAGTCGGTCTCCATGTTCACCCTCGCCCTCATCAACGAGGGTAACTACTTCCCCAACGGCCTGTTCCGCATCATCTGCGCCGTGCCCCCGATCGCCATCTTCGTCTCTACGCTCATCGCGAAGAACAAGTGGAGCGAGTCCGACCGCGACCTTGCCAAGTCGATTGCGATCATCGGCTGCCTGGGCATCACCGAGGGTGCCATCCCGTTTGCCGCCAAGGACCTCAAGCACGTGGTCCCGTCCATGATCGTCGGCTGCGTCGCGGCCTGCCTGTTCGGCGCCATCGGCGACGTGGGCTGCCCCGTCCCGCACGGCGGCTTCATCGTCCTTCCCGTGGTCATCAACCCGGTCTGGTATGCGCTCTCCATCGTCGTGGGTGCGGTCGTCGGCGGCGTGATGCTCGCCCTGATCAAGAAGCCCCTCGACGCCGCGGAGCAGAAGCAGCTCGGCGAAGAGTACAACGTCCTCGCCTAGCGGTCCCGTCATCGTCACGCGAGAGGGGGCGCCCCGCAGCCTGCGGGGCGCCCCCTCTCATGCGCGAGCTCGCAGGCTTAGCGGCCGAGCTCGATCATCTGCCGGAACTCGTCGAGCGAGACGCCCTCGACATCCACGACGCCGATGTCGCGTATCGTCACGACGTTCATCCGGCTTCCGTGGCGCTTCTTGTCGGAGAGGGCGCGGTCAAAGAGGGTCTCGGTGGGCACCGCGGAGGTGATGGGCAGCCCGTAGCGCCCCACGGCGTCGACGATCTTCTCCGCCGTCCGGTCGGAGCACCTTCCGAGGCGCGCGCACGCGCGGGCCATGAAGCACATGCCCGCCGCGACGCAGGAGCCGTGTCCGAGCCGGTACTCGCTCGCCGCCTCGATCGCATGGCCGATGGTGTGGCCCAGGTTGAGGGTCTGTCGGATGCCGCCCTCGCGCTCGTCCGCGTCGACCACGTCGCGCTTGATCTCGACGCAGCGGGTGACCACCTGTGCGAGGCGATCGAAGGCGAGCTCGCCCTCGTTGATCGGGGATCGGGAGAGCGCCTCGAAGAGGTCGGGGTCGCACATCACGCCGTACTTGAGCACCTCTCCGCAGGAGTCGGTGAGGAGATGCCGGTCGATGGTGGAGAGGCAGTCGAGGTCCGCGATGACCGCGCGCGGCTGGAAGAAGGCGCCCGCGAGATTCTTGCCCGCCCTGAGGTCGACCCCCGTCTTACCGCCGACCGAAGAGTCGACCATCGCGAGCAGGGAGGTGGGCACCTGTACCACCTTGCACCCTCGCATGTAGACGGCCGCGGCGAAGCCTGCCAGGTCGCCGACCACGCCCCCGCCGAGCGCAACGACGACGTCGTCGCGCGTCATGCCGGCGTCTGCCATGCGATCGAGAATGCCCATGAGCTCGTACATGTTCTTGATGCTCTCTCCCGCGCCGACCGTCATGGACGCGACGCGGTATCCGGCGTCGCCGAGCGAGGAGGCCACGCGCTCGCCGTAGAGGGGGCTCACGTTGACGTTGCTTACGACGAAGGCCGTCTCCCCGCCGGCGGCGGCGCGGGTGCGCTCTCCGACCGACTCGAGGAGCCCCCGTCCGACGACCACGTCATAGCGTCCGGACGGAGTGTTCACGGTAACGGTCTGCATGTCCTGACCTCTCATCTTCCCTCCACTTCGCGCTTGATCCTGTCCCCCTCAGCAAGGAGCGCCTCGAGACGCTCGGCGTCGCGCGCGGCGAGGGCGTCGCGGTAGGCGCTCAGGTTGTCGATGATGGTGTCGAGTTCGGCGCCCAGGTGGTCGGCGTTGTCGAGGAAGAGCTCGGTCCACATGGGGGCGTTGAGGCGAGCCACGCGCGTGAGGTCCCGGTACGAGCCAGCCGAGAAGCCCCGGTGGTCACGGGCCGTGGGGCTCTTGACGTAGGCGTTGGAGACGACGTGCGCGAGCTGGGACGTGAACGCGATGTTGCGGTCGTGCTCGTCGGCCGTCGCCAGCGTGAAGCTCCCGAACTGGCACGGCTCGAGCAGCGCTTTCAGGCGCTCGAGCACCGTGGCGCGCTCGAGGTCGTCCATGGAGGGCGGCACCACGACCATCGGCGCCCCCTTGAACATCGTCGCCCGCGCGTGCGCGAAGCCGGAGTACTGCGTGCCCGCCATGGGGTGGCAGCCCACGAACGCGAACGGGTAGCCGGAGCAGATCTCCTCGCATCGCTCGCAGATGACGCGCTTCACGCCCACGGTGTCGATGACGATGGCGCCGGGCGACACCAGCGGCGCGTAGCGCTCAAGCCACTCGATGGTGGAGGCGGGGTAGCCCGCGAGCACGATGAGCTCGCAGGTGGGGATCGTCTCCTCGGTGAGCTCACCCGCCACGGTCTCTATCATGGCGAGCTCGAGCGTGGAGCGCGTTCGGTTCCATGCGAGCACCTCGGCGCCCGCCGCGGCGAACGCCTTGGCGAACGAGCCCCCCATGAGGCCGAGGCTCACCACCCCGCGCCGTCCCGGGACGAAGGTGGGCGCAGGGCGCTGGCCTCCCACGTCCTGGAAGCTGCTCTCCTCGGACATCTAGACCTCCTCGACCGGGGCCATCACTGCCTCGCGGATGAGCGCGACGCGGCGCATGGCGTCGGAGAACTGCGCCGGCGTGAGGGCCTGCGCACCGTCTGACCACGCCTGGCTCGGGCAGTCGTGGACCTCGATCTCGAGCGCGTCGGCGCCCGCCGCGACGGCGGCGTAGGCGGCGCTGCGCACGTAGCGCGTATAGCCCGTGGCGTGGCTCGGGTCGCCGACGACCGGCAGGTGCGTGAGGTGGTGCAGGACCGGGATGGCGTTCACGTCGAAGGTGTTGCGCGTGCGCGTCTCGAAGGTGCGGATGCCGCGCTCGCAGAGCATGACGTTCGCGTTGCCCTCGCTCATCACGTACTCGGCGCCCATGAGCAGCTCGTCGAGGGTCTCGGACATGCCGCGCTTGAGCAGCACCGGCACGCCGGAGCGCCCCACCTCCCGCAGGAGCGGGAAGTTCTGGGCGTTGCGCGCGCCCACCTGAAGGACGTCGACGCCCTTCTCGAGGAACAGGGCGACGTCGCGCGGGTCCATGACCTCGGTCACGACGGGCATGTCAAGCTCCGCCCCTGCCTCCATGAGCAGATCGAGGCCCCTCGCCCCCATGCCCTGCGAGGTGTACGGCGAGGTTCGGGGCTTGAAGGCTCCCCCGCGGAGCATGGTCGCCCCGGCCGCCCTGACCGCGCGGGCTATCTCGAGCAGGCTCCTCCCCTCGACTGAGCACGGGCCGGCGATCACCTGGAAGTGCCCGCCGCCCACGAGTACGCCGTGGCCGCAGTCGACGACGGTGTCCTCGGGGTGGAACTTGCGGTTGGCGAGCTTGTAGGGCTCGGAGACGCGCTGGACGCGCTCGACGATGTCCATGCTCTCGAGGATGAACGGGTCGATGCGCGTGGTGTCGCCGATGATGCCGATGATGGTCTCCTCGTCACCCGGCGAGACGTTGGTCCTGAACCCACGGTCCTCGATCCAGCGGACGAGATGGTCGAGCTGCTCGGGCGTGGCCGTTTCCTTGACGACTGCAATCATGTGGCTCCTTGGGTCGTGACGTGCGGCGCGATGATAGCACGCACGTGTTACCGACTCGTTGCGCACGACGCCGGGCAATCGGCTATACTGTCTTGCGCACGCGCCCATAGCTCAGTGGATGAGAGCGTCTGCCTCCGGAGCAGAAGGTCGTGGGTTCGAATCCCCCTGGGCGCACCACGCGATCGCCGGGCCCGTCCGCATGCTGCGGGCGGGCCCGCTTCTCGTGCGGGCGTGGAGGCATTCTCTCTTTTTCGTAAGGTTCTCTCCCGCGTCGGGGGCACGTGTCACAATGGTCGCCTGACGAGAGGGGAGAGATGACGCAGGACGAGAAGAGCGGGCCGCTCACGGGCCTCACGGACGCCGAGGTCGCCGAGCGCGTGGCGTCCGGCCGCGTGAACGCCAACACCGACGTGCGCACCAAGACCGTGCGCCAGATCGTCGCCGAGCATGCCCTGACGCTGTTCAACGGCGTCAACCTGGCCCTGGCGCTGCTGGTGCTCCTGACCGGCCAGTACCGCAACATGCTGTTCATGCTCGTCGTGGCGGCCAACCTCCTCATCGGCGTGGCGCAGGAGGTCCGCGCCAAGCGCATGGTCGACAAGCTGACCATCCTCACCCAGAAGGAGGTCGGCGTCATTCGGTCCGGGGGCGAGCGTATGGTCGCGCCTTCGGAGCTTGTGGTGGACGACCTCATGCGTCTCGCCCACGGCGACCAGGTGCCCGCCGACGCCGTGATCGTCGAGGGCTGCGTCTCGATGAACGAGAGCCTGCTCACGGGCGAGGCGAAGCCCGTCTCGAAGGGGCCCGGGGACGAGCTGCTCTCCGGCAGCTTCGTCGACGCGGGGAGCCTCGTCGCGCGCGTGACGCGCGTGGGCGCCGAGGGCTATGCCGCACGCATCAACGCCGAGGCGAAGTACGTCAAGGCGGTGCGCTCGGAGATCCAGGACACGCTGCGCGCCATCATCAGGCTCGGCACGGTCGTGCTCGTCCCGCTGGGCCTGGGGCTGTTCCTGCGCTCGTGGCTCATGGACGGCGGCAGCCTGAACGACGCGATCCTCACCTCGGTCGCCGCGGTGATCGGCATGATTCCCCAGGGGCTCGTCCTGCTCACCTCGTCGGTCCTCGCGATCGCCACCTTCCGGCTCGGCCGGCGCATGGTCCTCGTCCAGCAGGCCTACTGCGTCGAGACGCTCGCGCGCGTCGACACGCTCTGCCTCGACAAGACCGGCACCATCACGACCGGCGAGATGGAGGTCGCGGCTGTGGTCGCGGCCCCCGGCGAGTCCGAGGGGGGCGTCGCCGCCGCGCTCGCCACGATCGTGGCGGCCAACGAGGCGGACGCCAACGAGACCGCCCGCGCGATCCTGCGCTACGCCGCCGGGCGGGGCCTCGGGTCCGAGCCGGTCGTGCGCGCCGTGCCCTTCTCGTCCGCGCGCAAGTACTCCGGCTGCGTCACCGCCGACGGCCGCTCGCTGGTGATGGGCGCCGCCGCCTTCGTGCTCGGCTCGGCTCGCGTCGGTGAGGCGGACGCCCTCGCGAGGGCCTTCGACGCCACCGAGCGCGTGCTCGTGATCGGCGAGTGCGCGTCCTTCTCGCCTGAGGACGAGGTCGAGGGCGAGGTTAGCCTGATCGGATGCGTCGCCATCCGCGACGAGATCCGCGCGTCGGCCCCTCAGACGATGCGCTTCTTCCTCGAGCAGGGAGTCGAGCTTCGTGTTATCTCCGGCGACGACCCGCGCACGGTGTCCGCCATAGCCGAGCGGGCCGGCGTGCCGCAGGCCGAACGCTTCGTCGACGCCACGACGCTGAGCACCCCCGAGGCCCTCGAGGCCGCCGTCGACGAGGCCCGCGTCTTCGGTCGCGTGACCCCGCAGCAGAAGCGCGAGCTGGTCCGCGCGCTCCACCGTCGCGGCCGCACCGTCGCCATGACCGGCGACGGCGTGAACGACGTGCTCGCGCTGCGCGAGGCCGACTGCTCGGTCGCCATGGCGTCGGGGTCGGCCGCCGCGCGCAACGTCTCTGAGATAGTCCTCGCGGACAACGACTTCTCCCACATGCCCGAGGTCGTCGCCGAGGGCCGGCGATCGATCAACAACCTGCAGCGGTCGGCGTCCCTGTTTCTCGTGAAGACCGTGTTCACGGCCGTGCTCGCCCTCGTCTGCATCGTGATGCCGCCCTATCCCTTCATCCCGATCCAGATGTCGCTGCTCTCCACGGCGGTGATCGGCATCCCGTCGTTCGTGCTCGCGCTCGAGCCCAACCACGAGCTCGTGCGCGGCAACTTCCTCGCCAACGTCCTCGCGCGGTCGCTGCCCGCCTCGGCCGCCATCGTGTGCGCGCTGCTCGCGGAGCTCGTCTGCGGGCGCGCGCTCGGGCACTCCTTCGACGAGATTTCGTCGGTGTGCACCGTCCTCGTCTCGTTCGTCGGCATCGCGCTCATCTGGCGCATCTCCCAGCCGCTCACGCCGCTGCGCACGGCCCTCCTCGTCGTGATCGCAGCCATTGTTGCGCTTGGGTGTACGGTTGCCGCCCCGTTCTTCGAGATCGTCTCGTTTACGGGTAGCATGGGCGTGGTTGTCCTCGCGGCCGGCGTTGCCGCCGTCGCTTTCTTCAACTGGATGTACGGGCGATCGGTCTCTGGCCTCGTCAGGGACGAGCGCTTCCTGGAGATAGTGAGAAGGGTGGAGGGCAGAGATGACACCAACCACTGAGATTGACGCCGCGGTCCGCGCCGCGCGCCGCCCGCGGACGCTCTCGGCCGCCGGAGTCGAGCGCCTCGCGTACGTCGTGTCGGGCGTCCCCGGCGCCGAGCGGCTCCCGCGCGCGCTGGTGATCCTGCTCGAGAACGTGGTCCGTCGCGCGGAGACCGACGACGACGCCGTCCGCATGGCCGAGGCCGTCCTGCGCGCGGGGCTCTCGGGCTCCGCCGGGGACGAGATCGAGTTCATGCCGGCGCGCGTCCTCTTCCAGGACTTCACCGGCGTCCCGGTGTTCGTCGACTTCGCCGCGATGCGCGACGCCATGGTCGAGCGCGGCGGCGACCCCGCCCGCGTCAACCCGCGCATCCCCTGCACGCTCGTCGTCGACCACTCCGTCATCGCGGACGAGGCCGAGTGCGCGTCCGCGGTTGAGAGGAACCAGCAAATCGAGGCCGACCGCAACCGCGAGCGCTTCTCCTTCCTCAAGTGGGCGAGCCGCTCGTTCAGCAACGTCGAGATCGTCCCGCCGGGGGGAGGCATCTGCCACCAGCTGAACATCGAGCGACTCTGCAGCGTGGTCACGACCGACGCCCTCTCGGCCGCCGAGGGGGACGTGGCGTGCTTCGACACGCTCGTGGGCACGGACTCCCACACCACCACCGCCAACGGCGTGGGCGTGCTGGGCTGGGGCGTCGGCGGCATCGAGGCGGAGGCGGCAGCGCTCGGTCAGCCCGTCTCCATGCTCGTGCCGCCCGTCGTCGAGCTGCGCCTGACCGGCTCCCTCTCGGCGGGTGCCTCGGGCATGGACGTCGCACTCACGGTGGCCGAGCTCCTGCGCGCGGAGGGCGTGGTCGGCTCCATCGTCGAGGTGACGGGGGAGGGCGTCGCCTCGCTCACGGCCACCCAGCGCGCCTGCGTCGCGAACATGACGCCGGAGTACGGCGCCACCGCGACGATCTTCCCGGCCGACGACGTCACCTTCGACTACCTCGCGCTTGCGGGCCGCGACGGGCGCGAGCTCGCGTTCGCCCGCGCCTACCTCGAGGAGCAGGGCGTGTACGGGGTCGGGGAGGGGCGCGTCTACGCGCGCACGCTCACTCTCGACCTCGGCTCCGTCGAGCCCTCGCTCGCCGGGCCCGCCCGGCCGCACGACAGGGTGTCGGTCGCGGGGCTCAAGGCGCGCTTCGAGGCGTCTGCCGCGGCCTCTGGCCGCGACCTCTCCGAGCGCGTGACCGTCGAGGGCGTCGGCGAGCTCGGCCACGGTGCGATCGCCATCGCCGCCATCACGAGCTGCACGACGGCGACCGACCCCGCCATGATGGTCGCCGCCGGACTCCTCGCGCGGCACGCCGTCGAGCGCGGGCTCGCCCCCCGTCCCTGGGTGAAGAAGATCCTCGCGCCGGGAAGCCATGCCACCGAGCTTCTGCTCGAGCGCTGCGGCCTGGTCGGGCCCCTGCGCGAGCTCGGCTTCTACACCTGCGGCTTTGGGTGCATGAGCTGCATCGGCAACTCCGGCGAGATCAAGGCGTGCCTCAGGCCCCACGCCGCCGGGCTCGAGCTCACGAGTGTGCTGTCCGGCAATCGCAACTTCGAGGGACGCATCTCGCCCGACGTGAGCCAGAACTACCTCTGCGCGCCGGCGCTCGTCGTCGCCTACTCGCTCGTCGGGACGATGGACGTCGACCTCACGACGGAGCCGGTCGGCACGGCGTCCGACGGGTCGCCGGTCATGCTCTCCGACATCATGCCCACCGACGACGAGGTCGAGTCCGCGCTCGCCTCGGCCCTCGACACCACGCTCTTCGCCGAGGGCGCGCGCGGCCTGCTCGAGGGGTCGAGCGCCTGGCGGGCCATTGACTCCGGCGAGTCTGCCACCTTCGACTGGGACGAGCGCTCCACCTACGTCCGGCGCGCCCCCTACTTCGAGCTCGCGCGCGAGCAGGAGGTCGTCGAGGTCCGCGGCGCCCGTGCGCTCGCCCTCCTCGGCGACTTCGTCACCACCGACCACATCTCCCCGGCGGGCTCGATCGCCCAGGGCTCGCCCGCCGCGCGCTACCTCTGCGAGCGCGGCGTCGAGCCGTCCGACTACAACACCTACGGCGCGCGTCGCGGAAACCACGAGGTCATGGCTCGCGGCACCTTTGCCAACGTGAAGCTTCGCAACGCGCTCGCCGACGGGCGCGTGGGCGGGTGGACGAAGGACCTGCGATCTGGCGAGGTCGTCCCGATCTTCGACGCTGCCGAGGCGTACCGTGCTGCCGGTGTCCCGCTCGTCGTGGTGGCGGGTAAGCTCTACGGCTCCGGCTCGAGCCGCGACTGGGCGGGCAAGGGGCCGCTGCTCCTGGGCGTCCGTGCCGTGATCGCCGAGAGCTTCGAGCGCATCCACCGCTCCAACCTCGTGCAGATGGGAATCCTCCCGCTGCAGTTCGTCGACGGGGAGAGTGCCGCGACGCTCGGGCTCGTCGGCGACGAGGTCTTCGACATCGGCCCCGTCGACCTCTCGGACGGGCTCCCGGTCCCGGCGAGCGTGGGCGTCTGCGCCTCCCGCCCGGACGGGACGCAGGTGCGCTTCACCTGCGTCGTGCGTGTCGACACGCCCACCGAGGGGGCCTTCCTCGCGCGCGGGGGCATCCTGCCGTACGTGCTCGACTCGCTCTGCGACGGGGGTCGCTGAGGTGCCCCCGACCTGTCCCAGATGCGGCGCGACCATCCCCGACGGGGCGGAGCGCTGCCCCCGCTGCCAGGCGGCGACCGAGGTCACGCGCAGGATCGACCTCGGCGAGCTCGCGTGGTGCCCGTCCTGCGGCGCGCTCGTGGGGCCCGACGCGGCGACGTGCCCCAAGTGCGGGGCCGTCGTCAGGGAGGTGCCCGCCCCGCGTCCGAAGCGCGACCTCGACCTCCCCGAGATCGACGACGGGGAGGAGCAGGGCAGCGCGCGCACCGGCGTCATGACGCGCATCGAGAGCGCGATTCCCGCGGCGGACGGGCAGTCCTCGCCCGTCGCTGCGCGCGACCGCATGCCCCGCCCGCGCGCCTTCGCCTTCGCCGCGGCGTTCGCCGTCGCCGTCGTGGGCGGCGCCGCCCTGCTCATCACCCACCCCTGGGACCCCTCGGCGTCCGTCACGCGGGCGACCGAGCCGGCCGACACCTCGATGTCGGGGTTCCCGGGAGAGGTCGAGTCGCTGAGCGGCCAGGACCGCGTGCAGGTCGACGACGACGGCGTCTCCCTGGACTCGTTCGACCATATCGAGTCTGCCTACGAGCAGCTTTCCGAGCTCGCCAACGCGGTGGGCGAGAGCGAGGACGACCTTCTCGCCGCCTGCGAGCGGGGGGACGCCTCCGCCGCCGCCGACGGGCTCGAGGGCGCCCAGGCGATCGCCATCGACGTCTCCAACCTCATATCAGACGCCTCCCAGCTCGACGACCAGGACGGCGCCTATGCCGACGACCTCGAGCATATCCAGACGCTCGGCAACTGGCTGAGGAACCGCGTCGACGCCCTGACGAGCGCCTGGGGGAAGGCCGCGAACGCGGACGATCCGTCACAGGTCGCGGACTCGGTTCGGGCGACCCTCGACGGCGCCACCGACTACGCGACGCTCTTCGACGAGAACTACGACGCCTGGAGGCCCGTGCGCGAGGAGTAGGCCCACGGGGCAGAGCGTCGCCTTTGTCGTCTGCCGAATATGTGAAACATTGTGCATACTGATAAAATCATGGAGTTGAAGAATCGGCTCGACGCCTCAGGGCGCTCGATTGGGAGGCGACATGGGTTTCATACAGGATCCGCTCTACACGCCGGAGTACGCCGTCGCTGGTGACGAGGTCGCGGTCTTTGACACCTCCAAGGGCGTCATCCGGGTCGCGCTCGACGGGCTCGGCGCCCCCGTGCACGTCGCGAACTTCTGCGAGCTCGCCTCGAGCGGCTTCTACGACGGGCTCAAGTTCCATCGCTACGTTCCGGGCTTCGTGATCCAGGGCGGGTGCCCCAACACTCGGGACATGACCCCCGAGCAGGTGGCGCGCGGCGAGGCGGGTCCTCACGGGCGCCCCGGCACGGGCGGCCCCGGCTATCGCATCCGCCAGGAGTACGCCACCAACCCGCGCAACTCGCACGACGACGCCGCGCTGGCCATGGCGCGCTCCGCCGACCCCGATTCCGCGGGGTCCCAGTTCTACTTCTGCCTCGGTCCCCAGCACGGCCTCGACGCGGGCTACACCGTCTTCGGCCGGACGCTCGAGGGGACCGAGGTCATCGCCGCGCTCAGGGCGGGCGACGTAATCAATTCGATCCGCATCGAGCGCACGGGCGCCTCGGCGTCGTAGCCACCCGGGAGGTCATCGTGAATCAGCAGGCATTTGAGTCCGGCAAGCGCGCGTACCAGGGGGGCGACTGGCTCACCGCGGCCACGCTGCTCGAGGGGGCCCGCCAGGGCGGGGAGGCGGCCGGCGAGGCCGACCACCTCCGAGGCAACGCCTACATGAAGCTCGGCCGGTTCGAGCAGGCTGCGATCGCCTACGGCGACGCCCTCGCCGACGCCTCCTACGGCAAGCGCGGCGCGCTCAGCTGCAACCGTGGACGCGCCCTGCTCGCCGCCGGTCGCCCGCAGGAGGCCGTCGTCTCGCTCACCGACGCCGTCTCCGACTCCTCCTACCCGACGCCCTACAAGGCATACATGGCGCTCGGCACGGCCTACGAGCAGCTCGGCGACGTCCGAAACGCCGGGATCGCCTACCGCAGCGCCGCCATTGACGAGTCCAATCCCGCCCCGTCCCTCGCGCTCTGCGACCTGGGCGGCTGCTTCATGCGCCTCGGGCGTCCCGTCGACGCGGTCGAGGCCTATCGCACGGCGCTCGACTTCACGACCCCGCTCGAGGACCAGAACAAGATCTGGTGCGACCTCGCGCTCGCCTACGTTGCCGCCAACCGCATGAACGAGGCGGTCGACGCGTTCGCCCACGCGACCGCCGACGGCAGCCTCGAGCTCTCCCCGGACGCTCAGGCCGCCTATGACGCGGCCCGCAAGGCCGTCGCCTCGATCGACTCCCGCCGTCCCTCCGAGACCGACGCCTTTCTCGCCGCGGCGGGCTACGGCCCCACCTCCTACGACCCCCTCGACCCCTCGGGGGCCTCGGGCGAGCTCATGCCCTCCCCGGAGGACACGGGCTTCTTCTCGGTCAGCGAGGAGGACCTCGTCCAGCAGGACAGGATCGACCGCAAGGTGAGGCGCAAGCACCGTCACACCGGGCTCAAGGTGTTCATCGTCATCCTCGTCCTGCTCGCCCTCGTCGGCGGCGGCGGGGCGTTCGCCTACATCAACGGCTACGGCTGGCCCACCCAGCAGTCCGTCGCCGAGCAGCTCTTTGACGCGAAGACGCAGGGCTCCGACCTCTCGTCGTATGTGGTGAGCGACCTCTCGACGGTGCAGATCCAGGAGATCTCCGACGTCATCCCCTCCGGTGCCGAGGTGAGCGTCACCGGCGTCGACCGCTCGATGATGGAGTCCACCGTCTATCTCAGCGCGTCGCTCTCGAGCGGCGGCGAGCAGGACTACACGATCGAGATGACGCGTGACGGCATCGGGTGGAAGGTCCGCTCCGTCACCCCGGTCTACCTCTCCCAGGACTCCGCCTCGAGCACCGATGACGGCGCCGACGGAAGCGCCGCCACGGACGGCTCCGCCGCCGACGCCTCGACGGGGTCCGACTCCGCCGCCGATGCCTCGACGGGCAGCGCCGCCGACTCCGCAACGGCGTCTCCCGAGACTACCGAGTAGGAAGCCCCATGTCACTCATTGACACTATCTTCTCGAACCTGTTCGGCGAGTACGGGGGCGACCTCGCGATCGACCTCGGCACCGCCAACACGCTCGTCGCCGTGCGCGGCCAGGGCATCGTCATCAACGAGCCCTCGGTCGTCGCCATCGACAAGAGCGAGAGCAGGGTGCTCGCCGTCGGCGCCGACGCAAAGCGCATGATCGGCCGCACCCCCGGCTCCATCATCGCCGAGCGCCCGCTCAAGGACGGCGTCATCGCCGACTTTGACGTCACCGAGGTCATGCTGCGCTACTTCATCGAGAAGGCTCGCGAGCGCCGCTACCCGTGGTCGCCGCGCCCTCGCGTCGTCGTGTGCGTGCCCTCCGGCGTCACCTCCGTCGAGAAGCGCGCCGTCTTCGAGGCGACCATCTCGGCCGGCGCGCGACAGGCCTACCTCATCGAGGAGCCGATGGCCGCCGCCATCGGCGCCGACCTGCCCGTCGAGGAGCCCACCGGCTCCATGGTCGTCGACATCGGCGGCGGCACCACCGAGGTCGCCGTCATCGCGATGGGCGGCATCGTCGTGTCGCAGTCCATCCGCATCGCCGGCGACGAGTTCGACCAGGCCATCCTTTCGCACGTGCGGGACGCCTACAACCTCGCCATCGGCGAGCGCACGGCCGAGGACATCAAGATCAAGGTCGGCTCCGCCGTCCCGCTCAAGGACGAGCTCGACGTCGAGGTCAACGGACGCGACGTCATCAGCGGCCTGCCCAAGACGGTCCGCATCGAGAGCGAGGAGATCCGCCGCGCGCTCGACCGCCCCCTCGACGAGGTCACCAAGGCCGTCAAGGACGCTCTCGATGTCACGCCTCCCGACCTCGCCTCCGACCTCATGTACTACGGCATCCTCCTCACGGGCGGCGGCGGCCTGCTTCGCGGACTTGACCAGCGCCTGCGGGAGGAGACGGGGGTGCCCGTCAACGTGAGCCCCACCGCCCTCGAGAACGTCGTCAACGGCTGCGCCAAGGTCCTCGAGGCCAATGCGCTGTCCGGTGGCTTCGTCCAGAGCACGGGGCAGTAGCGTGCCGCTGACCTCGAGCGGTCGGGGGGCGGCACCGACCCTGGGCACAAATCGACGCTCTGGCGGCGCGCGCGAGCTCGTCGTGTGCCTCGTCCTCTCCGTCGCCCTCTTCACGCTGAGCTGTCAGGGCGGGTCGGACGGCCCCCTCGAGGCGGTTCGCGGCGCGTTCCAGACCGTCACCTCGCCCGTGCGGATGCTCGGCGCCACCGTGACCGCACCCATCCGCGGCCTTGGCAACGTCTTTGCCAACCTCACGGCCGACCAGGCGACCCTCTCGGAGCTCCAGACCGAGGTCGACGAGCTGCGGGCGAGAAACGCCGAGCTCGAGGAGGACGCCAGCTCCGCTCAGCGACTGCAGGACCTTC
>DHCMC07803__coassemble_281_pt1 | contig 46138 bp, 38 predicted proteins | sample DHCMC07803__metabat2_low_PE_048 | metagenome-assembled genome bin DHCMC07803 | reverse complement strand
TGGAGCCGGTGCAGGCGTCGAGGATGGCGTTGGCGGCCACGTCGGCCTTCTTGGCCTCGAACTCGGCGTAGTCGATGATGGACTCGTCGGCCTTCACGCCGCCCTTGCCGTAGTTCTTGATGCCCTGCGGGATGTCCAGCTTGTCGTTGAGGTCGCGGATGCACTGGACCAGCGAGGCGACGAGCTCGTCCTCGGTCTCGCCGGCGAGGTGCAGGACCTCCTTGGCGATGTAGGCGTAGCGGCTCTTGGCGCGCTCGTCCTTGCTGTTGAACTGGATGACCTTGCCGAGGTACATGGCGTTGGCGCACCCGTGGATGATGTGGTCGCCGGTGAAGGCGGCGCCGGTCTTGTGGGCCATGGAGTGCACGATGCCGAGCAGGCCCGAGGAGAAGGCGATGCCGGCGATGCACTGGGCGTCGTGCATGTGCTGACGGGCCTCCTTGTCGCCCTGGTAGGACTTGGGCAGCCACTCGACGATCTCGCGCATGGCGTAGAGGGCGTTGGCGTCGGTGTAGGCGGAGCCGGCGGTGGAGACGTAGGCCTCGATGGAGTGGGTCAGGGCGTCCATGCCGGTGTGCGCGCAGAGCTTGGCGGGCATGGTGTAGGTGAGCTCGGGATCGACGATGGCGACGTCGGGAGTGATCTCGAAGTCGGCGATCGGGAACTTGATGCCCTTGGAGTAGTCGGTGATGATCGAGAAGGCCGTGACCTCGGTCGCGGTGCCGGAGGTGGAGGAGATGGCGCAGAAGTGGGCCTTGGTGCGGAGCTTGGGCAGGCCGAAGACCTTGCACATGTCCTCGAAGGTGGTCTCGGGGTACTCGTACTTGATCCACATGGCCTTGGCAGCGTCGATGGGGCTGCCGCCGCCGAGGGCGATGATCCAGTCGGGCTGGAACTCGGACATGACAGCGGCGCCGTTCATGACGGTCTCGACGGACGGGTCGGACTCGACGCCCTCGATCAGCTTGACCTCGAAGCCGGCCTCCTTGAGGTCGTTCTCGATGTCCTGCAGGAAGCCGCCGCGACGCATGGAGCCGCCGCCGGTGACGATGACCGCGCGCTCGCCCTTGAGGTTCTTGACCTCGTGGCGGGCGCCCTCGCCGAAGTACAGGTCACGCGGATTGGTGAAACGTCCCATAACACTCCTCCAATTCCTTGCCGTCGCCCCCGCGACGGATTGCTGTGATGGTCGGGAAGACGTCCTTCTCGGCCGCTCCTCAGTATAGCGAAACGAGTTGGCAACAATGCGTCTTTTCGGGGTCGGCGGCGAGCGGGCGAGAAGGGCGGGCGGGGCGCATCTCGGCTAGGATGGTGGTCGAGGGGAGGCGGGATGGCACACGATTCTAGACGCGAGGACTACCTGCGCATGAGCCTGCGCTTTGCGCTCTCCCTCGACGGCGGCGACCCGGCGCGCGCGGCGCGCGAGTTCGCGTCGTTCGGCCGGAGGCTGGCGCGCGACCGCGACTCGCTGCCGCAGTCCGACGCCGACCGCGCCTTCCACCTCGTCTCGCTCGCCACCGAGCTGCTCGACTACCGGCTGCCGTTCGCCGGGGACCCCCTCGCCGAGACGCTGGTCTCGCGCGGGCGCGCCCTGCTCGACGAGGCCCTCGCGCTCGACCCGCTCTGCCATGACGCCGCGCGCATGCGCTTCTCGCTGGACGCCCCATCGGCGGAGGAGCGCAGCCGCTTCCTCGCCGAGCGCGCGGACGGGGTGCGCCGGGCGTGCGAGGCGCAGCGCGACCGACTCTGCGAGACCCTGGACGAGGTCCGCCGCCCGCTCGGGGCGAGCGTCGCCATGCGCCCCTGGTGGCGCTGGCTCGCAGACCAGGCGGAGTGCTCGCTCATCTGCGGGCGCAACCGCGAGGCCGCGGGCGCGGCGGAGCGGCTGCTCGCCTCCGACCCGCGCGACCTCTCGGACGCGCGCTTCACGCTCGCCTACGCGCTCGCCAAGCTCGAGGACGGCCCCGCGCTCGATCGCCTCGGCGAGCGCTATCCCGCCCTGGCCTCGCCGCGTGCCGACGACGACGCCTGGATCCTGCTCGCCCGCATCGCGCTCTCCCACAAGACATGCCACCTCGCCGACGCACGGCGCCTGACCGAGCGGCTGCTCGCCGCCTACCCGGGCTGTGCCGCCGTCCTCATCCGTCAGATGGAGGTCGCCGATGGCCGCTTTGCTCGCATCCGCGTGCCAGCCTACGGCGAGGACGAGCTGGTCGTGGCCATGAGCGAGGGGGTCGTGCTGCTCCAGGAGGGCATGGAGCGCACGGGCAAGGGCGTGCTGGGCGCGTGGCTCGCGCACACCGCCTCCGAGCTCGACCCCGACGCCGCCCGGGCCGTCGCCGGGCTCGCGGACGAGGGGGACGAGGGGGCGACCCGCCCATGAACGCCTGGGAGGAGCTGGTGGCGCGCTGCGCGCGGCGCCGCAACGAAAAGATCGGCCCGCTCTCCGACGAGGCCTACGCCGAGCTGGTGCTCGCCGTGCGCCAGAGCCCCGCCGACTTTGTGGACGAACCTCCCGAGCAGGCACTGCTCGTCCTCGCCCGGGCCCTCGACGCCTATCGTGCGAGCCTGTCGCACGACGACGCGCTCGACGACGACGCCTTCGAGGCCGAGCGCCGGCGGCGCCTCGCCGCGCTGCGCGCCGAGTGCGAGCGAGCCGCCGGCGTCGACGCTGGCTGCCTCGACGCCCGGCTCGTCGCGCTGCTCGCCTCCGAGCTCGACCCGGACCGGCTGCTCGACGCCCTGCTCGGGCTCGCGCGCTCCCACCCCGCGCCCGAGCCGCCCGCCGGCGATGCCTGGGACGACGTCCTCTACCGCCCGCACCTGCGTCTGCGCGCCGCTGTGGCGCGCGTCTGCCTCGACGGGGCGCGCTACCGCATGGCAGCGTCCGCCGCCGCGTCGGTCGAGGACGCGACGCCCGACGACCCGCTCGGCGCCCGCCACACCCACATGCTCGCCTGCGCGCGCCTCGAGGACGAAGCCGCGCTCGGCGCCCTCGAGGCGCGCTGGTCGGGCCGCGAGAGCGCCTGGTCGCACCTCGCGCGCGTGCTGCTGCTCTACAAGCTGGGCCGCCTCACCGCCGCCCGACGGGCCCTGCGCGGCTTTGACCGCCTCGTGACGGGCGGCGCCTACGCGCTGCTGCGCCCCGTCTTCGTCGAGCCCTTCCTGCCCGACCGCCCGGAGGCGCCGTCGTGCGGCTTCGAGGAGGCCCTCATGGCCGTGCGCGAGGCGGAGCCGATCATCGCCGACGTTCCCGAGTTCGTCCCCTGGTGCCAGGGACACGAGTGGCTGGTGGCCTCGGCCCGCGCGTTCGCCGAGAGGGACGGCCTGGACTGGTAGCGCGCCGGCGCGCCTCTCTCGGCCCTTCTCGGCCCCTGCTCGACGTCCTTCTCGCCGGTCTTCTCGCCGGCCTTCTCGCCGGCCTTCTCGCCGAGTGTACGAAATTGTCCTCAGGTTTTCTTGAAATACTATCTATTAGTTTAAGTTATTGAATTTGAGTTACCGCTCGGGCGGAGAGTTTCGTACACTCGGCGCAGCGCGGGACATAGGGCAGATAGTTTCGTACGCTCGGCGCCGGCCAAGGCCCTTCACAAAGCGGGCCCGACCGGGGTGACCGGACGGGCCCGCGCGCCTGCGTGGTGCCCCCAACGGGAGTCGAACCCGTGTCGTCGCCTTGAAAGGGCGATGTCCTAGGCCACTAGACGATGGGGACGCGCGGCTTAGTATACCAAAGGGCCGCCGGCGCGCCGGCGGGCGAGAAGAACGACGAGGCCGCAGACCTCGCGGGTCCGCGGCCTCGCTGTCCTCTGGTAGGGGCGGTGGGACTCGAACCCACAATCCTTGCGGCGAGAGATTTTAAGTCTCCTGCGTATGCCAGTTCCGCCACGCCCCCAAAGGCGCCGCGCGCTGCGGCGCGCCCCTATCCTAGCGCAGCATGCGCATCGTGGGGGCCCAGCCGACGGGCGACTCCGCGCCCACGAGCGTGGACTCCGCCGCGATGGAGAGGCCGAAGAGCAGGTCGGACTCGCTGACGGTGAGCCGGTCGAATCCCGTCTGGCGCATGAGCTCGAGCACCGCGACGGCGCCTCCCAGGATGACGGGCGCGCGCTTGGCCGCCAGGCCCGGCAGCTCCGCGCGCTCGGACACCGTGAGGGCGGCGAGACGGAGCTCCAGCCCCTCGAGCTCCTCCCGCGTGAGCGTGGCGAGGTGCACCTGGGCCGGGTCGTAGGGCACGAGGCCCTTCCTGACCGCAACGAGGCTCGTCACCGTGCCGCCCGTGACCACGAGCGTGGCGGGCGCGCCCGCCCGGGCGCCCTCCGCGCCCGCCGCCGCGAGCCCGCCCTCGCGCACCGCCGGCACAAACGCGGCGGCGGCGAACTCGTGCGCCCGGGCGATCGACGCGGCGTCGTCGGGACCCGCAGACGAGAGGAACTTCTCGGTCACGCGACGGCACCCAACGTCTACGGAGCGAACGAAGCGCAGGTCGAGCGGTGCGTTCTCGGGAGCGCACCCGCAGGCGAGCTCCGTGGAGCCGCCGCCGTTGTCGGCGACGAGCACGTCCTGGCCGCAGAAGTCGCGGGTCACGCCGAGGAAGGTGAGCGCCCCCTCGACCCTGCCGGGGATGATCAGCGGGTCCAGGCCGAGCGCGTCCAGCTCGGCCCCCAGCACGGCCGCGTTCTCGGCGTCGCGCGCCGCGCTCGTGAGGGTGCAGCAGGCCGCGACGGCGCCCGCCTCGCGAGCCGAGTCCACGTAGCCGCGCACGCACGCGAGCACGCGGCCCATCGCCTCCTCGTCCAGGCGGCCCGTGGCGTCGACGTCCTGCCCGAGGTTGCAGATCTCGGAGTGCTTGGCGAGGCGCAGCACGCGGCCCTCCTCCACGTCCGCCACCGCCAGGCGCGCGGTCACGGTCCCGATGTCGATGCATGCCAGACGCGTCACTTCTCCCCCTCGTCACTCGTTCGATACTGGAAGACGAAGTCAGCAACCCGCAGGTACCATGGCGTGTCGTCGGTGGCGTCGCCGCTGGTGGCCGTCTCGTCGGAGCCCTCCTCGCCCGCGCCCTCCACGACGATGCGCGTCTCGCCCTCCTCGACGTAGCCGCGCCGGCGCGCCTCGTCCTTGATGCCCTCCTCGGTCATGAGGCTGGAGATGTCGCCCTCCAGCTCCTCGCTCTCCGCGCTCGCTTGCGCCTGCTCCGCCTGGAGCGCGCCGTTCTCGCGCCATGCCTGGTAGAGCCCGCAGGCGGGACCATAGAGCGCCACCAGCAGCACGAGCGCCGCCGCGCACGCGACGACCGCGCCGCGATGCTCGGAGAGAAGCGAGCGGGGGTCGCGCAGACGCTCCCGCACCGCGCCGACCTTCTCGCCTGCGCCCCTGAGCGCGTCAGAGCGCGAGGGGTGCGCCCCGGCAGCGCGCGAGGGGACCTTCTTTACCGCGGCCCTCCCGGTCGCGGCGACCGGCTTCGCGGAGGGCCTGGCCTTGGCGCGTCTCGTGGGACGCGCAGACGGCCGGGCCTTTGGTCTGGAGGATTGCTCGCTCATGCCTTGGCTTCGATTCTGGTCTGTGGCAGGGCCGGCGCCCATGGCGCCTCACCCCTTTATAGCAGAGGAGCGTCGGCGGGAACGGCGCGTCAGCGATTCTCCTCCGCCTTCGCACGGTCCCAAAGCTCGTTCAGACGGGCGGCTCCCAGCCCGTCGAGCGCGACGCCCTCGGCGCGGGCCGACTCCTCCATGCGCGACCACCGCTCCCTGAACTTGCGGTTGGACGCGGCGAGCGCCTCCTCGGCGTCGATGCCCTCGCGCCGCGCCACGTTGACGAGCGCGAAGAGGAGGTCGCCGAACTCCAGGGCGCGCGCCGGCGAGCCGGGCTCCTCGCGCTCGAACTCGGCGCGCTCCTCGGCGACCTTGTCCCAGACGTCGGCCACGGTCTCCCACTCAAAGCCCGCCTTGGCAGCGCGCCTGGAGATCTTCTGGGCCTGCATGAGGGCGGGCAGGCTCCGCGGCACGGAGTCGAGGAGCCCCTGCGGCGCCTCCTCCGCACCCGCGGCGGCTCGCTCCGCGGCCTTGACGTCGTCCCAGATGTCCTGGACCTCGCCGCCGTCGCCCGCCGCCGCGCGATCGCCGAAGACGTGCGGGTGACGGCGCACCAGCTTCTCGTTCAGGCCCCTGACCACGTCGTCGATCGTGAAGGCGCCCTCGTCCGCGGCGATCTGCGCGTGAAGGACCACCTGCTCGAGGACGTCGCCGAGCTCCTCGACGAGATGGGCCTGGTCGTCGGCCTCGATGGCCTCGACCGCCTCGTAGGCCTCCTCGACCATGTTGCGCGTGATGGAGCGGTGCGTCTGCTCGCGGTCCCACGGGCAGCCGTCCGGCTGCCGCAGCCGCCACATCGTGCGGACCAGGCGGTCGAACTCCGGATGGGAGGCCGGGGCGCCCGGGCGGGCGGCGTTCTCGACATCCACGCGCTCTGCTGCTTGGGACATGGCGGCTCCTTCGACACGGGGTCCTTCTCGCTGATTCTAGCGCGACCGCGCCTCGGTCCCCGCGCGATCTCCCGCCCGACGGGGGCGGCGTCAGGCGATTAGGTCGACGAGCTCGAAGAGGTCGTCGAGCACGACGTCCGCCTCCCGCTGGTCGAGAGGGGTCCCGTCGGGCTGGCGCAGCGCGCATACGAGGGCCCCCGCGGCCTTGCCCGCGCGGATGCCGGTCGGCGAGTCCTCCACCACGATCGCCTCCTCCGGACGCACCGCGAGGCGCCTCATCGCGCGGAGGTAGATCTCCGGGTCCGGCTTGTGGCCGACGCACTCGTCGCCGCTGATGAAGTAGTCGGTCAGCCCGTCGATGTCGAGCGCGCCCATGCACTCCTCGATGAGGGGGCGGGGCGATGACGAGCAGATCGCGGTTCGCACGCCGCGACCGCGCAGCGCGACGAAGGTGGGGTGGGCATGCCGGTTGCCGAGCTCGGCCCACGGCGTGGGGCGCTCGGCCGCGAATCGATCGTACCCGGCGCGCAGACGCTCGCGCAGCACAGCATCATCCGGCACGCAGCGCTGCCAGGACTCGTCGTCATGCACACCGGTCCAGTCGTCGGCACCGGACAGCTCGATGCCCTGGCCGCGCAGGTACTCCACGCGGCGCTGCCGGTAGTACCGCTCGGTGAACGCCAGCACCCCGTCCATGTCGAACAGCACCGCCTTGACCACGGGCGCCTCCTTTCAGGGCGGCGCGCCGTCGCGACCCGGGGGCGGACGCGACGGCGCGCGGAGCACTACGGACGAGCGTGCCTACACCAGCCCGCAGGCAGCAAGGATGATGCCCAGGACGAGCAGGCCGAACATGACCGCCGTGCCCGACCGGCCGCTCTTGAGCAGCTTGTAGCAGCCGCCGACGAGACCGAGCGGGAGGATGTACGGGCAGATCTGGTCGAGGACGTCCTGGAGCACGACCTGGGCGCCGTTGATGTCGATCGTGGCGTTGAGGGTGAGCAGGACCATCGAGGGGATCATGGCGCCGATGACCATGAGGCCCATGATGCGCGCCGCCTCGGTGACCTTCTGGAGCGTGCCGTCGCTCGAGATGCGCTCGAGGAACTTGGAGCCGCCGCTGTAGCCGATCTTGAAGCCCCAGCGACGCACGATCTCGGACGGGATCACGTTGAGAATCGCGTAGATGATTGGGCCGAGGACGTTGCCCGCCACGGCGAGCGGCGCACCGATGCCGGCGCCGATCACGCGGAACGTCCCCCAGAAGAACGAGTCGCCGATTCCGGCGAGCGGGCCCATGAGCGCCGCCTTGACCGAAGTGATGGAGCCGGCGTCGTACTCCTCCGGCTCGGACGCGTTCTGCTCCTCCATCGCGCAGGTGAGGCCGATGATGAACGGCGAGGTGGACGTCGCGCAGTTGAAGAACTCGAGGTGGCGCTTCACGGCCTCCTTCATGCCCTTCGGGTCGTCCTTGTAGAGCTCCTTCAGGGCCGGCATCATGGTGTAGCCGTAGCCGGTGGACATCTGCCGCTCGTAGTTGAAGCAGCCGAGCAGCTGGTAGTGACGCCAGAAGACGCGGCGGAGGGCCTTGGCGCTGATCTTCTTCTCTTCTGCCATGATTAGAGCTCCTCACTGTCATCGTCGTCGACGACGGTCTCGGCGGACGGGGCGACCGCGACGGCGGAGGTCTTGCCGCCGCTCAGCATGTAGTAGATGACGGCCGCGATGGCGCCGAAGAACGCGGCGCCGAGGGTGCTCACGCCCAGGAACGCGGCGAGGGCGAAGCCGAGGAACAGGAAGATGCCGAACTTCTTGTCCCAGGTGAGCTGGATCAGCATGGCCACGCCGAGGGCGGGCAGGATGTTGCCGGACTGGTTGAGACCGTCCTGGATGACGGCGGGGATCTGGTCCACGAACGAGGTGATGACGCCGGAGCCCAGAACGAAGCCCAGGAAGATGGGGACGAACTTGAACAGGAAGTACACGACGCCGCCGCCCCAGACGCACCAGTCGATCGCGTCGTAGCTCTCCTTCTCGGCGAGTCGGTCGGCCTGGTGGGCGAAGAACGTGTTGACGATCGGCGCGGCGATGTCGCAGATCTGCGCGACCACGGCAATGGGCACCGCGAGGGCGAGGGTGGTCTCGTACGAGGCGCCGGTGCTGATGGAGAGCGCGGTCGCGAGCGCCGATCCCACGACGACGTTGGGGGGCGTGGTGGTGCCGATGCCGTTGAGGCCCATCCACACGAGCTCGAGCTCGCCGCCGATGACGAGGCCCTTCATCGGGTCGCCCATGATGAGGCCGACGATCGGGCCGATGATGATCGGGCGGTCGAGCATGTGCTGACCACCGAGACGGCTCTCGAGGTAGATCAGCGACGCCACGAGGGCGACCAAGAATCCTTGCAGCATGTCGTTCCCTTCTTCCTGCTACTGCGAGCGAGCGGCGGCCCGCCCCCTCCTACCTGAACGCGCGCTCGATGGCGTCGAAGTCGGCGCTCTCGAGCGTGGGGTTGGCCTGGCCGAAGACCGTGACGCCGGCGTCGTGCAGTGCACGGGCGGCGGCGAGCTCCTCGGCCGTGGTATAGACCTGCGGAATGATGGCCACGTACTCCTCGCCGGGCTTCTTGTTCACGCCGGCGGTGCCGACGTTGAGACGCGTGAACTTGTGCGCGTCGTCGAGGAGGTCGAACACGCGCTTGGCGTCCTCAACGGTCTGGGTGACCAGGAAGATCTTCTTGTTGTCGTTGATCGGGTTGTTGAGCGCGGCGGCGGCCTTCTCGACGGACTTGACAAAGAGCTTCACGCCGGCGGGCTTCGCCAGCTTGAGGGAGCTCTTCTTGAACTCGTCCGCCGCGGCGGCGTCGTTGGCCACGAGGATGGTCTCGGGCGCAAGGTGCGACGTCCAGGCAACGGCGACGAGTCCGTGGATGAGGCGGTCGTCGGCCCTGGTGAGCACGATCATGTCCTTCTCCTTTCCCTGTTCCTCTCGAACCTAGAGCTCCTCCTCGTCTTCGCCTCCCTCCTCCCTCGCGCCCGGCTCCTCGGCGACGATGTCGGCGAGGGGAAGCATGAGCTGGGTGCGCGCGCCCGCCACCGTCTGCGCGAGCGACTCGTACGTGGGCTCGTCCTCAAAGACGAGCTCGAGCAGCAGCGGCATGTTGACGCCGCTCACGAGCAGGTATCCGTACTCGTTCGCGAGCCTCATCGCCACCTGGTTGACCGAGCCCCCGGGGATGTCCGTGCACACGACGACGGGCCCGTCGCCCGCGGGCAGCTCGCCGAGCGCCGCGCGCAGCTCGCGCTCGAACTCGGTGCTCGCCACGTAGCCGTTGAGGAAGTGGACGTTGTCGGCGTCCGGCTTGAAGAAGCGGACGGCCTGGGCGAAGCCCTCGGCGAGCGTGGAGTGCGTGGCGATGAGAACCTGGCTCATGGGGCCTCCTAGCGCAGGTGGGCGAACGACGTGCGGTTGGCGGGGCGGTAGCGCGTATCGATGCCGGCGTTGATGCAGTTGCGGCACGCCATGATCTGCAGCGGAATCACCATGACGAGCGGGGTGAGCTCGGGCGCAATCTGCCCCTCGAAGCAGATGGACCTCTCGCCGAACTCGCCCGCGTGGTCGCCGTTGGTGATGACGAAGACGTGCTCGGTGACCCTGTTCTCCTCGTACCATGCGAGGAAGCTCGGCACGCGCTCGATGCCGGGGCCGTCGGGCGCCACGAAGAAGGTGTAGTTGCTCTCGTCGAGCGCGTAGTGCGGCCCGTGAATCATCTCCTCCAGCTCGTAGCCGCGAACCGGCTTGTGGTAGGTCTCGTTGAGCTTGAGCTCCGCCTCCTCGGCGGTGCAGGCGTTGATGCCGTAGGTGCAGATGAAGCCGCGCGTGATGGCCATGAGCTCCTCCGCGTGGGCGTCGTACCAGGCATCCGCCTGGGCGACGAAGCCGTCGTACCCCTCCGCGAGGCGCTCGGCGTCGGCCAGCCTCTGGGCGTAGCCGGCGTCGTCGATCGTGCCCAGGGCGTGCCCCGCGGCAATGGCGAGCAGGTAGCCCTCGAAGAGCGAGACCTGGTAGCCGCGCGTCTCCACGTGCACCTCCTCCTTGCCCGTGAGCAGGCGGATGGCGGAGTCGGCGCTCTCGGTCACCGGGCTGTCCATGACGTCGGTGAGGGCGAGCGCGTAGAATCCCGCCTCGTGGGCGCGACGCATGACGTCGATCGTGGAGACGCTCGTGCCGGACTGCGAGACGCCCACGACGAGCACCTGCTCGGGGCCATAGGCGCCGCTCGTCGCAACATCCCGCTCGTCAAAGCGCGTGGGGAACGCGGCGCTCGCCTCGACGCGCGCGTAGCGCTGCATGAGCGTGGAGATGTAGATCGAGGCGTTGTAGCTCGTGCCCGACCCGACGAAGTAGACGCGCTTGAAGTCGTGCGTCGTCATGAGCTCGACGAACGGGTCGCAGAACGTGGCTCGCTCCGCAAGGGCGTTGCGCAGCGCGTGGCCGGTGTCCTTGATGTAGCCGTACATGCTGGGGTCGTCGAGCTTGGTGATCATGTTCGCTCCTTCTTGTGTGTGGCTCGTACCTAGATGATTTGTATATACATTTAGACTCTTTGTAATGACAATATGGGGTGAACGGTATAGTTCGGTCGGTGACCGGCTGCCTTGCGGTTACTGGCCCATCCGGCAAGGACGACCGGGTGGCCGGGGGACGTCGTGCTTCTCGTTCAATACCGAAGCCCGGAGTGTTGCGACCGTTTGGCAACCTTATGTCTAGACAATTACGGATACTTTGGTACCCTGCTCATAGGCACGGGAGGAGGCGTCATGGCGCGGGAGCCCAAGTACAGGCTGGTCGAGAAGACCGTTCACGAGATGATCGAGAACGGGACGCTCAAGGTAGGGGACCAGATCCCCACCGAGGAGGAGCTCTGCGAGCGGTTTGGCTTCTCGCGCATGACCGTGAGCAAGGCCCTCAACAACCTCTCCGTCGGCGGCTACATCGAGCGCGTTCCCGGCCGAGGCAGCTTCGTGACCCGGCGCCACGTGAACAAGAGCGTCGCCGGCGGCGCGAGCTTCACCGAGGACATGGCCGCGATCGGCATGAGGGCAGGCGCACGCCTCATCTCCTACGAGGTGGTGCCCGCGTCCGACGCGCCGGTTGCGGCCGAGAAGCTCCGCCTCTCGGGCGGCGACCTCATCCATCACTTCGTCCGTCTGCGCACCGGTGACGGCGCTCCGGTGGCCATCAGCGACACCTATATCTCCGCCGCGGTGATCCCCGCGATCAGCGTCGAGTGCCTGAGCGGGTCGTTCTACGAGTACGTCCACTCCCTCGGCATCTCCACCTCGCACGCGGACATGGAGCTGAGCGCGCTGCTGCCCACCGAGGAGCAGAAGCGCCTGCTCGAGGCCGACGACATCGCCCTGCTCTGCTCGTCGCACGTGACCTACACCACGATCGACGGCGACTCGGTCCCGTACGAGTACATCAACACCTACTACAACGGCAACGTCTACACGTATCACCACACCATGTAGGTCCGACACATCGGAGGGCGCATGCGTCACAACGATTCCGCCCGGCTCGCCGCCGAGGAGGAGCTCACCCATGCCGGAGTCGAGCCGCGCGAGGCCGCGCCCGCCTACGAGGGGGCGCCCGTCATCAAGGCCGAGCGCCTGCTCACGCCCGAGGAGGAGCGCGAGAGCGACCACGTCCTTCTCCGCCGCGACCACCCGAGCACGGCGCGCACCGCCGTCGCGGTCAACGTCGGGGCCATCCTGTGCGCGCTCGCCTACGTGCTGTTCCAGGCCCCCAACAACCTTGCCACCGGAGGCGCGTCGGGCATGGCCATCGTCATCTCCACGCTCGTGCCCGCCCTGCCGAGCGACGCCGCGCTCTGGCTCGTGAACGTGGCCCTTGTGGCAATCGGCCTGGTCTTCGTCGAGCGTCGCGCCGTGATCTGGAGCGTCGTGGCTTCGGTCCTGCTGTCGGCGTACGTGAGCGCGCTCCAGGCGCTGGTCCCCGTCAGCGAGTCCCTGACGGGAGACCTGTGGATCGACCTCGTGTGCTCGCTGGCCCTCGTCGCGGTGGGCACCGGCATCGCCTACAACGCCGGGGCGTCGACGGGTGGAACCGACATACTCGTCATGGCGCTCTCCCGGCACACGAGCCTGCCCACCGGCCACGCGATCACCGTCGTCAATGCCGTGACGGCGTGCTCGGGCATCGCGCTCTACGGCGTTCGGACGGGCGTCTACTGCGTGGTCGGCCTGCTGCTGGAGACGGTGATCGTGAACGGCGTGCTCAACGACCTCAAGCAGCACAAGGTCTGCACCGTCATCTGCCGCCGGCCCGCACGCGTCCAGGAGTTCGTGGTTCGCCGGCTCGCGCGCACCGCCACGGTGTGGCTCGCCTACGGCGCGTACTCGGGCAGGGAGCGCTCGGTCGTCATGACCGTGCTCACGCGCCCCGAGGCGACCAGGCTCGAGAGGTACCTGCGCGAGATAGACCCAGACGCGTTCGTGACCTACGTGAACACCTCGCAGATCACGGGGCACGGCTTCCGCTGGGTGTAAGGGGCGGGGAGGGCGTCCCGAGCGCCCTCCCCGCAAGAGAGGGAGCTAGCCCGGTAGCACCGTCCTTATGCAGAGGGCCATCGAGACGGCGCCGGCGTCGGGGGTGCCGAGGCTGCGCTCGGCGGCGGGGCGGGCGCGGCCGACCTTGGGCACCATCGTGGCGGTGTCCTCCGCGGCCTTCTGGGCGACCTCGGCCGCGGCGGCCCAGGCCTCCTCCAGGGACTTGCCCTCGCCGGCGGCGGCCTCGAGCGCCTCGCCGAACGGGATCAGCGCGTCGAGCATGGTCTTGTCGCCGCGGTGCGCGCCGCCAAGCGAGAGCATCTTTTCGTAGGCTGCCCTCACGGCCTTGGCGGCGACTGCGGCGTCGTAGCTCTCCGCCTGGTCGCCCACGACCGCTCCGGCGGCCTCGAGCGCGGACCCCCAGAGCACGCCCGAGGTTCCGCCGGCCTTTGCGGCCCAGGCGCGGCCCGCCTCCCTGAGGACGGAGCCCGCAGCCGCGCCGCGCTCGCGGGCGTCCCGCGCCGCCTCGGCGGCGAACGTGGAGCCCTTCACCATGCCGCGGCCGTGGTCGCCGTCACCCGCGACGCCATCGATCTTGGCGAGGTCCTCCTCGGCGTCGGCGATCGCGGACTGCATGCGCGCGAACGCGTCGACGATGTAGTCCGCCGCCCTCTCGGATGCCTCCGACCCCCGCTCGAAGGCATCGACCTGCTCGGAGAGCTCGGCGTAGACCTTGCGCTCCCCCGCTGCCATGGAACTGGCGCCCTTTCGGAACGACGCGGTGTCGCACGGCGCGCTCCAGTACGCCTCCAGCTCCTCGTCGAGATACTCGACGGCGAGTGCGATGCCCTCCATGTCGAGCGACGTCACGTACTCGCCCACGAGCGGCTCCACGAGCGTATAGCCCCTGTCCTCCAGGAGCCTGCGGACGGTTCCCCACACGACGAAGAGCTCCTCGTACTTGGTGGAGCCCAGGCCGTCGAGAATGACGGCGACGCGCTTGGAGTCGTCGGCGGGCGCCTCGGCGAGCACGCGCTCGACGAGCAGCTCGGCCACCTCGTCGGCGCTGGCGAGGTCGGCCTCCCCCACGCCCGGCTCGCCGTGGATGCCCTGTCCGACCTCCATCTTGCCCTGCGGGACGTGGAAGAGCGGCTCGTCGCCTCCGGGCAGGGTGCACCCGCGGAAGCCCATCGACATCGTGCGGGTTCGGTCGTTGGCCTTCTCGGTGATGCGAACGAGCTCGTCGAAGGAGACGCCCGCGGCGGCGGCGGCGCCGGCGGCCTTGAAGACCATGAAGGTGCCGACGTTGCCACGGCGCTTCTCGACCTCCTCCGGGGCGGCGGAGGCAACGTCGTCGGTGATGTAGAACGTGCGGCAGTCGACGCCGGCTTCGACGAGGCGGTCGCGCGCCATGTTGAAGTTCATCTTGTCGCCGGCGTAGTTGCCGCCCACGATGAAGATGCCCGTGCCCTGGTCGACGGAGCGGGCCACGCCGAGCACGTCCTCGGTGGACGGCGAGGTGAAGACGTTGCCCACCACGGTGGCGTCCATGAAGCCGTCACCGACGATGCCGCAGAACGCGGGATAGTGGCCGGATCCGCCGCCGTTGATGACGGCGATCTTGCCCTCCGCCATCTTGGTCGCGCGCGCGACGCCCCCGGGAACCTCCACCACGTAGTCGGGGTAGGCCGCCACGTAGCCCTTGAGCATGTCCTCGCGGAACGTCTTGGGGTCGTTGTAGAGCATCGGGCCTCCTTAGGCGACGAAGTAGTTTTTCAGGCCGAGCAGCATGTAGTAGCCAGCGAGCGCGCCCTGGTCCGCGACGCCCTTGGCCTTGGCCGCGTGCACGGCGGCCTTGCCGAACTTGGGCACCATGTCCTTGGTGGCCTCGACGCCCTCCCCCGCGCCGTCGACCGCAGCGGTAATGACCTCGGCGAAGGTGGCATCGGGGTTGCTCTCGACGAGCGCGGCGGCCTTCTTGGCGCCGGCGTCAACGGAGTCGAGGATGGTGCGGTCCCCGAGCTCGCACTTGCCGCGCTTCTTGATGCCCTCAGCGAAGGCGGTGACGTAGGTGGCGAGGTCGGCGGCGGCGAGCTCGGTCTTGCCCTTGAACGCCTTGCCGGCCTGCATGATGCCGGAGCTCATGAGGGTGCCCATCGTCGAGGGGACCTCGTTCTGCATCTTCATGCCGGCCTTCATCATCTGCTTGCCGATCTCGCCCTCCGCTGCGGTCTCGCGCAGGAAGCCCGGCAGGGCACCGTAGCCCTTGCTCATCGTGAGGCCGAGGTCGCCGTCGCCCATCGCGGCGTCCATGGCGCACAGCTCGTCCTTCTTCTCGGCGAAGATCTCGGCGACCTTCTCGAACATCTCCGGAACCTCGGCAACGGTCAGCTTGTCCATGTTCTCTCCTCCAGACGTGAGGTCCACGCCGCGCTAGCGCTGGCAGATGAACGGGGTGTCGACGGGGTAGTCGAAGTAGCCCTTCAGCTCGTCGTCGACCTTGCAGATGGAGATGGAGGCTCCCATCATCTCCATGGAGGTGGCGTACTCGCCCGTCCAGGAGCGGTAGACCCTGACGCCCTTGGCCTCGAGCTGCTTGCGAACGGCGTTGTTCAGAATGTAGAGCTCCTCGAGGGAGGTGGCGCCCAGGCCGTTGATCAGCAGGGCAACCTCGTCGCCCTCGGCGAGCGGCATGTCCTTGAGGATCTCACCCACGGACTCCTCGGCGAGCTCGTCGGCGGTCTTGATCGGGCCGTTCCAGACGCCGGGCTCACCGTGGATGCCCATGCCGAAGGCCATCTCGTCGTCGGCGAGCTCGAAGTTGGCGTGGCCGACCTCGGGGACGATGCAGGGGGTCAGCGCGAAGCCGACGGTGCGGACGTTGTCGCCGGCCTTCTTGGCAGCGGCGGCGACCTCCTCGAGCGTGCCCATCTGGTCCGCCTTGGCGCCGGCGGCCTTGTACATGAAGAAGATGCCCGCGACGCCGCGGCGAGCCTCCACGTTGGCGTTGGAGAGCACGTCGTCCGCTCCGACGAGGGAGACGGCCTCGATGTCGTCCATCTCCAGCAGCTCGGTCGCCATGTCGAAGTTCATGATGTCACCGGTGTAGTTGCCGTAGAGGAACAGCACGCCGGCGCCCGCCTCGACCTCCTTGGCGATGTTGTAGATCTGCTCGGCGGACGGGGACTGGAACACGCCACCCACGCCGCAGCCGTCGATCAGGCCCTCGCCCACGTAGCCGAGGAACAGGGGCACGTGGCCCGAGCCGCCGCCGGTGATGATGGCGACCTTGCCCGGCTTCTTGTTGGCGATGCAGTAGCAGCGCAGGTCGTCTGCGGCGCACTTCACCCTGTCGGGGAAGGACGCGTAGATGCCCTGGAGCATCTCGTCGACGTAGTTCTCGGGCGCGTTGATGATCTTCTTCATGGACGTTCTCCCTCTCTACAGGAAGTAGACGATGTAGTTGGTAATGAAGGTAAGGAAGAGAAAGACCGTCTCCATGTACTGGAACGGGATTCTGCCCTCTTCCTCCTTGTACACGCTGGTCCAAATGAAGCCCAGGTAGAAGCTCGAGGCGATGTTGACGCAAGACATGTCGAGGTTGGGCGAGGGGAAGAGCCAACCCACGACGGTGAACACCGCGAAGAAGGAGAGACCGATCCACAGCGACCACTTCTGGTCGCTGTGCAGCATCTGGCTGTAGTAGAAGACCGCCTCCGAGTCGTGCCGGTTGTAGCGGCGCATGCTCTCGAGAACCGCGCGCGTTATGTACATCATCAGCGCGCAGAAGAAGTACACCGCGCACAGGAGCGCCATGGAGAGCAGGTCGCTCTTCTCGAACAGGTTGAACGCCGCGTAGAGCCAGATCGCGCACACAAGCACGAGCTCCACGACCGTGACCACATATGAGGACGTCTTTATGGGCGGGACCTTCTTGAGCTCATGGACCTTCTTGAGCTGAAAGCCCTTGCCCTTGCCCTTGCCCTTTTCCTTCTTCTTGGACATTTCTTCCCTTCGGGGGGCCTGCGGACGAGAAGGACCGCAGAGCCCAAAACCTTGCTAAAGGGGACGGGCCGCATGACCTCCGCCATACGACCCGTCCGTGACAACCGCGACTACTTGGCGGGGAACTTGATCTCCTTGGGGTACTCCCACTTCTGGAGCTCCTCGGGCGGGAAGGAGTAGGGCTCCTCGCCGCCGGCAGCCGTCAGGGCGTGGTGGTACAGCTCGGCAAGCTCCTCGATGTAGCAGACCTTGAGGTAGGCCTCCTCGATGCTGGTCTCGTCAACGGCAACGGCGCCGTGGCCCTGCAGCAGCAGGACGTCGGCCTCCTGGACCGGCTCGACGACGGACTCGGCGAGGGCAGGCGTTCCGGGACGGCCGTACGGCGCGACCGGGATGCGGGCCTTCGAGCAGTTGAGGTTGGCGACCTCGTAGACCACTGCCGGGATGGGCTTGTTGAGCACCGCGAAGACGGTGGCGTACATGGAGTGCGTGTGCGCGACGGCCTTCACGTCCGGGCGGGTCTGGTAGATCTTGAGGTGCATGAGCGACTCGCTCGTCGGGCGAAGCCCCGTCTGGTTCTCGATTACGTTGGCGTCGAGGTCCATGACGATCATGTCGGGGACGACGAGGTCCTCGCGGTCCACGCTCGTCGGGGTGATGACCACGTAGCCGGTCTCCTCGTCACGCGCGGAGAAGTTGCCGGACTTGTGCTTGCACATCCCCTCGCGCTGGGCCTGCTTGGCGATGTTCATGACCTTGAGCTTAAGATCCTCAAGCATTTGGTGGCGCTCCAATCTGCGAACGACGGTGGTCGGGAAACGACGTGTGCGCGCTACTCCTCAAGCTCGGCGGCAGCGGCGGCCTTGCGGGCGGCGGACTCCTTCTTGAGGTCGTGATAGGTGTAGAAGTAGCCGGCGAGCCAGATCGCCAGGACGCCGAGCGGCAGGAAGTTGCCGTTCAGGAAGTCCAGGAACGTCGCAAAGGCGTAGGTCTGGACCGGGCCGTCGATGGAGGAGCAGGAGATGAGGGCACCCTCGGCGAGCTCCACCGCACCGGTGCTGTGCGCCAGGTCGGAGACGAACGGGGCGAAGACGGTGCCGACGTAGAGGAAGATGGGCACGCCGATCGTGGCGAGGATGAGCATGCGGGGCAGGTTGCCGCGAGTCACGAGGTAGGCGGGCACGGCCACGGCGATGTTCACGATGCCGGCGAAGGGCAGGATGCCGTTGCCGGGGAGGATGAACGAGAAGAGAACCGTGATGGGAATGGCGTAGATGACGGTGAGCCAGATCTCGTTCGAGCCGCCCATGAACGGCCAGTCGAGGCCGACGACCAGCTCGCGGTCGGCAAACTTCTTGTGCATGAAGTCGGAGACGGCCTCGGAGATCGGGGACAGGGCCTCCATGAAGTACTTGGAGATGACCGGGAAGAGCGTGAGGCACATGGCGGCCTGGACGCCGAGGGTCAGCATGGCGGGCACGTCGTAGCCGCCGAGCAGGCCGAACAGCACGCCGATGATGAAGCCCAGGACGTGGTTCTCGGCAAAGATGCCGACCTTCTCCTTGAGGGCCGCCGCGTCTGCCTTGGTGTTCAGCGCGGGGACCTTGCGGAGCACCTTGTCGATGGGATAGAAGATCGCGGACAGGAAGATCATCTTGTGGGTGCAGGTGACGCCCGGGATGCCGGTGAGCTCGTTGATCTCATCCTTGAAGAGGTCGGCGGTCTTGAGCTCGAAGACGATCTGGACGGCAGCGATCACGAACGCCAGGGGCACGGAGCCGGTGATGCCCACGACGCCGATGGCCGTGAAGATCTTGCCCCACACGTTCCAGAGGTCGGCGTTGAAGGTCTCGGTCTTGTTGGCGATCAGCATGATGACGTTAATGCCGATCAGCAGCGGGAAGACCAGGATGGCGAAGGGCCACGACCAGGCGATGGCCGCCATGGTCGTCCAGCCGCCGTCCATGATCGGCAGGTCGATGCCCAGACGGGTGAGCATTGCCTCACCAACCGGCTGCACGAGGCCGGACATGTAGTTGATGAGCATCGACATGCCGGAGAAGGCGACGCCGAGCAGGATGCCGGAGCTGATCGCGTCCTTGAGCTTCATGCGGACGATGAGGCCCATGACGATCATGATGATGGGCACGAAGACGGCCGCACCCACGCTGTTCAGGAATTCCTGAATCCAAGCAGTTGCTTGTGCGAGGTCCATAGGTTGGACACCCCTTTCTTTCCTTGCTTGCTACCCCCGAGGGGACCTATGCCACTTAGACGGCCTTGTAGTTCTTGATGGCCTCGACGAGCTTGTCGAACTGCTGCTTCTGGCCAACACCGGTGAGGAAGGCGATGCCGTCGATGACGGGGACGTCGTACTCCTTCTTGTCGCGGATGATGGTGATGTAGGCGGCGGCGTCCTTGAGGTGACGGTCGACGGACTTGAGGTCGACGGCCTCGACCTCGGCGTCGATCTTCTCCTCCTTGAGCATGCGGTTGACCTTCGAGGCGACGGTCTGAGACGTCGCGACGCCGCTGCCACAAGCTACGACAACCTTGACTGGCATTGTTGGTACCTCCTGTTTCCTTGTCGTGCTTCGCTTACCCTATCTGCAAAAGGCCCCCGGTCAGAGCCCGTATTGCCACCTCGGGCACCTAGTCGTGCCACCACTCCATGTCCATGACCGCATCGTAGAACTCGTCCTCGGTCGTGGCGGCGAACAGCATCTCGACCCAGTCGCCGCGCTGGAAGTTGTGCATGAGGATCTGGAGCAGCTCGATGTGGGCGCCGGGCTCGTAGAAGCCGAGCATGAAGGCGACCTTGACGTCGAGCTTGTTGTCGGGGTCGGACATGTCGCCCCAGGAGATCGTGTTCTTCAGGCGCACCGGGGCGATGAAGGGCTTGACGATGGCGTCGGCCTCGGTGTGCGGGATGGCAATGGGGTAGGGCTCGGTGGGAAGGGCGGTGGGGTACATCGACTCGCGCTTCTTGATCGAGGGGATGTACCTCTCGTTGACATAGCCGAGCTCCTCGAAGCGCTTACCCATGACGTCGAAGATCTGGTCGGGCGTCTCCGCGTCCAGGTCGAGGACCGTCAGCTCACGCATGATCACTTCTTTTCCGAGCATTGCTCACCCCTTCTCTCGAAGCCTCTCGATGCAAACGCGGCCACGTCCGGGAGGGCGGGGCCGACACACTCCGCCATGCATGGCGCTGCTTTTCGATACCAGTTTCCGACACCCTTTCTCCACAAAACAGCCAAAGGTTGTTCATTGCGCGTGCAGATTTACCGACTGAAACAGATTTCTTCACGCCTGTATGAAGCAATCTTTTCTATCTGAAGCTTCTATCTGCGGTTTATTGGGTGCTGCATGAGGTTTGCGGGGCGTCCCTAGCACTTCTCGGGGCGCCCCGCAAACTCGATTCGGTGAGCAGATTTATATTCTATTGAATTATCTGATACTCGGCGGTCTCCAAGGCGGAGGCAGCCTCCTCGGGTGTCCGCGCGTCGCGCAGCTCCTGGAAGACCGTCAGCTCGGGCTTGGTGAGCATGCTCAGGAGGTTGAAGAACGCCTTGAGGTGGGACTTGTGGTCCACGGGGGCCAGGGTGCAGACGAACTCGACCGGGTCGTGGTCGTCGGCGTCAAACCGGACGGGCGTGCGCAGACGGATGAGGTTCATCCCCATCTTGAAGACCCCGTACTCCGGCGCCTCGTGCGGGATGGCGAAGTGGGGGACGAGCACGACGTAGGGTCCGTGCCTCTCGACGTTCTCTATCATGGCCTGGATGTAGCGCGGCTCGATGTGGCCCATGGTCACGAGCGGCTTGGCGGACTTGGCGATGGCGTCGCGCCAGTCGGACGCCTCGACGTCGAGCTGTATGTGGCTCGCGGGCAGCAGCTGGTGGAGATAGGGGGTGAGGATCTCCTCCTCCATGTGCTGCGCCTCGTGGAAGTAGCGGCGCACCTCGGTCCTGACCTCGCGGATGACGCGCTCGCTGCCGCCAGGCAGCTCCCTGCGCAGGATCGGCTCGATCTTGTCGAGGAGCCCCTGTGCCCCGAGCTCGTCGTAGCCGTCCTGGGCGCCGTCGGAGAAGGAGCGGACCTCGTCGATCTTCTCGCGGATGCGCTCGTAGTCTCGGTCTGAGAAGGGAAGGAGGGCGACGACGTTGTTGACCGGGCACTCGTGGAGGGCGACCGTGGAGATCACGAGGTCGGCATGGTAGGACCCGAGGTAGGGCGCCTCATGGGCGGGAATCACCTTGATGACGCGGATGTCGAAGCGCCCGCGCAGGTCCTCCACGACGAGGCGCGAGGTCCCGACCCCCTCGTCGCAGACGACGACCACGCGCAGGCGGCGCTCGCGGTTCTTGCGGCGCTCGAGCGCGGCGCAGATGTGCAGCGCGACGTAGATGGTCTCAACCTCGGTGATGCGGCGCCTGCTGTACTCCTCGAGGACCTGGAGGTTGTCCTTCACCGCATCGAGCACCTGCGGCTGGTCGGTGACCACCTCGCGCAGGACGGGATTGACCGGGAAGCGCGACGCGTCGGAGGAGAACATCGTCTCGAGGTGGTTGGACAGGCACTCGAACAGGCTGTAGTCGCCGTTGAGGTCCACCCCGCAGGCGAGCGAGACGTTCTGCACGAACTTGCGCGTCACGGTCTGCACCTGCACGTCCTCGATCGTGAACTCCGCGTCGCTGCGGAACCCGCTCGACTCGAGGACGGAGGAGAGGCTCTCTGCCTCGCCCTCGCCCATGCCCACGCCGCAGTACTGCGAGAGCAGCGAGATCACGTCCCGGGCGAAGGAGAGGGCCTCCTGGCTCTCGGAGGGGGCGACCCAGTCACCCTTCATCCGCATTCCGTCGCGGCATCGCTGGACCGCGATCGCGAGATAGCCGCTCACGGTCCTGAAGGCGCGATCGTCGAGCACGGCCTTGTGGAGGCGGCACTGCTCGTTGAGGATCTTGTTGATTGTCACTTCGTCGGCCTTGCCCGCCATACCGGACGAGACGGACGACCACTGCTCGGCGAGCGCCGGCTTGGTCAGCATGAAATTCAGCAGGAATCCTCGTAGGTCAGGCTCGTCGCCGACGACCTTGAGCCCGCGGTTGGGCCGGGAGACGACCTCCAGGCCAGCCTCCTGCGCCACCGCCTTGATGCCGTCGAGGTCGTTCAGCACGGTCGAGCGGCTCACCGAGAAGCGGTCGGCGATGGCCGCGAGCGTCACGAAGCCAGGCTCGAGCGCCATGATGACCACGGCGAGCGTCTTGCGCTCGTCACTCGAGAGCTTGTAGGAGTAGAAGCCCTGAACCGGCAGCGACGAGAGGACGCCCGGGAAGTCCGGCGGAACCACGATCACGCCGCCGGGTCCGTACTCGAGCGGCTCCAGGCCCTTCTCGGAGAGGAAGAGGTTGAGCGACTTGACGTCGTTCCTAATGGTGCGCGAGCTTACCTCGTACTCGCTCGCCAGGCTCTCCAGCGAGAGCGTCCGGTCGGAGCGGGCCAGCTCCCGCGCTATCGCGACGATTCTCTCGTTCATGCTCCCTCCCCTCCCATGAAGCTCGGCAGCCGTCCCTCCCGCCAGGCGGCGGCGATCTCCATCAGCGCGTCGTCGACGGCCCCGTCCGCGCATGCGCCGATGTGCCAGCGCGCGGCGCGGGCCACGGCATCCGCTGCGTTTGAGACGGCGACCGAGTTCTCGACGGCCTCGATCATCGCGAGGTCGTTCTCGGAGTCCCCAAAGACGACGTACTCGTCGGGCGCAAGGCCGAGCGCCTCGGCAAGGGTGCGCACGCCGTCCCCCTTGTTCCAGCCGCCCGGCATGATGTCGATCACCGGGGCCACGGCGCTCGGGAAGACGAAGTCGAGGTCGGGGACCTCCCGTCTCAGCAGGTCACGCAGCTCCACCATGCGCTCGCGCGGGCACGCGCACTGGACGTTGGCCTTCACGTAGGAGCGCTCCCCGCCAGGCTCGGCCGACGAGTCGAAGTCGGTCACGCGGGCGACGATGCGCTCGATGGAGCGTCGGTAGGTCTCGGGGGGATTGGCCAGCAGCCGATCCGGGCGCTCCGTGACGTAGGCGGTCCCGCCCGCGACCCAGGGGTGATAGAGCGCGAGGTACGCGTCGGAATCGAAGCCGTCCAGAGTGCGCTCGACCCGCTCGAGGGCGTCGGCGGCGATCGTCACGGTATGGACGACCTCGCCGTCCACGCGGACGATCTGACCGTTGCAGAACGCGCCGGTCGCGTAGCAGGGTTCGTCCCCGTCGAACATCCAGCCCATGTCCACGGGCAGGCGCCCGGTCACGGGCCCAAAGTGGAGCCCCTCGGCGAGAAGGGCGTGGATGGCGTCGCGAGAGCGCCTCGTCGCCGACGGCAGGCCGAAGGCGATCAGCGTGTCATCCAGGTCCGTCAAGGCAAGCTGTATCAAGGCACCCCTCCCCCAGAGGTCACCGAAGGTGTTTCCCATGATACAACGCGCGGCGGCTACTCGCCGTCCTCCGCCTCGTCGTCGCCGCCGATCTCCTCGAGCACGCCGAGTGCGGCGGGCATGACCTCCTCCTGCGTGCGGTGGAACGGATAGGCCACCTTCTTGGTCTTGGGATAGACCACCCCGCCGCGCTCCTTGAGGCGCAGCGCCGTCTGCCGCGAGACCTCGACCCCCTGGTAGACGAGCCGACCGTTCGCGAGCGACACGCTGGCGCAGCCGAGCCGCTGCGCCCGTATGCGCACGCGGGCGCGGTCGAAGAGGTTGCGCCCGGCGAGCGGCAGCGCGCCGAAGTCCCTCTCGCACTCCTGCTGGAGGTCGTCCACCTCGGAGAGGTCCACGGCGGCGGCGAGGCGACGGTACGCGAGCACGCGCTTGTCCACATCGGGCAGGTACTCCTCGGCGAGGAAGAAGTCGGCCGGGAGGTTGATCGTGACCTCGGCCTGCTCCACGTCGCGCGTCTCGCCGCGCGCCTCCGCGACGGCCTCGCCGAGCATCTGGGTGAAGAGGTCAAAGCCCACGCCGGAGAGGTTGCCGTGCTGCTCGGCGCCCATGAGCGAGCCTGCGCCGCGGATCTCCAGGTCGCGCATCGCTATCTTCATGCCGCTGCCCAGGTCCTGGTACTCGTTGATGGCGGTGAGACGGTCGGTCGCCTCGGGCGTGAGCGGACGGTCGGCGGGGAACATGAAGTAGGCGTAGGCCTGCGTGCGCCCGCGGCCGACGCGACCCTTGAGCTGGTAGAGCTGCGCCAGGCCCAGGCGCTGTGAGTCCTCGATGATGAGCGTGTTGGTGTGGGGGTTGTCGATGCCGCTCTCGATGATCGTGGTCGCCACCAGGACGTCGACCTCGTGCTCCTGGAACTGCAGCATCACGTCCTCGACCTCGCGCGCGCTCATCTTGCCGTGCGCCACGCCCACGCGGGCCTCGGGCGCCGCCTCGCGCACGCGCTGGACCGCGTCGTCGATCGTGTGGACGCGATTGGAGACGTAGTAGACCTGGCCCCTGCGGGCCAGCTCGTCGCGGATGGCGGCGGAGACTACGTCGGGGTCCCACTCGCCCACGGTGACCTTGACCGGCAGGCGCCCCGGCGGCGGCGTCATGATGAGGCTCATGTCGCGCACGCCGCTCATGGCCATCTGCATGGTGCGCGGGATGGGCGTGGCGGAGAGCGTGAGCACGTCCACCTGCTCGCGCATGTTCTTCAGCTGCTCCTTGTGCTGGACGCCAAAGCGCTGCTCCTCGTCGATGATGACGAGCCCGAGGTCATAGGGGTTGACGTCGGCGGAGAGCAGCCGATGGGTGCCAATGAGCACGTCCACCGAGCCGTCGGCAAAGCCCTCGAGCGCCCTGCGCTGCCGCGCCGGCGTCACAAAGCGACTGAGCACCGCGACCTTGAGGTCAAAGGGAGCAAACCGCGAGAAGAACGTCTCAAAGTGCTGCTGCGCCAGGATCGTTGTGGGACACAGCACCATGACCTGCTTGGCGTCCTGGCAGCACTTGAACGCCGCGCGCAGGGCGACCTCCGTCTTGCCGAAGCCCACGTCGCCGCAGAGCAGGCGGTCCATGGGGCGACGCGCCTCCATGTCGGACTTGATGTCGGCGATCGAGGAGCGCTGGTCGGCGGTGAGCTCGTAGGGGAAGCTCGCCTCCATCTCCTCCTGGACGGGCGTGTCCTGCGAGAACGCGTAGCCCGGCACGGAGCTGCGGCGCGTGTAGAGGTCCACGAGGTCGAACGCCAGCTTCTTGGCCGAGCGTCGGGCCTTGCCGGTGGCCCGGCTCCAGTCGGCGGTGTTGAGGCGGGTGAGGCGCGGCGCGGAGCCGTCCGGGCCAACGTAGCGCGTGATGCGGTCGACCTGCTCGAGCGGCACGAAGAGCTTGTCCTCGCCGGCATACTCCAGCAGGAAGTAGTCGCGCTCGCGCCCGGCCACCTCCTGGCGCACGATCGCCGAGAAGAGCGCGATGCCGTGGGTCGCGTGCACGACGTAGTCGCCGGGCTTGAACGGGAAGGTCACGCTCGTGGGGTCAACGCGACGTGCCCGTCGGCGCGACTTTGCCGTGCGGGACGCGAGGTCGGAGACGGAGAGCACGGCGAGGTGCGCGCCCGGGATGACGATGCCGGCGGGCACGGGCGCGTCGGTGAAGGTGACGCGCCCGCGGTCCAGGGGCGGCGCCTGCCGGTCGCTGTTCTCGACCGCCGTCCCCAGGGACTCGACGAGCGGGACGCCCTCGTCGGAGAGGCGCAGCTCCAGCGACTCGCGCGCGGCGCGGTCCGGCACGGCAAAGAGCACGGCGCAGCGGTCGGCCACAAGCTGGCGCACGCGGCCCATGAGCTTGGCGTCCGAGCCCGCGATGCCGGGCTGGCGCACCTCGAGGTCAGCGGTGGCGGCGCCGGAGCCGGCGCGCAGCATGGACGAGAAGGACAGGCGCTGCTGGCTGCCAAAGTCCAGGTCGCGCGGGGAGGTGTAGAGCCCGTCGAGGTCGACGCGGGCGGTCCCCGCCGCAGCGACGAGCTCGTCGGTGGCGCGCATGCAGTCGTCGAAGAGGGCTCGCGGCTCGGCGAGCACGACGAGCGCGTCGGGACCGACGTGCTCGAGCGGGCTGGCCGTGGACCCATAGAGCTGGGGAAGGTAGCGCTCGAGTGCGGGCGCCGCGGCCCGCTGTCGAATGAGCTCCAGGTCGGCGGCGGTCTTGGCGCTGTCCTGCGCCGCCCTGTAGAGAGCGCGCTCGGCGCGGGCGACCGTCTCGTCCGTGAGCGCGAGCTCGCGGCAGGGCGCCACGGTCACCTCGGGGAGCTCCCCGATCGTCTGCCCGGTCGAGGGGACCATGCGGCGCACGCGGTCGATCTCGTCGCCGAAGAACTCCATGCGGACGGGGCTCGTGGCCTGGGCGGGGAAGACGTCGACGGAGTCGCCGTGCACGTGAAAGGTCCCGGGGGCGTCGACCTCGCCGGCATCGTTGTAGCCCATCCCCACGAGCAGCGCCGGCACCTCCTCGAAGGGGACCTCGTCGCCCACCGCGAACGTGCTCGACGCGAAGTAGCCGCTGCCCACGGGCGGGACGCGCCGCAGCAGCGCATGGGCGGAGGAGACGATCACGCAGCGCTCCCCGGCGGCGAGGCGCGCGATCGAGCGGCAGCGCGCGCCGATCACGGCGTCGTCGGGCACGGCGTCGGCCCAGGGGCGGTCGCGCCGCTCGGGGTAGCGACCCACGACGTCGGACCCGAGCCACGCCGCGAGCGCACGGGCCGTGCGGTCGGCGGCCTCCTCGCCCGAGACGACGAGCAGACAGGGACGCGGGGCCCGAGCCCAGAGCGCGGCGAGCACGAGCGGGCGCGCGGACTGGGCGACCGAGAGGCTGGCGTCCTCCCCCGCGTCGAGCGCGCGCACGAGCGGCGCAAGCTCCGGGGCGGCGACGAGCTGGCGAGAAACGCGGTCGATGAGCATGGTCTCCCTCTACGGCACGATGCGCCGGCCCCGGGATCCGGGGTCGGTCGCGACGGGTGGTTCTTCTCGCCCATTGTAGCCGCCCCCGCGCGGGGCCGACGCTCCCCACCGGATGTCCTGAAAATCGAGCCTGTGGCACGCCGGAAGCCCCAAATCGTGCCACGGTCTCGATTTTCAGGACATTTGCCCGCAAAACGTGCCATAGCTTCGTTTTTCAGGACAGCCGCCTGAGGCGTATCGGTATCCGCTCATCCTACAATACGTTGTCTTATTAAGTTATTACGTTAGTATTTTCTCATGGACATATTGATCTCTCATTTCTCGGCCCTTGAGGTGGTGCGTTTGCAGACGCTGCGCCGCGCCCTGGAGGAGCGCCACCGCTGCGACGCGCTTGTCCCGGGGCGCGGTCCGCGTGACGACGAGCTTGCCCGCCTGGTCGCCGCGGCGCCGTCGCTCTCCACGCTCACGACGCCGGTTGAGGTCCTTGTCGCCGGCGAGGCGGGACGCAGGAGGTCGCGACTCGTCAGAACGCATGTCGCACCTCGGCTGCCGCCCGCTGGCTCCGCCTTCCTCGTGGCCCCCGGCGTCTGCTGCGTCTCGCCCGAGCACCTTGTCGTGCAGCTGGCGCCGCGACTCACGGAGCTCGAGCTCATCGTGCTGCTCTCCGAGCTCATGGGCGCCTACTCCGTCGCCCCGGAGCTCGAGGACGGCATGTACCAGCGGCGAGCCGCCGTCACCACACGCGAGCTGATCGAGGCGCACCTCGACGGGCTGGGCACCTTCGCCGGCGTAACCAGGGTGCGGCGCGCGCTGAGGCGCGCCTGCGTGGGGTCCGGGTCCCCGCGAGAGACCAAGCTCGCCCTGCGCCTGGGCCTCAACCCGGCCCGCGGCGGCTACGGACTCGACGTGCTCTCCATGAACGACCCGCTGGAGGTCGTGCGCATCCGTGACAGGATGCGCACGGGCGTCCGAAGGCCCGACATCCTCCTGCGGGCCCCAGCCGGCGCCATGCGCAACGGCCGCCCGCTGCTCGGGGCGGCGGTGGAGTACGACGGAAAGGACCATGCCTCCGAGGAGGCGCACGCGAGAGACGCGGAGCGGCACAACGAACTGACCGCGATCGGAGTCGTGGAGTACCTCGTCACCAAGGCGCAGTATCGCGACCTCGCCTACATGGACGGCCTCGTGGACCTGATCAGACGCGACCTCGGCACCCCGGCAAAGCGTCGCACGCACGCGGAGGCCGCGCGGCTCAGGCGCCTGAGGCTGCGCCTCTACCAGGAGCTGGAGCGCATCGACGGGGTCCGATGGGACGGGATCCGCAGGCGGAGCGAGCAGGCGCAGGCACAAGGAGACGACGCAGGCTGGGACGCCGTCCCCGTGGATGCGTACGGCCTCGACTGACGAAAGGCGAGCAGACCCCCTCGGCTGTGGCGTCCTGAAAAGTGAGGCCATGGCACGCCGGGAGCCCCAAATCGTGCCACAGCCTCGATTTTCAGGACATTTGCCGGAAAATCGTGCCACAGCCTCGTTTTTCAGGACGCACGCCGGAGAAGCCGGAGCGCGGGCCGCGGGCGAGAAGGGCGGGCGAGAAGGACGCGCCCTCGCGAGCGCTACCCCAGGATCCGCCCGCTCTCCTCGGCGAGGTCGGCAAGGCGGGCGGCCGCCGCGGCAACGGCCTCGTCGCTCGCGCGCCAGCTCCAGTTGCCGTCCGCGACGCCGGGCACGTTCATGCGCGCCTCGTCCCCGAGGCCGAGCACGTCCTGCAGCGGCACGATCGCCACGTCGGCGTCGCTCGCCAGCACGCGGCGCAGGATGCCGTCGGCGGCCTCGACCGCCTCCTCGCGCCCGAGGCCGTAGCGACCCTCGCAGAACCCCACCAGCGTCTGGTTGTCGTGCGTCCCCGTGTAGGCCACGGTCTCGGGGCGCGGCATGTAGCCCTCCCGCACGTCGTCGTCGGAGAACTGCGCCACGTCCATGCCCGGGAAGCCCGTAGCCGCCACGAGCGCGCGAACCGCCGGCGTGATGGCGCCGAGGTCCTCGGCGATGAAGGGCAGCGGGCCAAACTGGCGCTCGGCCGCGCGGAAGAGCTCCGCGCCCGGGCCGAAGGCATACGAGCCCTCGCGCGCCGTCCTGCCCGCCGGGATGCCGAAGTAGGACATGAAGCCGATGAAGTGGTCGAGCCGGACCACGTCGTAGAGGGCAAGCATCCGGCTGAAGCGGCGCAGCCACCAGCCGTAGTTCTGCTCGCGCAGGATGTCCCAGCGGAAGACGGGGTTACCCCAGTTCTGCCCGTCGGGCGCGAAGGCGTCGCCGGGGGCGCCGGCCTCGCGGCGCGCGTAGCCCCGCTCGTCGAGGTCGAAGATGTCCGGCTCGCTCCAGACGTCGGCGGAGTCGGCCGAGACGAACATCGGCATGTCGCCGATGATCTTGACCCCGCGCGCGTGCGCGTAGTCGAGCAGGTCGTCCCACTCGCGCTGGAACTCGAACTGCAGGCGGCGGTGCGCCTCGATCGCGTGGCGCAGCCTGGGGTCCGCCGCCAGGCGCGGCGAGTAGGTGCGATAGGGCTCCGGCCACTCCTGCCAGGGCTTCTCGCCCAGGAGCTCCTTGCAGGCGCGGAAGGTCGCGTAGGGCGTGAGCCAGTAGTCGTTCTCGTCACAGAAGCGCAGGTAGTCGGGATCGTTGCCGATGCGCTCGAGACGCGCGAGCGCCGCCGGGGCGGGGAGCTCGAGAAGGCCGAGGTTGCCCGCGAACGCGCCGAGGCCGGCGTACGGGGACCCAAAGCGGTCCGTGGGGTTGACGGGCAGGACCTGCCAGTACTTCTGGCCCGCCGCGGCGAGCCAGTCCACGAAGCGGCGCGCCGGGGCGCCGAGCGTGCCGGGCCAGCCGCCGTTGGGCACGGAGGTTATGTGGCAGAGCACGCCCATGCCACGCTCGAGCGGCTCCTGGAGGCGGCGCTCGCGATGGAAGTGCAGAACCGCGGTGCCGAGCGGCCAGAGGAAGACCTCCGCCTGGCCGTGGCTCACGCGCGGCGTGACGCCCGAGACGACGTCCACGACCTGCTTGTCCCCAACGGGCACCTTGACGGTGTGCGCGTCGGAGAGGCTGGCGTTGACGAGCACGCACACGCGCTCGTCCTCGCCGCGGCGCCAGAAGCCAAAGACGTCCTCTCCGGACGAGAAGGGCTCGAACTCGCCGTCGACCAGCAGGTCGGGCAGCATTTTGCGCACCGCGATCGCGTTGCGGTAGATGTCGGTGCAGTCGCGCCTGCCGCCGTCCCACGGGAAGCTCGCGCGGTTGTACGGGTCGCGGAAGCCCTCGACGCCGCACTCGTCGCCGTAGTAGACGCACGGCACGCCGGGCAGCGTCATCTGCAGCAGCGCCACGACCCACAGGCGCGACTTCGCGAGGCCGACCTGGTCGTCCGAGAGGCGCCAGGTCGCGCGCTCGCCCTCCGGGATCGAGTCGGGGTCGGGCGCCCCGCCCAGCACCGTGAACAGGCGCTCGCGGTCGTGGCTCCCCAGCAGGTTGAGGGCGGAGTAGAAGTTGTCGCGCGGGTAGTTCTCGCGCAGCTCCTCGAGACGCGCCGCCAGCTCGCTCGCTCCCATCTCGCCGCGGACGTAGGCGAGCAGCGCGGTGCGCACGGGGTAGTTCATCGTGGCGTCGAGCTCGGCTCCTTGGAAGTAGTGACGCAGCTTCCCGTAGGCCGTCTTGTGCGAGGCGTCCTCCCAGACCTCGCCGATCAGCACGCCGTCGGGCCTCTCGACGAGGAGCGCGTGCTTGATCTGCGCGATGAACTCGTCGGTCAGCTCGTCGGCGACGTCGAGCCGCCAGCCGCGCGCGCCCTGGCGCAGCCAGTGGCGGATGACGCCGGCGCGCCCGCACACGAGCTCGTGGAAGTCCTCGCAGTCCGAGCGGACGGACGGGAGGTTCTGGTCCCCCCACCAGCCGGCATAGGTGCCGTCGTCGTTGAAGGTGAACCAGGAGCGATAGCGCGAGCGCTCGCCCTGCCACGCTCCCGGCTCGGCATAGGTGCCAAAGCGGTTGAAGTAGCGCGAGTCGGCCCCCACGTGATTGAAGACGCCGTCCAGGATGATCGATATGCCGTGCTCCTCGGCGTCGACGCACAGCGCGCGGAAGCTCTGCTCGTCGCCGAGCAGCGGGTCGATCCTGAGGTAGTCGGCCGTGTCGTAGCGGTGGTTGCTCGCCGCCTCGAACACGGGGTTGAGGTAGATCGCGGTCACGCCGAGGTCCTCGAGGTAGTCGAGCCGCTCGCGGATGCCCTCGAGCGTGCCGCCGTAGAAGTCCCAGCACGCCACGCTGCCGTCGTCCTCGCGTCGGTAGGTGGGCGGGGTGTCCCAGTCCTCGAGCACCTCGCGCGCGGGGCCTCCCCTGCGCTGGATCGCAAGGGTGTCGGCGGCGCGCTCGCGCCAGTCCTCCCCGCGCGCAAAGCGGTCCGGGAAGATCTGATAGACGACGCCCTCGCGGTACCACCTGGGCTGGTGCGCCCGGGGCGAGAAGACCGTGATCTGGAACGACGGGGGGTCGCCGTAGGCGAAGGCGCCCTCCCCGGTGACCCAGCCCTCGCGGGCACCGTAGCGCCACACCGCGCCGTCGCTCGCCTCGATGTCGAAGCTGTACCAGACCACGCCCGTCTCGGCGGGCCGGTACGCGGCGGTGAAGCGCAGGCCGCCGGCATGCTCGGCCCCGCGCATCTCGATGAGCTCCTCGCCGTGGGCGTCGGTCCACACGCGCAGGGTGCAGAACGTGACGTCGTCCTCCCACACGTCTATGCTCAGCGAAACGGTGCCGCCCAGCTGGACGGCACCGAATGGGGACCGGTACTCACGCTCCGAGGTGACGTGACGTGCTCTCAACCGCTAGTCTCTCCTCTTGTTGTACCTGATGATCTCCGGGTGGAGCTCATGGTAGATGTCCATGTAGTCGTTCGCGGCGCGACGCCAGCTGAAGTCGGTGTCCATGGCCTGGAGCTGGAGCTTGTGCCAGGCCTCGGGGTCGGTCCAGAAGATCTCGCAGGCGCCGAGCAGGGTGTCGGCCATCTCGTCGGCGTTCATGTTGGCGAACGAGAAGCCCGTGCCCTCGCCGGTGTACTTGTTGTACGGCGTGACCGAGTCGCGCAGGCCGCCGGTCTCGCGCACCACGGGCAGGGTGCCGTAGCGCATGGCGATCATCTGGGACAGGCCGCACGGCTCGAACTCCGACGGCATGAGCAGGATGTCGCCGCCGGCGTACATGCGGTGCGAGAGCGCGTTGTCAAAGGCGATGCGCGCGCACATCTGGTCGCCGTACTTGGCGTCGAAGTAGCGGAACGCGTCCTCGTGGTCCTTGTCGCCCGTGCCCAGGATCGCGACCTGGACGCCGCGCTGCATGAGGTGCTCCATCGCGTAGCGCACGAGCCCGAGGCCCTTCTGGTCGGTCAGGCGGCCGATGGAGACGACGAGCGGGCGCGTGGGGTCCTGCGCAAGGCCCAGCTCCTCCTGCAGCGCGCGCTTGCACTCCGCCTTGTTCTCCATGTCCTTGGCGGCGTAGTTGGCCGGGATCATGGGGTCGGTCGCGGGGTCCCAGATGGTCTGGTCGATGCCGTTCAGGATGCCGCGCAGCACGCTCGCGCGCCGGCGGAAGATGTCGTCGCGACCCTCGCCGTAGAAGGGCATCTGCAGCTCGTACGCATAGCTCGGGCTCACCGTGGTGAGGAAGTCCGCGTAGCAGAGCGCGCCCTTCATGTAGTTGATGGAGTCGCGGTCGCAGTAGAGCTGGTCGCGCGCGGCGGGGATGTGGGCGAGGCCCAGCACCTCCTCGAGGACCTTGTCGCTGTACTGGCCCTGGAACTTGACGTTGTGGACGGTGAAGACCGTCTTGACGCCCGCGCACTGCGGGACCTGCTGGTAGAACTCCCGCAGGAAGACGCAGCACAGGGCCGTCTGCCAGTCGTTGCAGTGCAGGACGTCGCACTCGAGCTCCGGGACCTTGGCGATGGCCTCGCAGATGGCCTTGGAGAAGAACGCGAAGCGCTCGCCGTCGTCGAAGTAGCCGTAGAGGCCGTCGCGCTTGAAGTAGGCCTCGTTGTCCACGAAGTAGAAGTCGAGGTCCTGGAGCGTGAGCTTCTCGATGCCGCAGTACTCGTTGCGCCAGGCGAGGGGCACGTAGAAGTCGGCCACGTGCTTCATCTGGTCGCGGTACTCCTGAGGGATGCTCGCGTACTTGGGCAGAATCACGGCCACGCGGGCGCCCGCGTGCTTGAGGGCGCGCGGAAGCGACCCCGCCACGTCGCCCAGGCCGCCGGTCTTGGCGAACGGAACGGCCTCGGAGGACGCGAAGAGCACCCTCAGCTTCCTGCGCTTGGCTGTTGTTGCCATAGGAGCTCCCCCTCGCCTACTCGTGGGCCTTCTCGGTGATGAGGACGTCCTCGGGGGTGCCGCGCAGCTCGGTGCCGGCGGGCACCACGTTGCCGCGGTCGACGATGGCGTTCTCGACGCGGGCGCCGCTCTTGACGACGCAGCCCTGCATCACGATGGAGTTGCGCACCGTGGCGCCGGCCTCGATGATGACGTTGCGGCCCAGGATGGAGTCGCTCACGCTGCCGTAGATCCGGTCGCCCGAGGAGGCCGCGGAGTTGAGCACGCGCGAGCCGACCTCGAACTTCGCCGGCGGCGTGTCGTGGGTCTTGGTCTTGATCGAGCGGTCGGCCGGGAAGAGCTCCTCGGTGATGCGCGGGTCGAGCAGGTCCATGTTGGCGCGGAAGTAGGTGCGCTTGTTGAAGATCGGGGCGACGTAGCCGCCGAAGTCGTAGGTGCGCACGTCGACGCGGCCGAAGTCGCCCGTCATGGCCTCGAAGACGTCGAGGTAGTCCGTCGGGGCGTACCAGTCGAACATGTCGAGCAGCAGCTGGCGGTTGATGACGAAGCAGTCGAGGAACATCGTGTCGCCGAAGTTGACGCCCTGGCGCACGCCCTGGACGCGACCGTCGATGACGTCGAACGCCGTGACGTCGGCGTCCTTCTCGGACGCGGTCTTGGTGAGGACCGTGATGTCGGCGCCGGACTCCTTGTGGGCGGCGTAGACCTCGTCGAGGTCGATGTTGTAGACGAAGTTGGCCGTCGAGCAGATCACGGCGTCGGCGCTGCTGCGCGTGAAGTAGGCCTTGTTGTGGATGAGGTCGCGCAGCAGGAAGCGGGCGCCGGTGCGCGAGGTGCCGAAGGCGGAGCCGGGCAGGATGAACAGGCCGCCGTTCTTGCGGTCGAGGTCCCAGTCCTTGCCGGAGCCCACGTGGTCGATGATCGAGCGGTAGTTGTACGGCATGACCATGCCCACCGTGCGGATCCCGCAGTTCACGAGGTTGGACAGGGCAAAGTCGACGAGGCGGTAGCGGCCGAAGTACGGCAGCGACGCCACGGGGCGGCTCTCAGTGAGCGCGTTGGACTCCTTGGCGGAGTAGTTGCAGGTGATAAGGCCGATGACCTTCTCCATGACTAGTTCTCCCCCTTTCCGACGACAACGTCGTTGCCGATGACGGCGGTATCCTTCGTCTGGTCGACGCTGCCGACGCTCACGTTTTCCTCGACCACGGAGTTCTCGCCGAGGATGGCGCGCACGACGTTGGCGCCGTCCTTGACCACCGCGCCCGGCAGAAGGACCGAGTCGATGACCGTGGCACGCTCGCCGACGTAGGCGTCGGTCGAGAGGATCGAGTGCCTGACGGTGCCGTAGACCTGGCAGCCGTTGGCGACGAGGGCGTCGTCGATCGTGCCGTCCTTGCCCACGAACGCGGGCGGACGGGTGGAGGCGTTGCTCATGATCGGGAAGTCGGTGCTGAAGATGTCGAAGGCGGGGTTGGGCCCGAGCAGGTCCATGCTCGTCTCGTGGTAGCTCGAGATGGTGCCGACGTCGCGCCAGAAGCCCTCGAACTTGTAGGTGAACAGGCGCTTGCCGTCCGCCAGCAGCTTGGGGATGATGTCGCCGCCAAAGTCGTGGGAGGAGTTCTGGTCGTTGGCGTCCTCCCTGAGCGTGCTGACGAGAAGGTCGGCGTTGAAGATGTAGATGCCCATGGAGGCGAGGTTGCTGTCGGGCTTCTTGGGCTTCTCGGAGAACTTCGTGATGCGGCCGTCGGGGTCGGCGGTCAGGATGCCAAAGCGCGACGCCTCCTCCCACGGCACCGGCATGACGGCGATCGTGAGGTCGGCGTTGTTGGCCTTGTGGGTGGCGAGCATGTCGGCGTAGTCCATGCGATAGAGCTGGTCGCCGGAGAGGATGAGCACGTACTCGGGGTCGTTGGTCTCGATGTAGCCGAGGTTCTGCGTCACGGCGTCCGCGGTGCCCTCGTACCAGGCGCCGCCGGTCTGCGTGGCAAACGGCGGCAGGATGGCGACGCCGCCCCCGCGCTCGTCGAGGTTCCAGGCCTCACCGGTGCCGATGTAGCTGTGCAGCAGGTACGGACGGTACTGCGTGAGGACGCCGACGGTGTTGATGCCCGAGTTCGCGCAGTTCGACAGGGCGAAGTCGATGATGCGGAACTTGCCGCCGAACGAGACGGCGGGCTTTGCCACGTTACTCGTCAGCGCACCGAGACGACTTCCCTGCCCTCCGGCGAGGAGCATTGCGATGCACTCTTTCTTGCTCATACCCCCACTCCTTTCGACAACCCATCTCACACGGGGGCGCGCGGCCCCCGAGACGTACACCTAAATGTGCCAGATGTCAGCCATGTACTCACGAATCGTTCGGTCTGAGGAGAAGTATCCGGCCTTGGCGGTATTGTGGAGCGCCGACCTGTTCCACGCGCGGCGGTCGGCGTAGGCTCCGGTGAGCTCGTCGAAGGCCTGGACGTAGGAGTGGAAGTCGCGCAGCACGAGGTCGGGGTCGTTGTCCACCATGAGGTAGTCGTGGATGCTGTCGAAGTTGCCCGACAGGCGCGCGAGCGAGCCGTCGGTGAGCATGTCCACGATGCGGCCGAGGCGGTCCCGGTCGGCGTTGTACATGTCCCAGGCGTAGTAGCGGCCCGAGGCGCGCAGCTCCTCGACCTCGTTCGCGCGCAGGCCGAAGATCTTGATGTTCTCGGGGCCCACGAGCTCGGAGATCTCTATGTTGGCGCCGTCGAGCGTGCCGAGGGTGATGGCGGCGTTCATCATGAGCTTCATGTTGGAGGTGCCGGAGGCCTCAGCGCCGGCCACGCTGATCTGCTCGGAGATCTCTGCCGCGGAGTAGATGAGCTGCGCGTTGGAGACCGCGAAGTTGGGCACGAAGGCGACCTTGATCTTGCCGCTCACGCGCTCGTCGTTGTTGATGACGTCCGCCACGGAGTTGATGAGGCGGATGACCTCCTTGGCGAAGGTGTAGCTCTGGGCGGCCTTGCCGGAGAAGATGAAGGCGGTCGGGCGCGGGTCGTAGCCCGGGTCGGTGAGGATGCGGTTGTAGACGTCGAGCACCTTGAAGACGTTGAGCAGCTGGCGCTTGTAGGCGTGGAAGCGCTTGACCTGCACGTCGAAGACCATGTTGGTGTCGAGCTCGACGCCCGAGGTCTCGCGCACGTAGGCGGCGAGGCGCTCCTTGTCGGCCTTCTTGGCGAGCTCCATGCCGTCGAGGAAGCTCGCGTCCTGCTCGTAGGGGACGAGCTTCTCGAGCTCCATGGCGTCGTCCATCCAGCCGTCGCCGATGGCCTCGGTGATGAGCCTGGCGTAGCTCGGGTTGGCCTCGGCGAGGAAGCGCCGGTGCGTGACGCCGTTGGTCTTGTTGTTGAAGCGGTGCGGCATCAGCTCGTAGAACTCGTGGAACACGGAGTCCTTGAGGATCTGCGTGTGCAGGGCCGAGACGCCGTTGATCGAGTGCGAGAAGATGATCGAGAGGTTCGCCATGCGGACCTGGCCGTCCCAGAGGATGGCCGTCTTCTGCAGGACGTCGGTCCAGTTGCCGTCGTTGGGCGAGAGGTGCGTGGCAAGGTTGTCGCGGTAGCGGCGGTCCACCTCGTCGATGAACATGTAGAGGCGCGGCAGCAGGTTGCGGAAGGTGTTGATCGGCCACTTCTCGAGCGCCTCGGGCATGACCGTGTGGTTGGTGAAGGAGATGGTCTCCTTGGCGACCCGGTAGGCGAGGTCGAAGTCCACGCCCTTCTCGTCAACGAGCAGGCGCATGAGCTCGGGGCCGCACATGGCGGGGTGGGTGTCGTTGGTGTGGATGCAGACGTGCTCGCCGAGGTGCTCCCAGTCGGGCCCGAACTCGCGCTCGTAGGTGCGCAGGATCGTCTGCAGGCCGGCCGAGACGAACAGGTACTCCTGCTTGAGGCGCAGCATCCTGCCGTGCTCGCCGGCGTCGTTGGGGTAGAGGATCGTGGAGATGGCCTCGACGTCGGAGCGGAACTTGTTGGCGCGGGCGTAGTCGCCGGCGTTGAAGGCGTCGAGGTCGAAGTCCTCGGTGTAGGGCTCCGCCGACCACAGGCGGAGCTTGTTCACGACCTTGCCGCCGTAGCCGATGATGGGCACGTCATAGGGGACGGCGCGGACGATCTCCCCGCCCTCCTGCGTGAACCAGAACTTGCCGTCCTCCTCGTGGCGGACGACCTGCCCGCCGAAGCGCACGAGCACGGCGCTGCCGTCCTTGCGGGTCTCCCAGGGGAACCCGCCCGCGAGCCAGTTGTCGGTGCGCTCGACCTGACGGCCGCCCTCGATGTACTGGCGGAAGAGGCCGTAGCGGTAGCGCATGCCGTTGCCGTAGCCGGCCATGCCCTCGTGGGCCATGGAGTCGAGGAAGCATGCGGCGAGGCGCCCCAGGCCGCCGTTGCCCAGGCCCGGGTCGACCTCCTGGCGGCAGAGGGTCTCGAGGTCGGAGCCCATGGACTTGACGCCCTCGGCGACCATGTCACGAATGCCGAAGTTGATCAGGTAGTTGTCGAGCAGGGGGCCGAGAAGGAACTCGAGGGAGAAGTAGTAGACCTTCTTGGCGCCCTTGGGGTGGGACTCGGGGAAGATCGCGCGGCCCTTGTTGGCGATGAGCTCGGCCAGGGCGTAGAAGCGGTCGTGGTCGGCGAGCTCCTCGAAGGGGGTGCCGTAGCGGGTCAGGCAGGACTCGCGGTACTGCTCGACGAAGTCCTGCTCGTTCTCGAAGATCGTGGTGTTGTCAGTCAAAGCTACTCCTTGCATCGTGGCGACGAGCATTCGGGCGCGCGGGCGCGCCCGCGCAGGGAGGCGTCGCAGCTCCTCCCGGCTGGGGCCGCCCCGGCGGGCGGCCCCTGAAAGTTTACTCCGTCGAAGCCTTCTTCTTGGCGACAGGCTTCTTTTCTGATGCGCCCCTTACCGCCGGCGCCTTCTTTGCCGCCGACTTCTTGGTCGCGGCCTTCTTGGCCGCCGGCTTGGCGTCCTTCTCGGCCGCCTTCTTCCCCTGGGCCTTGGACGCGGGCTTCTTTGCCTTGGCCGCTCCGGAGGACGCGGTCTTCTTGGCCGGGCGGCGCTGCGCGCCGGTCTTCTTGAGGACCATGCCACCGAGCGGCGGGACGCGCACGACGATGGACTGCTCGCGGCCGTTCCAGGGCTCGTCCTGGCACTTGATCTTGCCCGTGTTGAGGACGCCGGAGCCGCCGAAGCGCTCGTTGTCGGTGTTGAAGAGCTCCTCGTAGACGCCCCACTCCGGCACGCCCATGCGGAAGTCCTCGCGGGCGTTGACGTCGAAGTTGATGAGGACGACCAGGTCCTCCTTGGGGTCGTCGCCCCTGCGGATGAACGAGATGATGGACTGGTCCGCGTTGTCGGCGTCGATCCACTCAAAGCCGTCGGACTCGAAGGCGCGCTGCCACAGCGTGGGGTGCTCGTTGTAGAAGCGGTTGAGGTGACGGACGAAGCGCTGCTGGTGACGATGGGTGTCGTACTGCTCGGAGAGGAAGTACTGGATGCCCTCGTAGTAGCGCCACTCGATGAACTGGGCGATCTCGTTGCCCATGAAGTTGAGCTTGCCGCCGGGGTGCGTCATCTGATAGAAGGCGAGCGCCCTCATGCCGGCGAACTGGCGCCAGTAGTCGCCGGGCATGCGCGTGATCAGCGAGCACTTGCCGTTGACGACCTCGTCGTGGCTGAGCGGCAGGATGAAGTTCTCGTTGAACTGGTACATCGAGGAGAACGTGAGCATGCGGTAGTTGCCCGGGCGCCAGGGGAAGTCGGTCTGCATGTAGTGCAGGGTGTCGTTCATCCAGCCCATGTCCCACTTGAAGTGGAAGCCGAGGCCCCCGTCCTCGGGGGGATAGGTCACGAGCGGCCAGGCGGTGGACTCCTCGGCGATCATCATGACGTCGGGGTAGAACTTGCCCATGGCGGCGTTGGTCTGGCGGATGAACGCGGAGGCGTCGAGGTCCTCCTCGGTGCCCTTCTCGTTGAAGCGCTTCTGTCCCGGGTCGTCGATGCCGAAGTTCATGTAGAGCATCGAGGAGACGCCGTCCATGCGGATGCCGTCGGCGTGGAAGCGCTCGGCCCAGAAGAGCGCGTTGGAGACGAGGAAGGAGCGGACCTCGCCGCGGCCGTAGTGGAACTGGTGCGTGTTCCAGTTGGGGTGGATCTTGTGCTCGTAGAGCATCTCGCCGTTGAAGTTGGCGAGGCCCTCGGCGTTGGCGCAGAAGCCGCCGGGGACCCAGTCCAAGATCACGCCGATGCCGGCCTCGTGGCAGGCGTCGATGAGGTGCATGAACTGGCGCGGATTGCCGTAGCGGGCCGTGGCGGCGTAGTAGCCCGTGGGCTGGTAGCCCCAGGATCCGTCGAAGGGGTGCTCGTTGACGGGCATGATCTCGATGTGGGAGTAGCCCATCTCCTTAACGTAGGACACGAGCTCGTCGGCGAGGTCGTCGTAGCTGTACATCACGCCACGCTGCGCGGGGAACGGGTCGCCGGGGCCGGGGTAGGTGCCGTCCGGGCGCGGCTCGCCCTGGGGCTCGTCGCCGTGGCGGCGCCAGCTGCCCAGGTGCACCTCGAAGATGTTGAGCGGCTCGGCGAACATGTCGCGGTTGCGGCGCTGCTCGAGGTAGTGGCCGTCCTTCCAGGCATACCCGTCGAGGTCGAAGGCGCGCGACGCGGTGCCCGGGACCTTCTCGGCATAGAAGCCGTACGGGTCGGCCTTGTAGAGCTTGCGGCCGTCGGCGCACTCGATGAGGTACTTGTAGAGCGCGCCCTCCTCGATGCCGGGCACAAAGCCCTGCCAGATGCCGCCCGTCTCGGTCTGCTCGAGCGGTGTGGCCGCCTCGTCCCAGCCGTTGAAGTCGCCGATGACGTGAACGCTCCGCACGTCAGGGGCCCAGACGGCAAAGTGGTAGCCATGGGTGCCGTCCTCTGCGACGGCGGGATGCGCGCCCATCTTCTCGTAGCTCCGGTACCACTCGCCACGAGCGAAGAGGAACAGGTCGTCGTTGCTCAGGTAGAGAGTGCTGTCGGGAGATTCCATGTCACGCTCCTCGAAGGTCTGTGCACAGGACAACACTCATTGTGGGCGTTCCGTCAACGCAATGTCCATGAAAAGGCGGCGAGTGCGCGCAACCGGGCGGCGAGGAGGGCCACCGCGTGGGAACCTTCCCATGACGCGCGGCGCACGGAGGGGCCCGCCGACGCCGATGGGCGCCGACGGGCCTCAGATGGACGTTCTTCTCGCCAGAAACGTCTATCTGAGGCCCGTTGTCAGGTGGGGGGGTCAGCGCCAGGCTGGAGCGGCGCCGACAAGAACGACGGGCCGCTCGTGGACGTTTTCACATCGTAAAACGTCCATCTGCGGCCCGTCGCGAGAGGGACGGAGTCAGCCCGTCAAAAGGGGGTCGCGCGTGCGACGCCTAGTAGTTGATCGCCTGCTCCTCGAAGTAGGCCTTGGGGTGGTTGCACACGGGGCAGACCTCGGGGGCCTCGGCGCCCACGTGCAGGTGGCCGCAGTTGAGGCACTTCCACACCTTGACGCCGGCGCGGGCGAAGACCTCGCCCTTCTCGACGCGCTCGGCGAGCTTGTTGTAGCGCTCCTCGTGGTGCTTCTCGACGTCGCCGACCATGCGGAACTTGGCGGCGATCTCGGCGAAGCCCTCGGCCTCGGCGGTCTCGGCGAAGCCCTTGTACATGTCGGTCCACTCGTAGTTCTCGCCGGCGGCGGCGTCGCGAATGTTGGTCAGGGTGTCGGGCACCTCGCCGCCGTGGAGGTACTTGAACCAGAGCTTGGCGTGCTCCTTCTCGTTGCCGGAGGTCTCGGTGAAGATGTCGGAGATCTGGACGTATCCCTCCTTCTTGGCCTTGCTGGCATAGTAGGCGTACTTGGTGGCTGCCTGGGACTCGCCGGCGAAGGCCGCCTCGAGGTTCTTCTTCGTCTGCGAGCTCTCAAAGTCGACGGCCATAGGGTCTCCTCTCCTGTCCCCGGGGGGACACTCGTGCGCGGCGGGCCTTCCCCGCGGCGCTTGGTCACACGTTCAGACGTGCCACGCCCCACCCTCTTCACGGCAGAAGCCCTCCGCCGAGAGCTCGGCGAGCAGGCCCCTCGCCTCGGGGGCGCCTACCGGGCTTCTACCCGCTTTCTCCTCGATGCTTGCAAGCTCGGCCAAAATCGCATCAAAGCCCAGCCCGCCCGGCTCGCCCCGGTGGGCGAGAAGAACGCGCAGCAGCTCGGCGCGCTTCTGGCGGTGCGACCCCTCGAAGCGCGACTGGCGCGCGTGCGCGGCGGAGCGGCGCGATGGGTTGGGGACGGACCGCTTGAGGTAGGCGCCGTAGTCGAGCAGGGCGTAGTACCAGGTGCGCGGGTCGTCATCGGGATTGCTCGCGTCGGGCGGGCAGGTCTCGGCGAGGATCGGCACGAGCGCGCGGTCGCTCACGCGCTCCTCGCCGCGGAAGAGCTCGTGGAGCAGCACCGTGCGCACGTTGGTCTCCAGGTAGATCGACGGCAGGTCGAAGGCGAAGGCGCGGATACCCGCGGCCGTGGCGGGGCCGACGCCGGGGAGCGCCTCGAGCGCCGCGGTCTCCGCCGGCAGCTCGCCGCCGAGCGCGGCAACCGCCTGCGCCGCGCGGTGCAGCGAGAGAGCGCGTCGGTTGTAGCCGAGGCCCTGCCACTCCTCGAGCACGTCCGCCGGGGCGGCCGCGGAGAGCGCCGTCGGCGTGGGGAAGCGCTCCAGCCAGCGCTGCCAGCGCCCGTCGACGCGCGTCGTCTGCGTCTGCTGGAGCATGACCTCGCTGATCCAGATCTGGTAGGGGTCGCGCGTGCGACGCCACGGGAGGTCGCGGTAGAGCTCGCGGCCGCGCTCCAGCACGAGGGAGCGGAAGGCCGCGAGGTCCCTCTCCCCCGCCGGCTCGACGGCCGTCACCGTCGTGCGTCCTCGGCGGCGCGGCGGGACTCGCCCTCGGGCACGAGCTCGAAGGTCGCGTGCGGCACCGGCGTGCGGCGCTCCGCGATGAGCTGGTGGAGGGTCACGCTCCCGAAGAGGCCCTCGAGCAGGCGCTCGCCCTGGCACCAGACCGAGGTGTAGCGGCAGTCGGCGCGGTTGGGGCACGGGGCGCCGCCCTCGCCGGCGGTGCGGCAGCACCCGAAGACGACCGGGCCCTGCACGGCCCGCACGACGTCGAGCAGCGTGGCCTCGCGCGGGTCCACGGCAAGGCGCATGCCGCCGTTGGCGCCGCGCACGTTGGCGACGAGGCCCGCCGTCGCGAGGTCGCGCTGGATCGAGCGGGCGAAGGAGTAGGGGACGCCGCTCTCCTGCGCGGCGCTGCGCACCGACAGGGTGGCGTCGGGGCTCTCGACCAGCCTGGCGATCATGCGCAGCGCGTAGTCGGTCTTTCTCGAGATGTCCATGGTCTCCCTCCGGCCCGAGCTTCCTACAGGTCCCAGTCGAGAACGGGCCAGCCCTGCCGACGGGCGCTGATCGCGAGCGTCTTGCCGGGGCAGACGGCGCGCGCCTCGCGGGCGGCGGCAAGCAGCGGTGCGTCGGTGTGGTGATCTGCGTAGGCGCGCTCGAGCACCCAGGCGCCCGCGCCGAGATGCGCGTCGCACCAGCGCTCGACCGCGCGGCACTTCTCGGCCCCCGCAACCACCGGGCCGTCCACGCGCCCCGTGTAGCGGCCCAGGTCGTCGCGCTCCATCCGCGTCGCGGCGAACCCGTCCACGCCCATCCGACGGGCGGCGACCTCCGCGATGGGCTCGAACGTGGCGGAGACGAGCAGGACGAGCATGCCCTTCTCGTGGCACCAAGCGACCTCGCGGAGCGCCTGGGGGCGATAGAGCGGCGCGAGGGCGTCGTCGTGGAAGCGCGCCATGAAGGCGTCCACCGCCTCGGAGGTCTGGCCGCGCAGCGCGCCGAAGACGAGCTCGCGCGCCTCGCCCTGGCGAAACGGCAGGTGGAGCTTGTATCGGACGCCCCACCAGGCGAGCCGCGCCAGCCGCGCGGGCGACATCATGCCGTGCGAGAGCAGGTAGCGCGTGAACAACGATCCCGACTGGCCGTCGATGGACGTGCCGTCGAAGTCAAAGACCGCTACCCTGCGCGCGGGTGTGTGAGCGCTGGATGGCATAGGCGCCCCGTTCTCGATCCTGTCCACACGCATATGATAGCGCGTCGCGCGCATTTTGGGGGCGGGGCGGCCGGACGCAACGCGGGCCTTACCGTGCGTTACACAGCGATGACCCTGCCCTTCGACGCGGCCGCGCGACAAGAAAAGGGGCCCCTCGCGGGACCCCCTCTACGTGCTATGGCGGGATGTAAGGGACTCGAACCCTCGACCTCCGACGTGACAGGCCGGCGCTCTAACCAGCTGAGCTAACACCCCGTGCGCCTTGCGCGGGAGCTATTCTCTCATACCGCAAAACCGGTGGCAAGGCCCAATCTCAAAAAAGTTGCCTGCGCCCCGGGGCTCACAAAACCTACGCGAGCGCGACGTCGGTGGTGGTGCCGCCGGCCGTCACCCGCAGCGTCGTGTCGTCGAGCTCGACGGACTCTATGTCGCCGGAGCCGCCGGCGGGGTCACCCTGCTCGTCGACGACATAGGTGATCCCGCTGGAGTGTCCGCCGATCACGTAGCAGGCGACGTTCCAGCCGCCGTCCACGTTCTCAGGGACCAGCAGGGTGTCGCCGGTGCGGATCAGTGCGACGGGCGTGCCCGGCAGCTCGAAGACCGCGTCGCCCGAGGCGTAGACCAGGCTCCAGGCGCCGCCCTCCCCCTGGGAGAGCGCGAAGCTCAGGTCGCCGTAGCTCACCGTGCCGTCGACGCCGACCTGCTCGTCGCCGGCGTCGTGCTCCTCCTGCTGGCGCTGCATCTCGAGCTCGGACTCGGTGAGGCGCAGGGTCTGCTCCTGGGTCGCCTGCTCCTCCGCGGGCGGGAACACAAGCGAGGTGACGAGCGTTCCCAGGACGAAGACGACCGCCAGGGCGAGAAACGCAGCCACGACGAGAAGGACGACGTTGAGCGCGCTGCGCCTGGGGCCGGCCTTGGGCGCACGGGCGTCCGGGTGGCGCTCGGCGTAGCGGCGCTCGGCGCTCACGCGGGCGCGGCCCGCCGCCTCGGCGGCGTTCGCGCGCGTGGTGACGCGGGCGCCCTGGCCGGCGCGGATGGTGGAGATCCGGTCGGACTCGCTCGCGAGCGCCGGGGCATGCGGGCGCGCGCGGCGGGTCGCCGGGCGCGCGTGCGAGGCGGCGTGGCTCCCGTGGCGCGGCGCGTGCGCGTTCTTCTCGTCCCTCGATGGCATGATGGCCCCCCGATCGCTCTGCTAGACCTCGCGGCGCTCCTCGATGGCGCGCCCCAGGGTCACCTCGTCAGCGTACTCCAAGTCGCCGCCCACGGGCAGCCCGCTCGCCAGGCGCGAGACGCGCACGCCGAGCGGGCGGATGGTGCGGGCGAGATAGGTCGCCGTGGTCTCGCCCTCGACGTCCGGGTTGGTCGCGAGGATGACCTCGCCGACCTCGCCGCTCGCCAGGCGCGCCAGCAGCTCTCGGACGTGGAGCTGCTCCGGCCCGATCTTGTCCATCGGGCTGATGACGCCGCCCAGGACGTGATAGAGCCCGCGGTAGCTTCCCGTTCGCTCGACGGCGGCCACGTCGCGCGGCTCCGACACGACGCAGATCTGCGTCTGGTCCCGCGTGGCGTCGGCACAGACGTCGCAGGTATCGCGCGTGGCATAGGAGAAGCAGACCGGGCAGAAGTGCACCTGCTGCTTCACCTCGAGTATCGCCTGCGCGAGGCGACGCGCCTGGTCGACGTCAGCCTCGAGCAGGTAGTAGGCGATGCGCTGGGCGGACTTGGGCCCGATGCCCGGCAGGCGCCCCAGCTCGTCGAGCAGTCGCTGGAGCGCTCGCCCGTCGTTGGCGGCTGCGTCCATGGTAGTCCCGGCCGCGGCCTAGAACAGGCCCGGGATGCCCATGCCGCCGGTCACGGCGCCGAGCTGCTGGCTCGTCATCTGCTCGGCGGACTCGAGGACGTCGTTCACCGCGGCGAGGATCATGTCCTGCAGCATCTCCACGTCCTCCGGGTCCACGGCAGCCGGGTCGATCGTGAGCGAGGTCAGGCGAAGGTCCCCGGTCGCGGTGACCTTGACGGCACCGCCGCCCGCGCTCGCGGAGACCTCGGTGGCGGCCGCCTTCTGCTGGGCGGCGAGGAGCTGCTCCTGCATCTTGCGGGCCTGGGCCATCATCTGGTTGCGGTTCATGCCGCCCATGTTGAATCCCTTGGACATGTGCTTCCTTTCGTCGTTGCTCGGGCAGTGCTGGCAAGGCGCGCGGCTCGGCCGCGCTAGACGTCTGGCTCGTCGTCCTCGTCGTCGACGGGCTCGTCGGTGAAGCCGGCGTCGAGCTCCGGGGCCTCCTCGTAGGCGAGCTCCTCGGCGGCCTCCTCGTCCGACGTCGTGGCGGCGGACTCCACGCTCACCGAGAGCGGCTGGCCGAAGGCGGCGCTGAGCTGGGCCGCGATGTCGGCGAACTCCGGGGTGAGCTCCTGCGCGGGGGGCTCGGTCGCGGACTCCGGGACAGGTGCCGTCGGCTCGACCGGCGTCGGGGGCTTCGCCGGGGCGGGCGCGGGCTCCGGCGTGGGCTCCGGCTCGAAGCGCGGCGCCGGGGCGGACGCGGGCGTCGGCTCAGGCTCCGGTGCGGGCCCCGGCTCGTCCCAGGGCATCGGATAGGAGGGCGCCGGGCGCTGTGGGCTGGGCGCGTCGCCGGCCTGGGG
>DHCMC07803__coassemble_303_pt1 | contig 47481 bp, 43 predicted proteins | sample DHCMC07803__metabat2_low_PE_048 | metagenome-assembled genome bin DHCMC07803 | reverse complement strand
GTGTGGTGCGCGCCGCCCGCGTAGATCCAGGCCTCGGTGCCCACCTTGAGGTTGGGGCGCGGGGTCCAGAACACGGTTCCGGTCGGCAGCATCGGCATGGGCTTCTCGACCTTCTTGCAGTCGACGTCCTGGATGATCAGGCGGAAGCGGTTGCCGAGGTCGATCAGGGAGGTGGCGATGGCCGGGCCGGTCTTGGCGGTGAAGATCAGGCGCGCCGGGTCCTCGCGGTCGCCCATGGACAGCGGCGTGGCGCGGATGGCGATCTTACCCTCGGCCACGGACGGGTCGACCTCGGACATATGGGACTCGAGGATGCCCTCCTTGCCCGGAACCAGGTTGTAGGTGTAGTCCTCCATGAGCGCGGAGCCCTTGGCGGTCGGGTCGCCGGCGGTCATGACCTTCATGAGGCGAACCATGGCCGGGGTCTTCCAGTCGCCCTCGGGGCCGAAGCCGAAGCCCTTCTGCATGAGGCGCTGGATGGCGAGGCTCGGCAGCTGCTTCAGGCCGCCCAGGTCGCCGAAGTGGTCGGAGAAGGCGTTGTAGTTGTGCTCGACCAGGAAGCGCTCGATACCGATCTCCTGCGCGGCCTGGACCTCGACGTGGGCGCGGAACTCCTCGGGGTCGCGGCCGTCGAGCACGATGTCGTAGGTGTCGTAGTACTCGTCGGCGAGGGCCTTGACCTCGGCGGGGGTCACGGCGTCCACGTAGGGGACGAGCTCGTTGACGGGCCAGGCGTCCACGGTCCACCCGAAGACCTGCTGGGCCTCGATCTTATCGCCGTCGGTCACCGCGACGTTGCGCATGGTGTCGGCGAAGCGGCAGACGCGGATGTTGCGGCTCTCGATGACGCCCACGGCGACGCGCTGCCAGGCGCCGAGCTCGGCGAGCACGGACTCGTCCTTCCAGAACCCGAAGATCACCTTGTGGTCCCAGCGCATGCGGGCGAAGATGTGCCCCAGCTCGCGCTCGCCATGGGCGGCCTGGTTCTCGTTCATGAAGTCCATGTCGATGGTGTCGTACGGGATCTCCTCGTTGTACTGCGTCGCGAACTGGCACAGCGGCTTGCGCAGGTCGGTGAGGCCGGCGATGTAGTTCTTGGAGGGCGAGAAGGTGTGGGCCCAGGTGATGATGCCGGCGCACTCGGGATCGTTGTTGGCCTCGTTGAAGGTGGCCTGGATCACGTCGGCGGTCAGCAGGTTGGGCTTGAGCACGACCTCGAACGGGACCTTGTCCGACGCGTTGAGCGCCGCGACGACCTCGGCGGAGTGCTCGGCGACATGCTGGAGCACCTCGTCACCGTAGAGGTCCTGGGTGCACGGGCAGAAGTAGAAGCGGTACTTCCTTATCTCAAGCATGCCTGATCCTTTCTGGAGGTGAGAGGGCATGAACACGTCTGCGGGGCGGGCGCTCGGGGAGGGAAAGGGGGAGCTCACGCGGGAGCGCAAGCTCCCCACAGGGGACCTGGGGTCGTCACTCGACCTGCTTCTTGCGGGCCAGCACGATGCTCTGGATGACCAGGAACAGGCAGATCATCGCAGCGACGGTGATCTTGGCCCACCAGGCGTCGGTGAAGCCGGCGGAGGAGACGATGTTCTGGATGGTGCCGAGGGACAGCACGCCGAAGAACGTGCCGATGATGTTGCCCACGCCGCCGGAGAGCATCGTTCCGCCGATGATGGACGCCGCGATGGCGTTCATCTCCATGCCATCGGCGTTGGTGACGGCGCCGGAGGCGGAGTGCATGATGTAGACGTAGCCGGCGATGCCCGCGAGCAGGCCGCTGATCAGGTGCGCGAGGAACAGCGAGCGCTTGGTGTTGATGCCGAGCATGAGGGCGCTCTGGCGGTTGCCGCCGAGGGCGTAGAAGCTGCGGCCCAGGCTCGTCCAGCGCAGCAGCACGAACGCCAGGACCACGAGGACGAGCGCCACGGCGACGCCGATCTCCATGTAGGCGGGCGTGAAGTTGCCCGAGTTATTAAGAGACCCGAGGAACGGAATCGTGATGCGCGTGTCCTTGAGGGCGAGGAATGCCTCGTTCTGCACGTTGAAGGGCTCGGCGTGGATGATCGTGGTCAGGCCGCGGGCGAAGAACATGCCTGCGAGCGTGACGATGAACGGCTGGATCTCCAGATACGCCACCAGGAAGCCCTGAACCACGCCGAACGCGAGGCCGATGCAGAGGGCGATGGCGAGCGCCGTGACGGGATCGCCGCCCTGGTAGTCGAGGTTCACCGCGCAGCACATGGTCACGAGGCCCACCACGCCGCCGACGGAGATGTCGATGCTGCCGCAGATCATGACGATCGACAGGCCGATGGCCGTGATGATGAGCGACGCGTTGGTGTTGAGGATGTTGAAGAACGTCTGCCAGCGCAGGAAGCCGCGTCCGAGTCCGAACATGGCAAAGAGGTACATGGCGGCGAACACGACGATAGTAATGGTAAGCAGGAGGTTCGTATCGGTGATGCTGCGCTTACCAACAGCCTTCTTGAGCTCTGCCATCTTATTTCGCCACCTCCACTTCGGTCTTGGGGCTGCGGAACTTCTTCCACAGCGCGGAGAGCTTGTCGCGCACGATCGGGGCGCTCAGCACCACGAGGGCGATGACGACGACGGCCTTGTACGCCGGAAGGGCGGCGGAGGCGACGTTGAACTTGTAGAGCGTGGTGGTGAGGAACTGGATCACGTAGGCGCCGAGGATGGAGGAGCCCATGTTGAACTTGCCGCCGGACAGGGCGTTGCCGCCGAGGGCAACGGCCAGGATGGCGTCCATCTCGATGTCGGCCGCGATCGTCTGGTAGTTGATCGTGGAGATGCGGCTCACCTTGATGAGGGCGGCCACGGCCACGCACACGCCGAGGATGACGAACGTCAGCCACTTGATGAACGTGGGGTTGAGGCCGTTGAGGCGGGCGGCGCGCTCGTTGATGCCCACGGACTGGACGTAGAGGCCCAGGCTCGTGAACTTAAGCACGAGGAAGATGACCACGAAGCAGGCGATGGCGATGAACACAGGCGTGGGCACCGGGATGCCGGGGATGAACCCGCCGAAGATGCCGAAGCCGGTGTCCGCCGGGATGATCGGCAGGGCGTTGTTGTTGATCCAGGCGGCGATGGAGCGGCCGGCCGTGTAGAGGATCAGCGTGGCGACCATCGGCTGGACCTTGAAGACGGCGACCATGACGCCGTTGAACGCGCCGCAGACCATGCCGACGAGCACGCCGACCGCGAAGGCGACGATGATCGGCACCGCAAGGGCCTCCGGGCGCATGTTGCCCCCGCAGAGCATGGCGAGCATGGCCGAGCCGGCCACGGCGATGGTGGCGCCGACGGAGATGTCCTGCCCGCCCGTGGCCGCCGTGACGAGCGTCATGCCGATTGCCAGGATGGCCAGCTCGGAGCCGTTGTTGAGGATGGAGATCAGCTGGCCCGAGAGGACCGGGTTCCCGGCGCTGTCCTGGCCGAGCGTAATGGCGAAGAACGACGGGTCAGCGACGAGGTTGAACACGACGAGCGCGAGGAGCGCCGCGATCGGGATGATCATCTGGCTATGCAGCAGCCGCTTGAGGACGTTGTCCTCCTTGTTCTTCTCGATCGTCACTTTGCCTCACCTCCCGCGATGGTGCTCATGATCTTGTTCTGGTTGAGGTCGTCGCCCGTGAGCTCTCCGACCACGTGGCGGTCGCGCATGACGACGAGACGCGAGCAGGTGCGGATCATCTCGTCGAGCTCGGAGGAGATGAACGTGACGCTCATGCCCTCCGAGGCGAGCTGCAGGACGAGCTTCTGGATGTCGACCTTGGTACCGATGTCGATACCACGCGTGGGCTCGTCGAGAATCAGGTAGTCCGGGTGCGTGAAGAGCCAGCGCGCCAGAATGACCTTCTGCTGGTTGCCGCCCGAGAGCGACGCGATCGGCGTGTCGGCGGACGCCGTCTTGATGTCGAGGAGCTTGATGTACTCGTCGGCGATCTTGTAGGTCTCGGCCTTGGAGAAGGGCTTGACAAAGCCGCGGAGCACCTGAGCCGCGAGGATGATGTTCTCGCGCACCGAGAGGTCGCCGATGATGCCGTCGCCCTTGCGGTCCTCGGGCAGGTAGGCGATGCCCTGCTTCATGGCGTCGAGCGGCTTGGTGATCTTGACGTCCTTGCCGGCCTTCTTGACCTTGCCGCCCGTCACGCGGTCGGCGCCAAAGATGGCGCGCACGCACTCGGAGCGACCGGAACCGAGAAGACCCGTGAAGCCCGTGACCTCGCCCTTCTTGATGTGGAAGTCGAAGGGGTAGACGGCGGCGTTGCTCTTGAGCTGCTCCGCCTCGTAGACGAGCTCGTCGGCGTCCTCGCCGGAGTAGGTCGTGTAGTCGCCCTTGATGTCGGCCATGTCATCCATCTGCTTGCCGAGCATGGCGGCGACGAGGTCGACGCGGGGCATCTTCTCGATCTCGTACTCGCCGACGAGCTGGCCGTCGCGCATGACGGTGATGCGGTCGCAGATCTCATAGACCTGGTCGAGGAAGTGCGTGACGAAGACGATGCCGACGCCGCGCTCCTTGAGCTGGCGCATCATGCCGAAGAGCTTCTCGACCTCGGACTCGTCGAGCGACGAGGTGGGCTCGTCGAGGATGAGCACCTTGCAGTCCATGTCCACCGCGCGCGCGATGGCCACCATCTGCTGCATGGCGATCGAGCAGCTGCCGAGCTGCTGCTTGGCGCTGACGGGGATGCCGAGGTTCTGGAGAATGGCGTCCGCGTCGGCGTACATCTTCTTCCAGTTCTCGGTCTTCTTGTGGCCGCGGCCGATGTACATGTTCTCCGCCACCGTGAGATTGGGGCAGAGCGTGATCTCCTGGTACACCGTGGCGATGCCCAGGTCCTGGGCATCCTGCGGCGAGCGGATGGAGACGGCGCCATCGTTGCCCTGGAGGTAGATGTCACCGCCGTCCTTCTCGTAAACGCCGGTCAGAACCTTGATGAGCGTGGACTTGCCCGCGCCGTTCTCGCCCATGAGGGCATGGACCTCGCCCGGGCGCAGCGTGAAGTCGACGTTCTGCAGCGCCTTCACGCCAGGGAAGTACTTGCAGATGCCACGCATCTCAACGAGATGGTTCTCGTTCACCGGTAGTTCACCTCCTTGTTCATGGGAAGGGGCACGGCACCGACGTTGTTCGGTCGCGCCGTGCCCCTTGAGCGATCTCAGTCAGCCATGAGGCTATCGATGCGGCTTAGATGCCGTTCTCGTCGATGTACTCCTGGGTGATGGTGTCGCAGTCGGCGTAGCCCTCTTCCATGATGACGGTCTTCTCCTCGATGGTGCCGCCCTCCTCGAGGGTGTTGATGATGTCGAGGATCGTGGAGGCCTGGTAGGGGTTGCACTGGCCGTCGTAGTTCCAGTTGCCGTTCAAGACCTCCTCGAGGGCCCACGTGTTGTGGTCGAAGCCCATGATGATGACGTCGCCGTCCTTGCCGTGGGTGATGCCGGCGGCATCGAGGGCGGCCACGGCGCCACGGGCCATGTCGTCGTTCTCGGCGTAGATGACGTTGAAGGACTGGCCGGAGTCGATCACGGACTGGGTGATCTGCTGGGCAGTCTCGGCGTTCCAGTCGGCGGTCTGCTGGACGACGAGGTTCCAGCCGTTGGCGGCGACGGCGTCGTCGAGGGCGCCGGTGCGGCCGACCTGGGCGGCGGAGCCCATGACGCCCTGGATGTGGATGATGTTGTACTCGTCGAGGCCCTGGTCGGTCAGCCAGTCAACGGCGGTCTGGCCCTCGGCGTCCATGTCGGAGACGACGGCGGCGACGTAGAGGTCCTCGGGGGCGTCGACGACGCGGTCGAACAGGATGGTCTGGGTGCCGGCGTCCTGGGCGTCCTGGAGCGGGGTGTCCCAGCCGGCGGTGTCGGCGGCGGAGACGAGCAGGTACTTCACGCCGTTCTGGATGAACTGCTGCGCGGAGGCGATCTGCTCCTCGTTCTTCATGCTGTAGGCGAACTCGGCCGCGAAGCCGTTCTCCTCAGTGAAGGTCTCCTTCATGTCCCTGTCGTTGGCGGTGCGGTAGCCGGACTCGTTCGGGTCGTTGTTGATGATGCCGACGGAGATGAGCTCGCCGCTGGCCTGATCGGTGCCCTCGTCGGTGGTCGCGGCGTCGTTGCCGCCACCGCCGCAGCCGACGAGCGCGAGCGTGCCACCAGCGAGACCGGCGCCCTTCAGGAAGTTCCTTCTCGAAATGCTCATGTCCCTTTCCCCTTCCTAAAACACTGTCCTGTCTTACGACAGCCTACAAACCATAAGTAAACAATCTGAAAATGTTTACTTACTACCTAGGTCAGTGACGTCCCTCTCCTCCGTGAACGCCGACGTGCTCCGACTGCCCCCTCCTCGCGCGTCCGGGCGCACAAAACATCCGTTTCGACAGGTATTAAACTGGTACTAAGGACGACAAGTGCGCAGGTCCAGCTATGGGGCGCTTTCCCCTCTTCTGTTTTTCGATGGTTTAGTTTTACGCCTTGCTTACAGGAGGTCGCCGCCCTACTCCGCCGAGCGGCCCGTAATCTCCTGTAAACGGACTGTTTAGTAATTGTTCATACGCTTTTTAACGCATTTTTGAGAGATTGTTTGGATGTGTTTAGCTAACGTTCACGGTGATTCGTCCGCCAGAGCATCCACAGGCCCCGCAGCGTGAGGGTGTCGTCAACCCGCGCGTCATGGCGCAGCAGCCCCGCCACCTCCCGCGCCCCGTCGCCCGTCAGCACGACGGGGGCGTCGAGTCCCGTCTCGGCGGCGATGGCGTCGAGCAGGCCGTCGATTCGGGCGACCTCCCCCAGCACGACGCCGGACTCCATCGCGGCGCGGGTGCTGCGGCCGACCACCGTGGCGGGTGCGCGCAGCTCGATCAGCGGGAGGCGCGCGGCGGCGGCGCTGAGCGAGCGGGCGCCGAGCGCGACGCCCGGCGCGATGATGCCGCCCACGAAGGCCCCGCCCTCGTCGACGACGTCGAAGTTCGTGGTCGTTCCGAGATCGACCACCACCACGGGGGCGCCATAGGTCTCCCGGGCGGCGACGACGTCCGCCACGCGGTCCGCCCCGACCTCGGAGGGGTCGTCGTAGCGCATGCGCACCCCGGTCCTGAGCCCGGGCCCCACGACGAGCGGCCTCGTGTCGCTGACGCGGGCGAGCGCGTCGCGCCACGCGTCGGAGAGGGGCGGGACCACACAGCCCAGGATGGCTCCGTCGAGCGCGCCCGCCCCGAGCGCGGCGAGGACGCCCTCGAGCATGAGCCACGCCTCGTCTGCGGTGAGGCGCTCGGGCGTCGTGAGGCTCCAGGTGCCCGGATCGCCCGCGCCGCCAAAGAGGCCGAGCCTCGTCACGGTGTTGCCTACGTCGACGACGAGCACGTTCTTCTCGGCGTTGTCGCTCATGTGGCCTCCGAAAGCCTGTCATCCATCTCGCCCCTCGCGTTCTCTATACTGTATCAGTCCATGCCGTAACCCGACTCCCCGTCAGGGGGAGCGGATATACGAAGGAGTACATATGAGCGAGAAGAGCTCTCGCGCCTCTTGGCGCGGGCAGCTGAGCCCCGTGGGCATTGCCATCGGGTGCGTCGGCTGCATCATCATCACGGCGTCCTCGGTCTACACCGCCCTCAGGCTGGGCGCGCTGCCGTGGCCCACGATCTTCACCTCCATCGTCGCGCTGTTCCTGCTGCGGGCCTTTGGCCGTCGAAGCCTCAACGAGGCGAACGTCACCCAGATCGTGATGTCGGCGGGCTCCATGGTTGCGGGCGGACTCGCCTTCACCATCCCCGGCATCTGGATGCTCGGGCTCGCCGACGAGGTGAGCTGGGTCGAGATGCTCTTCGTGGCACTCGCCGGCACGCTGCTCGGACTCGTGTGCACGGCGGCCATCCGCCGGCGCTTCGTCGACGAGTCCGACCTCGAGTACCCCATCGGGACCGCCGCGGCCGAGACCCTCATGGCCACGGAGACGGGCGGGGTCACGGGCCGGCGCCTCTTCGGCTCCATGGGCCTGGCCGGGCTGTGGTGCGTGGCGCGCGACGCGCTGGGGCTGATGCCCACGCTGCTTGCGCAGCTGCCCATCCCGGGAGTGAGCTTCGCAATCTACAACTCGCCGCAGATGCTCTCGGTGGGCTTTCTCGTGGGCGGCGTGTCCGTGGCGTTCTGGTTCGCGGGGGCCGTGGCGGGCAACTTCGGCATCATCGCCGGAGGGTCCGCGGCCGGGTTCTGGGACGTGCCAACGGCACAAGGGATCGTCTCCAGCCTGGGCATGGGCCTCATGATGGGGTCGGGCGCCGGCGTGGTGCTCAAGGACATCCTGCCGCACGCGGCGCGCGTGCTCCGTGGCCGCGGCGCCTGGTCGGGCGAGGGGGGCCGCGGCAGCCGCCGGGACTTCGGCGTGCTCGCCCTCATGGTCGCCGCGGCGGCGCTGCTCGTGTGCATGGGGCTCGGGCTCGGCCCGGTCGTCGCCGTGGTCGTGGTGCTCCTCGCCTTTGTGACCACGATCATGAGCGCGCAGTCCGTTGGCCAGACCGGTATCGACCCGATGGAGATCTTCGGGCTGATCGTGCTGCTCGCCGTCGCGGCCTTCTCCGACACGGGCCGGGTCCAGCTCTTCTACGTTGCCGGCGTCGTCGCCGTCGCGTGCGGACTGGCAGGCGACGTGATGAGCGACTTCAAGACCGGCTCGATCATTGGGACGAGCCCGCGCGCCATGTGGGTGGGGCAGGCCATCGGGGCGCTGCTCGGCACCGTGGTCGCCGTGGCGGTGCTCGTGACGCTCGTGGGAGCCTACGGAACGGGGGCCTTCGGGCCGGGTCAGATGTTCGTCTCGGCACAGGCCAGCGTCGTGGCGACGATGGTGTCTGGCATCCCGAGCGTGCCGGCCTTCGTGGCGGGGCTTCTCGGAGGCGTCGCCCTCTACTGCCTCGGACTGCCGGCGATGATGTTTGGCCTGGGCGTCTACCTGCCGTTCTACATGTCGCTCACGGCTGCGCTCGGCGCGCTCGCCAAGTGGGTCTACGACCGCACGTGCGCGGCGCGCGGCGTTGACGACGCCGAGGAGCGCGGCATCGTGGTTGCCTCGGGCGTGCTCGGCGGCGAGTCCATCGTGGGCGTGGTGATCGCGCTCGCATCCGTGGTGGGCGGGCTCGCGGGATAGCGGGGGTCAGGCGTAGCGGCGCGCGGCCGAGACCGCCTCGCCGAGATACCAGCCGCCGAAGAGGACGCAGTGCAGGAGCAGCGGGGCGAGCTGGTGGAGCGCGACGCGCTCCCGCCAGCCGTCCGCGATCGACGACGCCTCGTCGTAGCCGCGCAGCACCTCGTCGAGGAACGGATAGCCAAAGAGCGCGAGCATGGCGAGGTCGGTCTCGGCGTGTCCCCCGTATGCCATGGGGTCGATGAGGACGCCGCCCGTCGGAGCCTCCGGGTCGGCGTCCCATAGGACGTTGCCCGCCCAGAGGTCCCCGTGCAGGCGGGCGCACGGCACCCCCGCCTCCTCGACGAGGCGCGGCTGGGGAGCGTCGAACTCCCCCGCCGCCAGCCTCGACGCGACGCGCCCGAACAGCTCCCCCTCCTCAGGCCCGAAGTCGCCCCGGTCCACAAGGGCGCGCACATAGTTCATGATGCGGTGCTCGGCAAAGAACTCACCCCAACTCGATGCGGCATCCTCGCGCGCCACGTACGGCGTCCGGGCACGCCCGCACCAGGGGTCGCCCTCCCAGCCGTCCGGGGCGCACCCATACCAGGAAGCCCCGGCCGCGTGCATGCGCGCAAGGCCCGCCCCCATGCGTCGCGCGGCGGCGGCCGACGGGGAGCCGGTCGCCACGCGCTCCTCGACGAGCTGGTCTCTTGTCACGTCGAGCACACGGACAATGCGGATGCCGCCCGCCGGCTCCGCCGCGGCAAGCCAGCGCAGCGCCGCCGCCTCCCCCGGAAGGTTGTCGCCGTATCCAGCGGTCTTCACGAACGTGTCTCCCATATGCTCCCCTGATTGTGCAGAATCGTCACTCGTGTGATATTTTGCCCGTCACGAGCGCAAAACGCCCGCTTGTGCGATAGGAATTACTCGCCGAGGCACAACACAAAATAGCGTAATTCGCATTTGCGCAGGATTCGATATGTATGTTTGAACTATATTCTCATCTTGGCGTCAAAACTCATCACACGGGAGCACGTTTTGTCCTCCGAACGAGCGAATCATCACACGAGCGATTGTTTTGCACGTTAAAGGCCCTCTCGTGCCTTGGCCACCCCACGGTCGTACGCACGCTAGAATTGCCTAACGCAGTCGCACCCGAAAGGACACCCATGGCAGGCATCAACTACCAGACCGCGCGCTTCGAGGCCTCCTACGGCACGGTTGCCCAGCTCCCCGCATCCACCACGCCCGAGGTCGCTGTGGCAGGGCGCTCCAACGTGGGCAAGTCCTCGCTGCTCAACAAGCTCTTCGGGCGCAAGGGACTCGTGAAGGTCTCCGCCACGCCCGGCAAGACCGCCAACATCAACTTCTTCGAGGTGGACGGTATCCGCTTTGTCGACCTGCCCGGCTACGGCTTTGCCAAGGTGTCGCAGAGGGAGAAGCAGCGCTGGGCCGACCTCATCTCCGGATACTTCGCACAGGAGCGCAGCTTCAACCTCGTGATCGCGCTCGTGGACATTCGCCACGACGCCCAGCGCCTCGACCACGAGATGGTCGGCTTCCTGCGCGAGAGCGACCTTCCCTTCGTGGTTGCGCTCACGAAGGCGGACAAGCTCGGCCGCTCGAAGCAGACGCAGCAGGCGGCCGCCATCGCACGACAGCTCGGGGTCGACCGCGAGCAGATGGTGATTACGTCCTCCGAGACCGGCCTGGGCATCGACGAGCTCCGCCGCCGCATCGCGGAGGCGTGCCTATAGGGGACCGGCGGCGCCCGAACGGGCCGCCTACGCCAGCACTCCGAGGTGCTCCAGCAGCACCTTGAGGCCGATCAGGATGAGTACCACGCCGCCCACCACGCTCGCGGGCCTCTCGTAGCGCGCGCCGAAGAAGTGACCCACCGCCACGCCGACGAACGACAGCGCGAAGGTTATGACGCCGATCAGCGAGACGGACGCCACGATGTCCACGTTCAGCGCCGCGAACGAGATGCCGGCCGCAAGCGCGTCGATCGAGGTCGCCACCGCCAGCACCAGGAACTCTCGCAGGTCGATCGCGCTCGTGTCCTCGCAGCCGCAGCCCTCGTCGTCCTCGTGGAACGCCTCCCAGAGCATCTTGCCCCCGATGAAGGCGAGCAGCACGAAGGCGACCCAATGGTCGACCGGGGCGATGAGCCACATGAGTTGGCTGCCGAGCGCCCAGCCGACGAGCGGCATGAGCGCCTGGAAGCACCCGAAGAAGAGCGCGAGCACGGCCGCCGTGCGCAGGTTGAGGCGATGCATCCCCAGGCCTCGGCAGATCGAGACGGCAAACGCGTCCATCGAAAGTCCCACGGCGATGAGCAGAAGCTCCGCGATTCCCATGACGTCCCCTCTCCACGGCGCCAAAAGAAGAGACTCGCGGCGGGGGGCATGCCCTCGCCGCGAGTCTCGTTGATTAAGGCGCGCCAGGCGTCTCCGCCAGCATGTTGACGCGCCACACGTCCGTCAGACGTGCCACTACTCCCTCGTGTCGGGCCATCATACCATGCGCGACCGCGCATCGTCGCGCACAGCGCCCTCCCCCAGCGTTTCCAGCTTGAAAACTACCTTGCACTCCATCAGGCTAAAGCGTATATTCGACCATGCACTTTATCAGAGTAAAGCACCCGACCGCCCGGTCCTCCCGAAAGGAACTCCCATGCTGAACAGAAGGTCGTTCGTTCTCTCCTCGCTCGCCGCCGCCGCAGTCGCAGCCGGCACGCTTGCCGGATGCGGCGGCACGCCCGCCGCGAGCGATGACGCCGCCACCACCGAGCCCACCGGCGAGGCCGGCACCGGCGCCGTCGACACCGGCACCCTGATCGTCGGCTTCGACTCCTCCTACCCGCCCTACGGCTACGTGGGCGACGACGGCGAGTACACCGGCTTTGACCTCGAGCTCGCCCAGGAGGTCGCGACCCGCAACGACTGGGAGGTCCAGCTCGAGCCCATCGACTGGGACGCCAAGGACACCATGCTCGACAGCGGCGCCATCAACTGCATCTGGAACGGCTTCACGATGGAGGGTCGCGAGGACGACTACACCTTCTCCGAGCCGTACATGCTCAACGGCCAGGTCGTCGTCGTGCGCGCCGACTCCGGCATCGCGAGCTTCGACGACCTCGCCGGTAAGGCCGTGATCACGCAGGTCGACTCCGCCGCCTACAACGTCCTCGCCGGTGAGGACGCCACCCAGGCCGATCTTGCCGCCACCTTTGCCAGCCTCGAGACCATCGGCGAGTACAACACCGCCTTCATGCAGCTTGAGTCCGGAGCGGTGGACGCCGTGGCCTGCGACCTCTCCATCGCCGCCTACCAGCTCGCCGCCAAGCCCGACGCCTACGTCCAGCTCGACGAGTTCCTCTCCGAGGAGCACTACGCCGTCGGCTTCAAGAAGGGCGACGACGCAACGGCCGAGGCGGTGACCGAGGCCCTGCGCGCGATGGACGAGGACGGCTTCGTCGCCGAGCTCTGCGACAAGTACGCCGCCGACGGCATCTCCTATGACAACTGGTGCCTTGAGTAGCCCAGGCTAGCCAATCCTCCCAATGAGTCAAAAGGGGACTGTCCCCTTTTGACTCATTTCATGAAGGGAACACCGTGGACCTCCTCACCATGACCGGAATGCTCTCCGAGGGCTTTCTCGTCAGCCTCCAGATCTTCGCCCTCACGCTGCTGGGGTCGCTGCCGCTCGGCATGCTCGTGGCCTTCGCGCGCATGAGCCGCTTCAAGCCGCTCGCGCTGCTCGCCCGGCTCTACATCTCCATCATGCGCGGCACCCCGCTCATGCTGCAGATGTTTGCCATCTACTTCGTGCCGTACTACGTCTTCGGCATCCGCCTCACCACCGACAGCAAGTGGTACGCCACGGTCGTCGCCTTCATCGTCAACTACGCGGCCTACTTCGCCGAGATCTACCGCTCCGGCATCCAGTCCATCCCGCGCGGCCAGCACGAGGCAGCCGAGGTCCTGGGGTACTCGCGCGCGCAGACGTTCGTGCGCATCGTCTTGCCGCAGGTGGTCAAGCGCATCATGCCTGCCATGACCAACGAGGTCATCACGCTGGTCAAGGACACGTCGCTCGCCTTCTCCATCGGCGTCATCGAGATGTTCACCGTGGCAAAGCAGCTCGTGGCGAGCCAGGTCTCCATGGCCCCCTTCGCCATCGCCGCCGCGTTCTACTGGGTCTTCAACCTGCTCATCGACTTCGTCGCCGGGCGCATCGAGAGAAAGCTGAGCTACTACCATGACTAACGCCGAGAAGGACGTCGCTCGTCCCGTGGTCAGCCTCGCGCACGCGCGCAAGAGCTTCGGCGCCAACGAGGTCCTGCACGACATCTCGCTCTCCGTCGCGCCCGGCGAGGTCGTCGCCATCATCGGTCCCTCCGGCGGCGGCAAGTCCACGCTGCTGCGCTGCCTCACGCTGCTCGAGCGCCTGGACGGCGGCGACCTCTCCTACGAGGACGTCGCCGTGGCCACGGGCGGCACGTACGGCGACAAGGGCGTCCTGGCCGCGGCGCGCGCCCGCTTTGGCCTGGTGTTCCAGAACTACAACCTGTTCCCGCACTTCTCGGTCCTGCGCAACGTCATGGACGCGCCGGTGTGCGTACAGGGGCGCCCGCACGCCGAGGCCGAGGCAGAGGCCCGCGCGCTTCTCGCCAAGATGGGGCTCGCCGGCAGCGAGGACAAGGTGCCCTGCCAGCTCTCTGGCGGGCAGCAGCAGCGCGCGAGCATCGCCCGCGCCCTGGCCATGCACCCCGACATCGTCTACTTCGACGAGCCCACGAGCGCCCTCGACCCCGAGCTCACGGCCGAGGTCCTGCGCGTCATCAAGGAGCTCGCCGCCGAGAACATGACGCTCGTAATCGTGACGCACGAGATGGGCTTCGCGCGGGAGGTCGCGGACCGCGTGATCTTCATGGACGGTGGCGTGATCGTGGAGGAGGGCCCGGCCGAGCAGGTCATCGACCACCCGCGCGAGGAGCGCACCCGCGCGTTCCTCGCCCAGCGCGAGGGATGCTAGAAAGACCTGCCAAAGGGGTCTGACCCCTTTGGCAGGAATTCCTACTCCGCGGACTTGAGGGCCCCGACCATGTCTACGCGGTCGAGCGCACGGTTGGTGATGAGGTTCACCACCAGCGTGAACGCAAACGCCATCGCAGCAGCGATCACGTACGTGAGCGGGTCCACGACCACGTCGAAGTAGAGCGACGGCATCCGCAGGATCCAGGTGAGGCTGCGCGCCAGCGCGTAGCCCAGCGGCAGGCCCATGACCACGCCGATCGCCGTGAGGATGAGCGTCTCGGTGTTGATGTAGCGGTGGACCTCGGGCCGCTTGAAGCCCAGGACCTTGAGGGTGGCGAGCTCGCGCTCGCGCTCGGAGATGTTGGTGTTGGAGAGCGTGAAGACCACGGTGAACGCCAGGGCCGCCGCCAGCACGATGACCACGTAGACCACGGTGTTGATCAGCGTGAACGCGCTCGAGAAGTCGTTCACCAGCTTCTGCGTGGCGGAGACGGACAGCAGCCGGCCGTCCTCGGTGAGGCTCTCCGCGTACGACACCTGCTCGTCCGCGGAGCCCGTCAGGTGGGCGAGAAGGGCGTTGGGCTCGAGCGTCGTCCCGAACGCCTCCTCGTAGGCGCTCTCGCTCATGTACACCGCGTCGCCCAGGTAGCTCACCCCCACCGCGCCGACCCGCGCGCTGCCCACGGCGAGCGTGGAGTCCTGCAAGCTGATCTCGTCGCCCTCGGCGAGGCCCATGACCTGCTCGAGCGCCTTGGTCGCCACGACGCCGGCCTCGTCGAGGTCTATCTGGTTGCCGGCGTCGTCTCGCAGGCTCACGTACGCCGAGAGGTCCGTGCCGTCGGGCACCACGTAGAGCTGGGCACTCTCCTTGCTGTCGCCCCACGTGACGGTCACGCTGTCAACGTAGATCTGCGCGAGGTCGCCGACCTCGTCGCCGGAGAGGAGGTCGTCTGTCACGGCGTCGAGGTCGTCGGCGGAGGTCACGGCCATGAGGTCGTAGCCGATCACGCCGGCGTCCCCGTACTGCCGGGGCGAGAGCGACAGCACCGTGTCGCGGATGCCAAAGCCCGTGACGAGCAGCGCCACGCAGCCCGCCACGCCGAGCGTGGTCATGAGGAAGCGCTGCTTGTAGCGGAAGAGGTTGCGCGCCGTGACCTTGTTCAGGAAGCTCATGCGCCGCCAGACGGGACCGACGTGCTCGAGGAAGATGCGCGATCCGGCCTTGGGGGCCTTGGGCAGCATGAGCGACGCCGGAGTCTCGCGCAGCTCGTGGCGACAGGTGAGCGCCGTCGCGCCCACGATGCCCGCGGCGAAGAGCGCGAGCGACACGACGGAGTACGCCGCGTCGAAGCCGTAGACAAAGCCCGGAAGCGCGTACATGGTCGAGAAGATCGTGAAGATGATGGCCGGGAGCACGACGAAGCCGAGCGCCGTTCCCGCGAGCCAGCCGATTGCGCACGCCGCGAGCGCATAGAGCACGTACTTGGAGAGAATGCGGCCGCGCCCGTAGCCGAGCGCCTTGTAGACGCCGATGAGCCCGCGCTCCTCCTCGACCATGCGCGTCATCGTCGTGAGGCTGATGAGCACCGCCACCACGAAGAAGACGATGGGCAGGACGGTCCCGATGGCCTCGATCGAGGAGGCGTCGGAGTCCACGCTCGCGTAGCTCGAGAGGCTGGAGCGGTCCTGCACGTACCAGGTTGCGTCGGGAATGTCCTCGACCTCGGCGCGGGCGTCGGAGATCTGCTGCAGCGCGTCGGCACGTTCGGCCTCGAAGGTTGCCCGGCCCTCGTCGAGCTCGGCCTGGCCGTCCTCGATCTCGGCGAGGGCGTCGTCGAGCCGGGCCTGGGCGTCCGCGAGCTGGGCCAGCGCGTCGGCACGCTGACGGTCGAGCTCGGCCTGGCCCTCGGCGAGCCGGGCGCGCCCGTCCGCGATCTCGTCCGCGCTCTGGGCGAGAAGGGCGCGTGCGGCCTCGAGCTGGTCGTAGGCGTCCCGGAGGTCCCGCCACCCCTGGTCGACGGTCTCCTGCCGACGGTCGAGCTCGGCCTCCGCGGCGTCTCTCGCCTGCTCGGCGGCGGCGCTCAGCTGCGGGAGCGAGGCCTCCGCCTGCGCGAGGGCCAGGGAGGCCTGGGCCCGCCCGGACACGAGGCTCGCGGCGTCCACCCCGGAGACGGCCTCGGCGAGGGGCGCCACCTGGTCGCGGAAGCCTCGAAGCGTCTCGAGCTGGGGGCTCCCCGGGTCGGTCGCCTCGAGCGCCGCGATCTTCTCGTCCAGGCCGCTCAGGACGGCGCCGAGCGCGGACGAGGCCTCCGCCAGGGAGGAGCCCAGCCGCTCGGACGCCGAATCGACGGCGCCCTGGTCACTCGGGTCCACGGCCTGGGCCACCGCCCAGGCGTCACGCACGGCGTGGGTCGCCGTACCGAGGCCGCCGTCGTCGAGCCCGGCGCCCGCGAGCCCCCCTGCCAGGGCGCCCATGCCGTCCATGAGGCTTGCGACCTGCTCGTCCATGCCCGCTATGACCCTGGGCAGCGAGTCCACCGCCTCCTGGGCCTCATCCCGCATCGCCTCGAGGTCGGCGATCGTCGTGCCGCTCCCCTCGTCGACCACGATCTGCCCGATGCTCTCCCGCGCCGCGTCGAGCGCGGCCTGGCCGTCGCGGAGCTGCTGCTCGGCGGCGGGGAGCGCCTCCTCGTACGCGGCGAGTCCCGCCTCGTAGTCGGCGAGCCCCTCCTCGTACTCTGCCGCGCCCTCCTCGAGCGCGCGGCGGCTCTCGTCGATCGTTGCCTGCGCGTCGTCGAGCTGACCCAGGGCATCCTCGCGCTGCGCGTCCAGCTCGCGCTGGCCGTCGGCAACCTCGGCGCGGCCCTCGTCGAGCTCGCGCTGGGCGTCGTCGAGCTCGGCCTCGGCATCCGCCAGCTCGGCGAGCGCCTCGGACTCGGCATCGTCCACCTCTGCGGACGCGTCGGCACGGAGCTGCTCGCCGCGGGCGCTCTCGCGCTCGGCGCGCGCGTCCTCCACGCTCTGGAGAACGTCGTCGACGACGCCCTCGTACTCCGCGGAGTAGCACAGCGGCCCGTCGGCACCCTCGACCACGATGTACGCCACGGTGTAGACGCTCGTGTCGACCACATCGTCCTCGAGCACGAAGAACGAGTACTGCGAGCCCCCGCTCAAGCGGAACGACATCGTGCCCTCGCCCGCGTTGATCTCCATCGGGTCGAGCACGGAGCCCACGATCGTGTACTCCCCGCGCTCGAAGACCTCGGTCGACGCGGAGTCCGTCGCAGCGGTTCCCTCGTCACCCCCGACCGCGTCGCCCGACTCGTCGTCACCGTGGAAGCTCACCGTGTCGCCGATCGCGGCGCCGGAGTCCTTGAGGTAGCGCTGGGTGACGGCGATCTCCCCCGGGGCCTCGGGCAGGCGCCCCTCGAGCACGAGCGGCTCGTTCATCCCGCTCGACGAGAGCGCCTTGACGTCCACCTTCTCCGAGGCGGAGCCCACCGCCGTGTAGACCGTCTCCGACCAGCCGCCCTCCGCCGCCTCGACGCCGTCGAGCGCCGCGAGCGCGGCCACGTCATCGTCGGTGAGGCCGAGCGTCGACTGCACGCGCACGTCGAAGAGGCTCTGCCCGTCAAAGAACGCGTCGGCGGAGTTGCGCAGGTCGACGCAGGCGGCGCGCAGCCCCACGAGCATCGTCACGCCGAGCGCCGTGATCGTGGCCAGCGCCACGAAGCGCTTGAGGCTCCCCCGCACCGTGCGAAGGATCCCCCTGGCAAAGGCTGACGTGTCGCGACGGCCGGCCACGGCCTACCACTCGATCTCCGCGATCGGCGTGGGGTCGGGGTTCACCGTCATCGAGGTAACGCGCCCGCTTTTGAAGCGGATGAGCCTGTCGGCCATGTCCGCGAGCGCCGCGTTGTGCGTGACGATCACGACCGTGATGCCCTCGACGCGGCACATGTCCTGCAGGAGCTGCAGGATCTGCTTGCCCGTCTGGTAGTCGAGCGCGCCGGTGGGCTCGTCGCACAGAAGCAGCTTGGGGTTCTTGGCCAGGGCGCGCGCTATGGAGACGCGCTGCTGCTCGCCGCCCGAGAGCTGCGCCGGGAAGTTGGCAAGCCGCTCGGCGAGGCCCACCTTGGCGAGCGTCTCCTCCGGGTCGAGCGAGTCGGGGCAGATCTGCGTCGCCAGCTCCACGTTCTCGAGCGCCGTGAGGTTGGGCACGAGGTTGTAGAACTGAAAGACGAAGCCCACGTCCGCGCGGCGGTACAGCACGAGGTCGCTCTCGCCCGCGCAGCTGATGTCGTGCCCGTCCACCACGACCGTGCCCGAGGTGGCGCTATCCATGCCGCCCAGGATGTTGAGCGCGGTGGTCTTGCCCGCGCCGGACTGCCCCAAGATCACGGCGAGCTCGCCCTTCTCCACCGCGAAGCTCGCGCCGTCCAGCGCGTTTATCTTGGCGGACCCCGAGCCGTAGCTGCGCACGACGTCCGAGAACTCGATGTATGACATCGCGGCTCCGATTACTCGACAACGTGTTGTCTAACCGGAAGTATACTGGCAGCAGGTCAACGGAGCATGAACCTCTCGACACGCGGCCCGCAATTGTCGAGCGCTCCTTGGCGCGTCCACAAATCTGGAGGCATCATGAAGAGGCAGCCGCAGGTGACCGAGCAGACGCGCGCCAACCTTCGCGAGGCGTTCTGGGGCCTCTACGCCGAGCGGCCGATCGAGAGGATCTCCGTGCGCGAGATCACCGACCGCGCCGGCTACAACCGCGCCACCTTCTACCTTTACTACCACGACGTCTATGAGCTGCTCGACGAGATCGAGAGCACGGTGCTCGGCAACATCGAGCGTCTGGTGCAGGGGCGACTGCTCCAAGGAGACACGCTCGACTTCTCGCAGCACATGGGCCTCATCCTGCGCCTCGCACAGCGCTCGCGCGACTACACGCGCGTCCTCCTGGGCCCGCACGGAGACCCCGCGTTCTCGGACCGCCTCAAGCAGATCATCAGCCCGCTCGTGGACCGCTTCTTCCTGCCCGAGGCCCAGCTCGACGAGCAGGCGAGCGACATCGTGCGCGAGTTCTACCTCTCCGGCATCCTCGCAATCATCCGTACCTGGACGGCCGACGAGGACCCCATGCCCATCGACCAGCTCATCCAGCTCGTCATGCGCATCGTGCGATAGCGGTGCCGGATGGACGCGCATTCGCGCTTCCCCAGCAACGGGCGGATACGCGGGCGATAGTTGCATCTTTATGATACGTAGACGCGCCTTCTTGGCAGATCTGCACGCGCAAACGAAAAACCTCCGATTACGCGTCCTTCTCGGGAATGCGTAATCGGAGGCTTCTGCAAACGCGCGTTTACGCGGGTGCGCGGGCGAGAAGAGCCGTCGTGCGGAGCCCGCCGCCTACCCCCTGTGGAAGAACGCGAGCGCGATGGCGTTGGGTCCCACGTGCGTGCCCACCGTGGCGCCGACGGAGGTGATCGGGAGGTCCTCCTCGGCCACCTTGTCCTCCCAGATGACGCGGTTGTCCTCGAGGTACTTGCGCAGCAGCTTGTCGGAGAGGCCCGAGTAGCCGATCAGCACCGGCATCGCGAAGTCGATGCCGTTCTTCTCGACCTCCTGGTGGAGGAGGTTGCGGCCGTTCTTGGAGCCGCGGGCCTTGCCCAGCATCACGACCTCGCCGTCGCGCACGCCGATCACGGGCTTGATGGAGAGCAGCTCGCCGATGGCGCCCACGCTCTTGGGGATGCGCCCGCCGCGCCTGAGGTACTCGAGCGTATCGAGCAGGGCGAGAAGGACCAGGCGCTCGCGGGCGGACTCCACCATCGACGCGATCTCGGCGGCGCCGCGGCCCTCGTCCGCCAGGCGCAGCGCGTACTGGACGAGGACGCCCTGGCCGATCGTGACGTTCTTGCTGTCGACCACGTGCACCTCGGGGTAGTCCGCCGCCGCGGTGACCGCGCTCTGATAGGTCCCGGAGAGCCCCGACGAGAGCGTGATCACGACCGCCTCGTCGCCCGCGGCGCGGACCCGCTCGAAGATCTGCGCGTAGGCGTACGGGGTCGCCTGGCTCGTCTTGGGCAGCTCGTCGCTCTCGATCAGCAGCTCGAAGAAGCGGTCGTTCGTGAGGTCGACGCCGTCTGCGTAGGTCGTGTCGCAAAAGGTGATGCTGAGCGGGAGCACCGTGAGACGAGCGTCGCTCGCGTCGGGGACGTCGAAGCCGGAGTCGGTGATGATGCGGACGGCCATGGTTCTTCTCCTCTGGAGTCGCGCGGACCAGTGCCTAGCGCCCTATGGTCCGGAGCTTTTCGAGAATGTGGTTGAGCGAATCGTACATCTGGAGTCGCTGGCGCGCGGCAAGCTCCCCGCCGACCTCGTCGAGGACTCGGTGAATGATGTCGTCGAGCGGGCGCGCGGCCTCGTAGCCCCTCTCGGTGAGGCGAATGGGCGCGCGGTAGCGAGAGCTCTCGTCCTCCTCCGACCCCACCTCGACGAGACCGTCCTCGGCGAGGCGCGCGACGGTCCTCGACATGGCGGCGCGGCTCACGTCGGCCAGGCGCGCGAGCTCGGAGGCGGTGATGCCGTCGGGATACTTGACGAGGTAGTAGAGGCACATGACGTCGGCGCCGCGAAAGCCCAGGCGGCGGGCCTCGGCGTTCTTGATGCGCTGAATCTCCTTGTTCAGGGCACCGATGATGCCCACGAAGTCCTCGAAGCGGGTCTCCCCCACGACGCCTCCCCCTCACATGTTGACGCGTTAACAGTAGGCGGCAAGTTGTTACGCTGTCAACATTTGCACGGGCCTCATCACGGTTCCCCCACGACGGCGGGCGCCCCGGTCTCCCGGACGCGCTTTCCGGGTATCTCAAGGGAAGCGAGAAAGGCGACGCATGAACCTCTTCGACTATCTGGAAACCGCCCTCGACACCTTCGACGAGCGGCCGCTGGGACCCGTGGACTCGGCGGCGCTGTCGCAGTTCTGCATGGTCCGCGGCGAGGGGGTCATCCCGGCGGCGCTGTGGCGCGGCAGCGCGATCGCGCGCCTCCGCGCCTGGGTCAGCCGGCCGGCGCGCTTCTCGGACCTGCTCCGGGCGGAGCGCTACGACGGGCTCTTCTGCGGCCTTGCCCCCGACGGCGTCAAGCGCGAGCTGGCGGCGCTCGCGGCGAGCCCCCGCTTCCGCGGCCTCGAGCTCAGGGACTACGCCTCCCGCTTCGACGAGGCCGAGCACGTGCAGTTCTCCGCGACCACCTTCGTGTGGCGCTCTCCCGCCGGCAGGGACCGCGACTTCGCCTACGTGGGCTTTCGAGGCACCGACGACACCTTCACCGGCTGGCGGGAGAACTTCGACATGGCACTCGACCCACCCGTGCCGGCACAGCACATGGCCGCGGACTATCTGGAGTCCGTCGCCCGCTACCTGCCGAGGCGCCTCTACGTCGGCGGGCACTCCAAGGGCGGCAACCTCGCCACCTACGCGGCGCTACGCGCGTCGGAGGGGGTCCGGTCGCGCATCGAGCGCGTCTTCGACCACGACGGCCCCGGCTTCAAGGCGGGGTTTCTGGGCGAGGGTGACTTCGGGCCGGTTCGCGCCCTGATCCACCGCACCGTCCCCGAGGAGTCCGTCGTGGGGATGCTCATGGACACGCCGATCGAGCCGCGGGTGGTCAGGAGCTCCGCGCACGGCATCGACCAGCACAGCGTGTTCACCTGGGAGGTCGACGGAAACGACTTCGCCTACGCGGACGCGCTCGCGCCGTCGGCCGCCTTCACGCACGAGCTGATGGACGACTGGCTCTCGTCGCTCGCGCCCGAGGAGGCGCCGCGCGTGGTGGACGCCCTCTTCCGCGCGCTCGAGGCGTCGGGCGCGCAGAGCGTGGGGGCCGTGATCTTCAGCGGGGCGGACGCGCCGGCGCTACTCGCCGAGGCGGCGCGCAACCTTGACAGGGAGTCGCGCGACGTGCTGCTGCCCGCACTCGGCAAGCTCGCCGCGTCGGCCGCGCGTGCGGGGGCGAAGGGGCTCTCGGAGCTGTTCTAGTCCCGGACCGGGGCCCTCTCGCCCGCCGCCGACCGCCCGCAAAAGGCGCACAATGGAGGGACGAGAAGCCCCGTCCGCCCGGGAGGCCATGCCCACGCCGCTCGACATACTGCGCCAGACCTTTGGCTACGAGAGCTTTCGGCCGCACCAGGCCGAGGTCGTGGACGCCGCGCTCGCGGGGCGCGACGTGCTGGCCGTGATGCCCACGTCGGCCGGGAAGTCCGTCTGCTACCAGGTGCCGGCGCTCGTGCTCGAGGGGCTCACGGTGGTGGTCTCGCCGCTCATCTCGCTCATGGCCGACCAGGTGGGGGCCCTGCGACAGATGGGCGTCGCCGCGGCCTGCCTCAACTCCGCCCTCTCCGCCGCCGAGCGCGCCGACGTGCTCCACGGCGTCTCCTCCGGGGCGCTGCGCCTCGTCTACGTGGCACCCGAGCGGCTCGACGACCCCGTCTTCGCGCAGGCCGTGACCGAGCGCGGCGTGAGTCTCGTCGCCGTGGACGAGGCCCATTGCATCTCGCAGTGGGGAAACGACTTCAGGCCCAGCTACCAGCGTATCGTCGACTTCCTCGAGGCCCTGCCCCACCGCCCGCCCGTGATGGCGCTCACGGCCACGGCCACGCGCGCGGTGCGGCGCGACATCCGCGATGCGCTGGCGCTGCGCGACCCGCTCGTCGTTCTCGCCAGCTTTGACCGCCCCAACCTGAGCTTTGCCGTGGCCCGCCCGCACGGGGCCGCCGAGAGGGACCGCGCGCTCGCGGCCTTCTGCCGCCAGCGCTCCGAGAGGAGCGGCATCGTCTACTGCTCGAGCCGACGTGCCGTCGAGGAGGTCTGCGAGCTGCTGTGCGGCGAGGGCCTTCTCGCCACGCGCTACCACGCCGGCCTGTCGGCCGAGGAGCGCGAGCGCAACCAGGGGGACTTCCTCCACGACCGTCGGCGCGTGATGGTGGCCACCAACGCCTTTGGCATGGGTATCGACAAGTCCAACGTGAGCTACGTGGTCCACTACAACCTCCCGCTCTCGCTGGAGAACTACTACCAGGAGGCCGGTCGCGCCGGGCGCGACGGCACGCGCGCCGAGTGCCTGCTGCTCTACTCCCCCGGCGACGTCCACACCGCCGAGTTCCTGCTCTCGCGCTCCGAGCCGCGCGAGGACCTCACCCCCGAGCAGCGCGACACGCTCGCCGCGCGCGACGCGGAGCGGCTGCGGCAGATGGTCTTCTACGCCACCACGACCGAGTGCCTTCGCGCCCACATCCTGCGCTACTTCGGCGAGGAGACGCCCGCGTACTGCGGGAACTGCTCCAACTGCCTCACCGACTTCGACGAGGTGGACGCCACTGAGGACGCGCTCAAGGTGGTGAGCTGCGTGGCGCGCATCGCCCAGCGGCACCAGAGCGCGGGCGCGGCGGCGATCGTCGACGTGCTGCGCGGGTCACGGGGCGAGAGGATCCTGCGACGCGGCTTCGACACGCTCTCGACCTACGGCATCATGGCGGACGTCCCGGCGCGGCGCGTGCGGGCCCTCCTCGACGAGCTCGTCTTCCGCGGCGTGCTCTCGCGCTCGCCGGGCGACTACCCGGTGATCTCGCTCACCGCCTCCTCGGGCGCGTTCCTGAGGCGCGAGGCCCCGTGGGACGAGCCGTTCGTGCTCAAGGTGGCGCGCGGGGAGCCGCGCGCGGGGCGCGTCGCCCCCGTGCCGAGCAGGGCGCGGTCCGCCACCGACGTCTCCGAGCTCGACGAGGCCGGACAGGGTCTCTACGCCAGCCTCGCCGCGCTGCGGGCCGAGCTGGCACGGAAGCAGGGCGTGCCGGCCTACCTCATCTTCAGCAACGCCACCCTCGTGGACATGTGCGCCAGGCGGCCGTGCACGCGCGAGGAGTTCCTCGGCGTCTCGGGCGTGGGCACCAAGAAGGCAGAGCGCTACGGCGAGCTCTTCCTGGCGCGGATCGCCGAGGCGACGGGCGCGTGAGGCCGCGCGCCGCCGAGCGGCGCGTCAGGACAGCTCCGCCGTGTAGAGCGGCTTGTGGCGGGCGCCCTCCGGCCCCAGGATGCTGCGGAAGAGCGTGACGCGCGAGGCCTCGCCGGGCTGCGGGAAGACGATCCCCTCCAGCTCCGCCCGCGGCAGGCGGGCGCGACGCGCGAGCGTCACGTGCGGCATGAAGGGCCTCTCGTCAAGGCAAAGCCCGCGGGCAGCGAGCTCCCCGCGCAGGCGCCCCGCCAGGGCCTCGAGCTGCCTCCCATTTCTTGGACATGGAAATTGAAGTCCGAGGAATGGGAGGCTTTTTATGGCATTGGATCTGAGATGCAGGCACGACGAGTCGCTCCGCCTCGAGGCCGCCCGGCTCCACGACGCGGGCCTCGGCCGCCGCGCGATCGGCGCCGCGCTTGGCGTGCCCCACGAGGCCGTGAGAAGATGGCTGGAGAAGTACAGGGCCGGCGGGACGGAGCTGCTCCTCAAGATGGGCGGGAAACAGGCGAGGTACGACTACGAGACCAAGGTCGCCGCGGCGCGCGCCGTGGTCGACGGCGGGATGGCCAAGCCCGAGGCGATGGAGCGCTTCGGCATCGCGAGCGCGACGCCGCTGAGGCAGTGGTGCAGGCTGTACCGCGAGGGCGGCGCCGAGGCGCTCAGGCCGAGGCCCAGGGGCAGGCCGAGGGGGTCCGGCGCGAAGCCGGCGCCGATGACCCGCGAGCAGGAGCTCGAGGAGCGCGTCCGCAGGCTCGAGGCGCAGGTGGCGTACCTAAAAAAATCGATAGCCCTGAAGGCGGAGCTGCGCTCCCGAGGCGGGAGAAGGCCCTAGCGGTCGCCGAGCTTTCAGGGCTGGGGCACGACCTGGCCGACCTGCTGGAGGCCGCCGGCCTCGCCAGGTCCACGTACTATTACGCGCTCGCGCACCCCAAGGCCCCGACCAGGCCGGAGCTCCGGGACAGGGTCGCCGAGATCTTCGGGAGGCTCCCGAACGGCGTCGGCCACCGCCAGGTCGCGATGGAGCTGCGGGCCGTGGACGGCGCCCGCATAGCCGACAAGACCGTCCTCAAGATGATGCGCGAGATGGGCCTGCGCTGCGGCATCCGCCGCGAGGCCGGCCGCCGCAGGTACAGCTCGTACAGGGGCGTCGTCGGCGAGACCTTCGAGAACGTGATCGGCCGCGACTTCGAGGCGGACGGCCCGTGGCAGAAGATGGGCACCGACGTCACCGAGTTCAGGCTCTCCTTCGGCAAGGCCTACCTCGCGCCGGTGTACGACTTCGGGAGCAAGGAGATCGTGGCGCACTCGATCTCGGAGCACCCCGACCTCGAGCAGCAGCGCGAGATGCTCTCCATGCTCGCGGAGGCCAAGCCCGGGTGGGCCAGCCCGGTCATGCAGACGGACATGGGCTGGCAGTACCAGCACGCCGAGTTCGTCGCCGCGCTCGAGGGGATGGGGATCGCCCAGAGCATGTCGCGCAAGGGCAACTGCATCGACAACGGCGCCACCGAGCAGGTGTTCGGGCACATCAAGGACGAGTTCCTCCGCGGGCGCGACTGGGACACGTTCGAGGAGTTCAAGGCGGACCTCGAGGCCTACATCCACCACTGGAACCACGTGAGGCGCCAGGTCAGGCTGAAGGGCCTGACCCCGGTGGAGTTCCGGGAGCAGGCCCTTCGCGAGGCCGCCTAGCGGCTATGATTTATCGCGTCCAAGTTTTGGGGCCCCGCCCAGGGCCTCGAGCTCGGGGCCCTTCTCGATGCCCAGCCAGAGGGTCACGTCGCGGCCGCGGCCAAAGGTGCCGAGGCCCTCCGGCGCGAGCTCCAGCGGTCCTGTGCCCGCGCACGCCGCGTCGAGCGCGTCCATCGCACGCCGGGCGTCCGCCTCCCCCACCTCGCCGAGAAACGCCAGCGTGAGGTGGTGGCCCCCAGGCCGGACAAAGCGCCCCTCGCAGGTGACAGCCAGCCGTCGCGACAGCGCGGCCACCTCGTCGGCGAACGCCTCCGGCAGCTCCAGCGCGACGAACGCCCGCATGACGCCTCCTCGAATCCGTCCTCCCTCTCGGCTATGATGGGACCATCATAGAACAGATGTTTGGAAGAGGGCCATGGGGCGATCCTATCTCTGCATAGACCTCAAGTGCTTCTACGCCTCGGTCGAGTGCGTGGACCGGGGGTACGACCCCTTCGAGCACCGGCTCGTGGTGGCGGACCCGGACCGCGGGCGCACGACCATCTGCCTCGCCGTCTCGCCGGCCATGAAGGCCCGCGGGGTGCGCAACCGCTGCCGCGTCTTCGAGATCCCGGACGGCATCGACTACGAGATGGCCAAGCCCCGCATGCGTCGCTACATGGAGGTCTCCGCGGACATCTACGCCCGCTACCTCAGGTACTTCTCGCCCGAGGACATCCACGTCTACTCGGTCGACGAGGTCTTCATCGACGTGACGCCCTACCTTGCGCTCTACGAGACGACCCCGCGCGGGCTGGCGGAGCGCCTCGTGGAGATAATCCGTCGCGAGACGGGCATCTGCGCCACCGCCGGCATCGGGACCAACCTGTTCCTGGCCAAGGTCGCACTTGACGTCACGGCCAAGCACGCGCCCGACAACATCGGCGAGCTGGACGAGGAGCGCTACAAGTGCCTAATCTGGCCCCATCGCCCGATAACCGACATCTGGGGCATCGGGCCGGGCATCGCGCGGCGCCTGGCCGCCATGGGCGCCCATGACATGGGGGGCGTGGCGCTTCTCCCCGAGCGGGCCCTCTACGACGAGTTTGGCGTCAACGCCGAGCTGCTGATCGACCACGCCTGGGGCATCGAGCCCTGCACGATGGCGCAGATTCACGCCTACCGGCCGCGCGCGCACTCCATGGGCTCCGGCCAGGTCCTCATGCGCGACTACGACTTCGAGGAGGCGCAGGTCGTCCTGCGCGAGATGGTGGACGCCCTTGTGCTCGACCTCGTGGACAAGGGCCTGGTCTGCGGCCACGTCTCGCTCTTCGTGGGCTATGCGCGCGAGCGGACCGCCGCGGGCGAGGAGGGCGCGGGGGGCCGGCTCTTCACCGGAGAGCACGGCACGCGCGTGGTGGGCCGACGCGGCGAGGGGGCCAACGCCTCGCGCAGGCTCGACGAGGCGACCAGCTCGCGCACGAGGCTCACGGCCGCGTTCCTCTCGCTCTTCGCGGAGATCGTGGACCCAAACCGGGCGCTTCGGCGCGTCAACATAGCCGTGGGTGAGCTCGTGCCCGAGGAGTACGCCGAGCTCACGCTCTTTTCTGATCCCGCCGCCGACACGGTCGAGAAGAGCCTCGCGCGCGCCACGATGGCCGTGAAGCGCAAGTTTGGCAAAAACGCGCTCGTGCGCGGCATCAGCTACCGAGGCGCCGCGACCGGGCGCGACCGCAACGAGCAGGTCGGGGGCCACCATGAGTAGGGCGGACCTCCCGCGCGGCCGCGCCGACCGCGCGGCCCAGTTCATGCCGTTCGCGGCGCTCACTGGCTACTACGACCTCGTGCGGGAACGCGAGCGGGTGAGCGAGCCGCGGCGCGAGCCCTCCGAGGAGGAGGCCGAGCGCATCTCGGGCGAGCTGGCCGGCGTGCGCAGGGGCCAGCTCGTCCGCGTGACCCACTACGAGCGCGACGCCTACGTCACGACCGAGGGCGTCGTGACGCACGTCGACCCCGTGGGGCGCGAGCTCGCTGTCGTGCGCCGGCGCATCCGCTTCGACGACGTGTGGAGCGTACGGCCGCTGTGACCGGCCCCTACGCCGGCCCGTGCACGCGTCAAACCGTTATCTGGGTACTTTTTGGCATGCCCTCCGAGTAGACGCGTGGAAACCGCCCGCAAAGCCGCAGGTAGAAAAATGGCACCGCGCAGGTCGTACTTACGAGGTGCCCAAAAAAGTACCCAGATAATGACGTCGGGGCCCTAACCCTGACGATAGTGGGCGAAGAAGTCCGCGAGGTCGACCATGGCCTCGCGCAGGACGCCCATGCGCGGCAGGTAGACGATCCGGAAGTGGTCCGGCTCCGGCCAGTTGAAGCCGCCACCGCGCGTGATCAGGATGTGCTTCTCATGTAGCAGGTCGAGCGCGAACTGCTCGTCGTCAGTGATGTTGAACTTCTTGACGTCGATCTTGGGGAAGATGTAGAACGCCGCCTTGGGCTTGACCGCCGTGATGCCGTCGATGTCGTTGAGCGCCTCGTAGACGTAGTTGCGCTGCTCGTAGATGCGGCCGCCCGGCTCCACGTAGCGCTCCACGCTCTGGTAGCCGCCGAGCGCCGTCTGCACGATGGACTGCGCGGGCACGTTGGAGCACAGGCGCATGTTGGAGAGCATGTTGACGCCATAGATGAAGTCGCTCATGCAGCGCTTGTTGCCCGACAGGATCATCCAGCCGATGCGATAGCCCGCCACCATGTGGCTCTTGGAGAGGCCGGAGAACGTGACGCAGGGCAGGTCGGGGGCGAGCGAGGCAATCGAGACGTGCTCGTTGCCGTCCATGCACAGGCGGTCGTAGATCTCGTCCGAGAAGATCATGAGCTGGTGGCGGCGCGCGATCTCCACGATCTGCTCGAGGACCTCGCGCGGGTAGACGGCGCCGGTGGGGTTGTTGGGGTTGATGATGACGAGCGCCTTGGTGTTGCTCGTGACCTTCGCCTCCATGTCGGCGAGGTCCGGCGTCCACTCTGCCTGCTCGTCGCAGAGGTAGTGGACGGGCGTGCCGCCGGCGAGCGTGGCGCAGGCGGTCCACAGCGGGTAGTCGGGCGCGGGGATGAGAATCTCGTCACCGGTGTTGAGCAGGACGTTCATGCAGAGCTGGATGAGCTCGGAGACGCCGTTGCCCGTGTAGATGCCATCCATGGTCACGTTGGGCAGGTGCTTGAGCTGCGCGTACTGCATGATCGCCTTGCGGGCGGAGAAGAGACCGCGCGAGTCGGAGTAGCCCTCGCAGTCGGGCAGCTGCTGGCGCATGTCGTGGACGACCTCGTCGGGCGTGCGGAAGCCGAAGGGCGCGGGGTTGCCGATGTTCAGCTTGAGGATGCGCAGCCCCTCGTCCTCCATCCGAGCGGCCTCGTCGGCCACGGGGCCGCGGACGTCGTAGAGGACGTTGTCGAGCTTGGTGGACTTCTTGAACTCTCGCATGGTGACACTCCCTGTGGCGGTGACGGTCGGGACGGGCTGGCTCGCGGTCTCAGGCCGCGCGGCAGCTCGCGCGCCCTCGCCCGTGGAGAGCCAGGCGGCATCGACGTCGAGCAGGTCGGCGAGCAGGTCGGTGACGTTGGGGCGCGGCACGACCTTGCCGCTCACGTATTGGCTGACCTGGCTCTTCCCGAGCCTCGCGCCGCGCGCGGACGCGGCGTGCACGAGGTCGGCCTGCTTGAGGCCCCTCTCTGCCATGGTCGTGCGCAGCCGGTCGGCGAAGGTCTCCTGAGCCATCGTGCCCCCTGAGTTCAATTTGCGGCCAATATTGAACTTACCCGATCATGAAGTTCAATTTTAGCCACTCTATCACATTACACAATTGAACTCGCCGAGAACGCGAGGAGCCAGGGCCCGTGGCCGCCCGGGCGTCGTCAACGTCCGGGGGCTCGGTTCCCTGGCTCCGGCGGTTCCGAGAGTCGCTGGTCGCGTCGCGGCCCCTCGCCTACGAGTTGATGTCGACCGTCACCATCGTGGTGTTGCCAAACTCCTCGCCGCCCATGAGGCTGACCTGGCAGTACGCCTCGCGGCCCCTGAATGCGAACGAGGCACCGTCCACGAACAGGACGTCGCCGATGTAGTCGGTGACGTCGCCGTTGTCGGTGCTGATGCCAAACTCGGCGAGGGCGCTCGAGAGGAGCTCGTCGCTGCTCGCCGAGACGTAGCTGCCGGCGGGCAGGTCCATGGCGGTGTAGATCGCACGAGCGGCAGAGGGGAAGTCCGACGGGCCGACGGGCGAGTCGAAGTCGATCGTCACGCCCGTGACCTCGGCGTCCGACGCGAACTCGTCGAGGGAGGAAACCAGGTCCTCGGCGTAGCCGTCCTCGTCCCACGTGACGGCGGTGGAGCCGAGGGACACCTCGACCGTGACCATGAGCTCCTCCCCGGTGCCCTCGATGGGGGTCGCCCCGCCATATGGACCGGCGAAGGAGACGTTCGCGTACGCATCGCCGAAGCCGCCGTCGCTCGCCCAAGAGTCACTGAGCTCGAGACCGCTCGACTGGAGGAAGTCCTCGACCTCTGACGGCGTCCCCTCGTAGCGGGACAGGTCGAAGACCGTGCCGCCGAGGTCGGTGGCCGCGGCGACATCGGAGCCCGTGTCGCCGTCCCCCTTGCCGACGCCGGTGAGACCCTCCCCGATGCCATCGACCTTGACGTCGGAGTCGACGTCCTCCTTGGCGGCCGGCTCGTCGGAGGGTGCGTCGGCGGTCGGAGAGCCGCCGAGGAAGAGCACCGCCGCCACGATGAGCGCGACGACCGCGACCCCTCCCACGATGATGCCGACGATCGCGCCGGTGCCGAGACCCCCTCCGGACTTGCCGCCCTCCTGGAACGGGGCCTGCCCGTCTCCGTCCGGCCACTCCTGCGGCGGGACCTCGGTCACGGGGCTACCCCAGGACTCGGGAGGGGCGGGAGAGCCCTCCGGCACCGGGTCGGCACCGGGCGCGGGGACGGGCTCCTCGCCGGGCGCGGGCTCGCCCTCGGTGCCGCCGTCGGTCCCGGGCGCAGGCTCCGGCCCCTCCGGCTCGGCGCCGTCCTCGGGCCTCGGCTCGTCCTCGGGCTCCGGCTCGTCCTCGGGCTCCGGCTCCGCCTGGGGCCCCGCCTGCGGGGCCTCCTCCGTCGCCGGCTCGGGGGCGGCCGCCTCGGCGGGAGACCCGTCGAGAGCGGACAGGGCGCCGTCTGTCAGCGGCGCGCCGCACTGGTTGCAGAACTTGGCGCCATCCAGGTTTTGGGCGCCGCACCTCAGGCAGAACATCGCCCCTCCTCACATGATCTTCTCGCCCCTGTGGCGATTTCAGCAACGACGCTACCACATGCGGAAGGCGCCCAAGAATGAGAAGCCCCTTTTCTCCCCCGACCGGTCGCCCTATCATCAGTCGAAAGGTCGCAGAGAGGAGGGCACGGATGCCGCGAGAGACCAAGAGAGCCAAGGTCGAGCGCGCAGTCGAGGTATGCCGGCGCCTGGACGAGAAGTACGGGCCCGTCGAGTGCTTCCTCGACCACGCGAATCCGTTCAGGCTGACGATCGCCGTCCTGCTCTCCGCGCAGACGACCGACGCCCAGGTCAACAAGGTCACACCGGCGCTCTTCGAGCGCTTTCCCACGCCCGAGGCCATGGCGTCGGCGTCTCCCGAGGAGGTCTCCGAGTACATCCACAGCCTCGGCTTCTACAAGTCGAAGGCGCGACACTGCGTGGAATGCGCGCAGATGATCGTCTCGGAGTTCGGCGGCGAGGTGCCGCACACGATGGACGAGCTCACGCGACTGCCCGGCGTGGGGCGCAAGACCGCCAACATCGTGATGAACGTGGGCTTTGGCATCGTGGAGGGCATCGCGGTCGACACGCACGTGAACCGCATCGCACACCGGCTGGCGCTCTCGCCCAAGACGCACGAGAAGGAGCCGCTCAAGACCGAGCAGGACCTGCTGCGCCTGCTGCCGCGCGAGCTCTGGGGGCCGGTGAACCACCAGTGGATCCGCCACGGGCGCGACACGTGCACGGCGCGCGGGCCGCGCTGCGCGGGCTGCGTGCTGGAGGACATCTGCCCGAGCGCCCATCGCTGCTAGCTCAGGGCAGGGGCGAGCCCGCCCGCCTCACAGGTAGCGGCCGGTGACGCTGTCGGGGCAGGCCGCGACCTCCTCGGGGGTTCCGGCGCAGACGATGCGGCCGCCCTCCTCGCCGCCGCCGGGGCCCATGTCGATCACGTAGTCGGCGTTCCTGATGACGTCGAGGTCGTGCTCAATCACGACGACCGTGGCGCCCGCCTCCACGAGCCGCTGGAACACCGCCAGCAGCGTCTGCACGTCGAGCGGGTGCAGCCCGATTGTGGGCTCGTCGAAGACGAACACGGCGTCGTCCTGGGCGCGGCCCATCTCGCTCGCGAGCTTGAGGCGCTGCGCCTCCCCGCCCGAGAGGGCCGGCGTCGCCTCGCCGAGCGTGAGGTAGCCGAGGCCCAGGTCATGGAGGACCTGGAGTCGCGACGCAACGCGCCGCAGGTCGGAGCATGCGTCGAGCGCCTCGTCAACGGAGAGTGCCATGAGCTGGGGAAGCGTCAGCCCCGTGCCCGCCGGCTCACCCCTGCGCGGGCGGCGCACCGTGTCGGCCTGCGGGGCGTAGCGAGACCCCCGGCAGTCCGGGCAGGGAACGTCCACGTCCGGCAGGAACTGCACGTCGAGCGAGACCTCGCCGGTGCCGTCGCAGGTCGGACAACGCAGGCGCCCCGTGTTGTACGAGAAGTCGCCCGCGCGCAGGCCGGCGGTGCGCGCGTCCTCCGTCCGGGCGTAGGCGCGGCGCAGCTCGTCGTGGACGCCCGCGTAGGTGGCGACGGTCGAGCGCACGTTGACGCCGATCGGCGTCGCGTCGATCAGGTTGGCGCGGCGCACCCCCTCGGCGTCGACCCAGCGCACGTGGGACGGAAGCGCCTCGCCCGCCGCGGCCGCGGCCAGCGCGGGCACGAGCGTCTCCAGCACGAGCGTGGTCTTGCCCGAGCCCGAGACGCCCGTCACGGCGACGAGCCTCCCGCGCGGGACCTCCACGCGGAGCGGGCGGACGGTGTGGAGCGCCTCGGCCTCCATCGAGATGGCGCCCAGGTCGAACAGCTCGTCGGCACGCGCGCGCGGCCGCAAGAGCACGTCCCTCTCGCCCGTGAGAAAGCCGCCGATGCGCGACTCCGGGTTCGCCGCCACCTCGGCGACCGTTCCCTGGCAGATCACGCGACCGCCGTCCGCGCCGGCGCCGGGCCCGAGCTCGATGAGGTGGTCGGCCTCCGCGAGGATGCGCGCGTCGTGATCGACCATCACGACGGAGTTGCCGTCCGCCAGCAGGTCGCGCATGACGCCGAGGAGCCCGTCCACGTTGGCGGGGTGAAGCCCGATGGAGGGCTCGTCGAGCACGTAGAGGACGCCCGTCGTGCGGTTTCGGACCGCGCGCGCCAGCTGCACGCGCTGGCGCTCCCCCGTGGAGAGCGTGGACGCCGCGCGGTCGAGCGAGAGGTAGCCGAGGCCCAGGTCCAGCAGGCGCCGCGCCGTGTGCTGGAAGGACTCGCAGATGCTCCGCGCCATGGGGTGCAGCTCGGTGGGCAGCGTGGCCGGCACCGCGGCGACCCAGGCCGCGGCGTCGGCGAGGGTCATGGCCGCGGCGTCGGCGAGGCCGATCCCCGCCACGCGCGGTGCCCTCGCCGCATCCGAGAGACGCGTGCCCCCGCAGTCGGGACAGGGGCCCTCCGTGAGGAAGCGGCTCACGCGCCTGAGGCCCTTCTCGTCCTTTGCCTTGGCGAGGGCGTTCTCCACGGTGTAGACCGCGTTGTAGTAGGTGAAGTCCAGCTCGGCGAAGTTGTCGCCCTTCTTGGCCTTGTAGAGGATGTGCTTCTTGACCGCGGGGCCGTGGAAGACGATGTCGCGCTCCTCGGGGGTGAGCTCGCGGAAGGGCACGTCGGTGCGCACCCCCATGGCGCCGCAGACCTGCTTCATGAGGTCCCACATGAGGCTTCCCCAGGGCAGGACCGCGCCGTCGTCGATGGAGACGGACTCGTCCGGAACGAGCGAGGCCTCGTTGACCACGCGCACGATGCCGGTCCCGCCGCAGGTGGGGCAGGCGCCGGCGCTGTTGAAGGCGAGGTCCTCCGCCCCGGGCCCGAAGAAGGAGCCGCCGCACCCCGGGCAGACGATCGGCTGGTCGGTCGCCACCGACATCGAGGGAGGGGCGTAGGCGCCGCAGTGCGGGCAGCGGTGGCTCGCCACGCGCGAGAAGAGCAGGCGCAGGCTGTTCAGCAGTTCGGACATCGTGCCGAAGGTGCTGCGCACGCCGGGAACGGCGGGGCGCTGGTGCAGGGCGAGCGCCGCGGGGACGTAGCGAACGTCGTCGACCGCGGCGTGGCTCGCCTGCGTCATGCGACGACGCGTGTACGTGGAGAGCGACTCGAGGTAGCGGCGGCTGCCCTCCGCGTAGAGCACGCCGAGGGCGAGCGAGCTCTTCCCCGATCCCGAGACGCCGGCGACCCCCACGAGCCTGTTCAGCGGGACGTCGACGTCGACGCCCCTCAGGTTGTGAACGCGCGCGCCGCGCACCTCGACGTGGTCCGGCGCCGCCTCGCCGCCGCGCTCGACCACGCTAGACCAGCTTGCCCTTGCAGTGGTCGACCATGTGCTGGATCATCTCCGCGGTCCAGCCGGTGTAGTCGCGGCGGCGCGCCCTGAGCTCCCCGTCGACGAGCTCGTCGAAGGAGACCTTGATCTTGGCGAAGCGCGTCACGCGCACGGGCTCCTCGTGGGTGAGGCAGCTCTCCTCGACCTTGGCAGCGCCGAACCCGGCAAGAACCCTGGGGTTGTACATCACGTGGGCGTTGCCGGCGTCGTCCTGGTAGGCGACGACGCACTTGGTCACGCCGATCTGGTTGGCGGCGAGGCAGACCGCGTCGTCGATCGACGCGAGCGTGTCAACGAGGTCCGTCGCGAGCGCGGCGTCCTCGGCGGTTGCGGGCTCGCACGGCGTGGAGAGGATGGCCTCGTCGTGGACCAGTTCCTTGATCATGTGGTTCCCTTCGGATTGGGCTATGCTGCTCAGGCAATTATAGCGGGCCGCAACCGCGGGCGAGGGAGGCGAACATGCTCAACGTCGTGCTCGTGGCGCCGGAGATACCGGCCAACACGGGGAACATAGGACGCACGTGCGTGGTCACGGGCTCGCGCCTGCACCTCGTGGGGCCGCTCGGCTTCTCGCTGGACGAGCGCTCCCTCCGGCGCGCGGGCCTCGGGTACTGGGAGAGCCTCGACGTGGCCGTGTACGCAGACTGGGACGAGTTCGTCGAGAAGAGCGGCCTCGCCGGCGCCGAGGCACGGCTGCACCTCCTCACCAAGAAGGCGCGGCGCACCTACGCCGAGGCCACGTACCGAGACGGCGACTTCCTCGTCTTTGGGTGCGAGAGCGTGGGGCTGCCGGAGGCGCTGCTCGCCGATCACGCGGACCGCTGCGAGCGCATCCCCATGCTGCCGGACGCGGCGTCGCTCGAGAACGCGCAAAGCTGGGGCGCTCCGGGCGAGAGGAGCGACCATACCGCCCTTCTCGCCCGGGACGTCTGCGGCAACTTCGTCGACCCCGAGGACTACCGCATCAGCGCGCTCAACCTCTCCAACGCCGTTGCCGTCGTGCTCTACGAGGCCCTGCGTCAGACTGGCTTCCCGGGCATGTGAGGGCGAGAGGGCCGGCGCCCGCACTCGGCGGGCGCCGGCCCCGGCGAGCTCGTCCATGGTCTTGCCCTCGGCCTCGACGCCCCAGACCTCGGTCGCGAAGCGCGCGAACTTCTCGGGCGCGCCGCCCATCATGTGCCGGTACATCGTGGGGTGGATGACGGCCAGGCCGAAGCCGTGGTTGCAGTCGGTGTAGGCGCCGAGCTGGTGCTCGATCATGTGCGCCTGGAAGGCCGTGGCCTTGCCGATCTTGAGGATGCCGTTCTCGGCCATGGCGCTCGCCCAGAAGAGCTCGCCGCGACTACACCGGCATCGCGAGCGGCAACAAGGTGGCCGACAAGTTCGAGCGCACCGGCATGACCGCCGTGAGGAGCGAGCGCGTGGACGCCCCGGTGGTGCAGGAGTACCCGATCACGCTCGAGTGCAGCGTGGTCGAGATGCAGGACCAGCCCTACGGCCTGCGCGTGCTCGGCCGCATCGAGAACGTGCTGGCCGACGACGCCGTGCTCGACGAGAGCGGCAGGGTCGACCCCGCCAGGCTGAACGCCTTCGCCTTCGACCAGTTCCAGAGCGGCTACTACGCCATGGGCGAGAAGGTCGGCCAGGCCTGGGAGAGCGGCAAGCGACTGGCATAGCGCGGCTGGCAGCGCAAGGACGCCCGCTCACCGCCTCCCCCGAGAGCGGGCGCTCGCCTCCGCCCATGCGTCGTAGGCGTCGTCGCCGCGATGGTCGGGCGCGTCGTAGCGTCCGGCGAGCAGCGAGCCCACGGCGGTGGTGACCTTGCGCGCTCCGGAGACGTTGAGGTGGTCGCCGGCGTCGTAGCTGTCGGTCGCCCAGTCGATCTCCACGAGGTCGTCGCCCACGTTGAGGTCGACGTAGTCCAGGCCCAGCTCCCGGGCGACCCGCTCCACCCCGTTGTGTCGCGCCGTGCTCCAGTTCCTGGTGCTCGGTGTGCTCAGGAGCACCAGGCGCGCGCCCTCGCGGTCGCACATCCGCTTGATCTCCTCGAGGTAGAGGCGGTTGAGGCGAGGCAGCGCCGCGACCTTGTCGCTCGGCGCCATGTGCCCGGAGGCGTCAGCCGCTCGCGTCCCCCTCCCGGGTGCGAATCCCTTCTCCTCGTCGGTCCACGTGGCGCGCACGGGGGCGACGAGGTCCTGGACGGTCAGGCTCTTCCAGCGGTCGTGGTACTCGATCGCGGGCAGCGCGTCGCTACCGGCGCGCAGAAGCGCCTCCCCCGTCGTGAAGGGGCGGAAGAGGCAGTTGGTCTCGAGCACCACCACCCGCGGGTCCTGCCCCTCGAGGGCGCCGGCGAGAAGGGACCGCGTGTAGGGGAGCTTCTGGGCGGCCGTGCCCAGCACGTACGACGTGACGCCCCGCTCGTCCCAGAGCTGCAGCGGCGACACGGAGGTGTAGATCTCTGAGTCGCCCAGGAAGAGCACGTCTATGCTGCCCGCGGGCTCGCCGGCCACCCCGTGGGCGCGCTCGTCGTGCTGCCCGAACGCCTCCTGGTTGTTCTTGGGCGCGAGCACATGCGAGATGGCGAGGAAGACCGCGACGGTCGCGACCGCGGACAGGGCCACCTTGAGCAGCCCGGCCAGTACGTGCGTGATGCGCTTCATCATGAGACCCCAATCGACGGGACCGCCCCGGCGGCCCTAGAACGACGCATACATGGGGTCCACGGGGACGTACCCCGCTCCGTAGGCCCCAAAGACCACCGTGAGCACGAGCAGCGCGCAGCACGCCGCCCAGCGCGGCACCGCCCCGCGACGCCAGACGGCCTCGACCGGGCGCACCCCGCGCTCCCTCAGCGCCCCCACGACGAGCAGCGCGACCACGAACGCAGCGACCACGGCAAAGTCGGCCGCGTCCATCCCCGCCGTGAGGGCGGTCCCGTCCACGAGCGACTCCGCCCTGAAGCCGAGGGTGGCGCGCCGGAGCAGCCGCAGGCCCTCGAGGGCGCCCGACGAGCGGAACAGCAGCTCGCCGGCAATCACCGCCAGCAGCGTCCTCGCATGCTGGAACGAGCGCCAGAGGGCGCCGTCGCGAGCGACGCCCAGCCGCTCGCAGACGACCTCCGAGGCGGGGGCCAGAAGGCCCCCGGCCCAGATGAGGACGAAGTAGTACAGGCCAAAGAGCAGGTACTGCGTCCCGGCGCCGTGCCACAGGCCGTTCGCCAGCCACACGCACAGCAGCGCCGCGCCGCTTGCCGCCGCCGGCCCCACGCGGTTGCCGAGCGCCCTTCGCGCGCACGAGGTGAGCCGCTTGACAGGGGCGCTCAGCGAGACGGGGTAGAACACGTAGTCCCTGAACCAGGCGCCCAGCGTGACGTGCCAGCGCTGCCAGAACTCGGAGGCGGTGCGCGAGAAGAACGGCTGACGGAAGTTCTCGGGCAGGCTCACCCCAAAGACGCGCCCCATCCCGCACGCGACGTCCATCGTCCCCGAGAAGTCGCAGTAGAGCTGCAGGGTGTAGAGGGCCGCCGCGAGCGCGACCATGCCCCCGTCATAGGAGCCGGGGTCGTCGAAGACCGTGCGGACGAACAGGTTGAGGCGATTGGCCACCACCATGCGCTTGGCCAACCCCCAGAGCACCCGCACGCCTCCCGAGAAGAGGCCCTCCGCCGTGACGGGCGCCCCGGCCCAGAGGGCCGGTGCCGTCTGGTCGTAGCGACAGATGGGGCCCTCCATGATCTGGGGAAAGAACACGAGGTAGAGGGCGAGGCGCGCCAGGTTGCGATCGGCTCGGACGCTTCCGCGGTAGACGTCCACCAGATAGGACACCGCCTGAAGCGTGTAGAACGAGATTCCGATCGGCAGACCGACCGAGAGGGCGGGGGCAGACGCGCGCCCCAGCGGCGACAGAAGTCCGCAGACGAAGCCCGCGTACTTGAGGACGCCGAGGATGCCGAGGTTAACCGCCACGCCCGCCGCGAGCACGAGGCGCATCCGACGCCCCCAGGCGCGCCGCGCGTGCCGCCGGTCGACCCCCGGCCGCGCGAGGTCGGCCGCACGTCGCTCCGCCAGGGCGCCGAGCGCGAGCCCCGTCCCCCAGACCGTGACCGTCGAGCCGACCGCAAAGGCGAGGAGCGGACCGCTCAGCGCCCAGAAGAAGGCATAGCTCGCCGCCAGGAGCACCGCCCAGCGCGCCCGGCGCGGCACGACCTGGTAGCAGACGACCGTCGCGGGAAGAAGGGCGAGCAGGAACGCCGCCGAGAAGTACGAGCTCATGTCCAGGTCCATGGGCTAGAGGTCCTGCTCGCGCAGGCGGCACACGAGCGACCAGATGCCGTCGAGCGAGTTGAAGCTCTCGGGCACGATCTCCACGGCGGGCACGACGACGTCGAAGGCGTCCTCGAGCTCTGCGACGAGCGAGATGATGGTCAGCGAGTCGAGCTCGCGACTGTCCACGAGGTCGTTGCGCCCGCGCCAGTCGACGCCCGGCTTGAGCTCGTCAAGAATGTCAAGAATCGTGTCCATGGGTACTCCCTTCCCCCCGGGCTCGGCCCGGGGACATCGTTTCGGAGCGCGCGAGTCCTCCTCAGCGCGCGCTGACGGACGGGGCGTTGAACCGGTCGGTTCGCACGCCCTCGCGAGCGAGCTCGGGGGCGCCGTCCGCGCCCACGAGCACCACGCGCGGAAGGTCGCGGCTCAGGAAGAGCGCCATCCCCTCGGCCGCGCAGTAGGCGCCGGAGCGGGAGAAGGCGAGCAGCGAGCCCTCCGCAAGGCCCGCGAGCGGCAGCTGCTTGGCCAGGATGTCGTTCGCCGTGCAGAGCGAGCCGCACACGTTCCAGGGGGCCTCGCCCGCGCCGCTCGCCCCCGACCGACCCCCCAGCAGCCGAACGGGCGGACGGCGCATGGCCATGGACTGCCCGTAGTACACGAGCTGGTGCACCCCGCCGTCCACGATGGCGTAGCGCTGGCCGGCGACCTCCTTGGCGTCCACCACGCGCGTGAGGTAGGTCCCGCAGGCCGCGACGAGGCTTCGCCCGAGCTCAAGGGTCACGCGGGCGGTGCGGGGCAGGTCGTCGATCGCCTCGGCGAGCCCCTCGAGCAGCGCCCCCTCGTCCGTCTCGTCCCCCTCGAAGTACGCGACGGGCAGCCCGGGGCCGTACTCCACCTCTGCCGTCTCCAGGCCGCACCCGTCGCGGAGCTCGCATGCGAGCTCGCCGAGGCGCGCCACCTCGCGGCGGATCCGCCTGACCGAGCCCTTCTGGGTCCCCGAGAAGAACTGGACGCCCCTGAGCTCGAGGAAGGGGTCGCCCGTCGCCTCGCGGGCGGCGCGCTCGAGGTCGGCCCGGTCGAGGCCGAACTGGTTGCCGCTCGACAGCCGCAGCAGCACGGGCACGCGCAGGCCGCGGGCGCGAGCGACGCGCCGCACGAGCGCGAGCTGAGAGGCCGACTCCACCGTGACGACCGACGGCACCCCGGCGGCCCCGACCGCGTCGTCGACCGTCGGCTCGTCCTTGTTGACCCCCGAGAGGACGACCTTCTCGCCAGGAACGCCGAGGGCGCGGCAGATGCGAAGCTCCCCGGGGGAGCAGACCTCGAGGCGCTCGACCAGGGGCTCGAGCGCCGGGAGCACGAAGGCATTCGCCTTCACGGCGTAGCAGAGCGCGACGTCGCGCGGCAGCGCGGCGCGCAGACGGGCCACGCGGGGGGCGAGGTCGCGCGTGTCGAACGCGTAGAGGGGCGTGCCGTGGTCGTCCGCCAGGCGAAGGAGCTCGTCGTCGCTCAGCATGTCCGCCTCCCCCCGGCACGTCCGCGGCGAGCGCGCCCGAGGTGAGCCTCGAGCAGGGCGGACCGGTCCACCTTCCCGTTTCGCGTGAGCGGCATCGCGTCTACCCGCTCGATGACGGCGGGCACCGCGGGGCCCGGGACGAGGCGCGCCGTGGCGAGCCTGAGCTCCCCCGGGGCGGCGTCCCCCTCGTAGAAGGCGCAGATGCGGCGACGGGGCGCGTCGTACGCGCAGCGGCAGCGCTCGACGCCCGGCTGGGCCTCGAGGGCGGCGTCGACCTCCTCCAGCTCGACGCGATGGCCCTGGAGCTTGACCTGGTTGTCCACGCGCCCGCAGAAGTAGAGCTCGCCGCCCGCCCCGATCCGCGCGAGGTCGCCGGTGCGGTACAGCGTCTCGGGGAGCGCCCCCGAGAGCGGGTTCTGGACGAACGAGCGAGCCGTGCGATCGGGGTCGGCGTAGTACCCGCGGGCCAGGGCCGATCCCCCCACGCAGATCTCCCCGACGGAGCCCTCCTCCGTCACGGGCGTCTCCCCGTCGAGGAGCAGCACGCGCCTCCCCGGGAGCGGCTCGCCGAGCGGCAGGCCCTCCTCGTACGCGCGGTCGCGCTCCACCACGTGGTAGAGGCAGTTGCAGGTGACCTCCGTGGGCCCGTAGAGGTTCGCGAACGTCGCCCGGGGGAGCCGCTCCATCCAGCGCCGCAGATGCCCTGCCGGCATGACCTCCCCGCTGAACAGCACCAGCCGGACGCGGTCGAGCCGCGCGCCCTCGAGCGCCCGCAGGCCGCTCACCAGGCAGAGCGCCGCCACGGCCCACACGAGCACCGTGACCCGTCGCTCCTCGAGCGCCTCCACGAGCCTCGCGGGGGCCGAGAAGAGCCTGCGCGGCAGCAGCGCCACGGTGGCGCCCGCGGCGAGCGCGCCGTAGACGTCCTTGACCGAGACGTCAAAGTCGAGCGGCGCCTGGCTCCCGAGCACGTCGTCGGGACGTATGCCGAAGGTCTCCACAAACGTCGCGACAAACTCGAGGATGGCGGCGTGGCTCACGGCGACGCCCTTGGGCTCGCCCGTGGACCCCGACGTGAAGAGTACGTAGGCGACGTCGGACGGGGCGATTCGACGGGCGATGAGCGCGAGCTCCCCCTCCGCGACGACCGACCTTCCCAGCTCGATGGTCGAGAGGACCGGGGCGTCGGGGAAGAGGCCGCGGGCCGAGCCGATGCCCCGCGCGTCCGACAGCACGACGGGACGCCCGAGGCGCGCCCCGCAGCGCGCGGCCCTGCCCGCCGGGGCGCCCGGGTCGACGGGCACGTAGAACCCCCCGGCCATGAGCACGCCGAAGAAGGCGGCGAGGGCCTCGGCGCCCTTCTCCATGCACACGATCGTCGGGCGCCCGCCGACGCCGCGGGCGAGAAGCCCGCTCGCGATCCGGCGACTCCGCTCGAAGAGCCACCCATACCCGTACGACCCGCCCTCGTCCGTCACCGCGACGCGCGCGGGATGGTCGAGCGCGCCGCGCTCGAGGAACGCGAGCGCGGTGCGGGCGTAGGTCGCCCGCCGCGGCGACCCTGCGGGCGACGCGTCGCCCACGAGCCTCAGAACGGTCTCGGCCATGTCTCCTCCTGTCTCCCCTTGACCGAACCCCAGCCTACGGGGCCGGCCTAAGGGGGACCTGAGGAGGGGCTAAAGGTTCCCTGAGTTCCTAAGGATTCCTTGAGGCTGCCCCTCTCCCTCGGCATCGAGGGGCAGGTCGACCACGAACTCCGTCACCCAGGGGGCCTCCGGGGTCGTGGAGAGGCCGACGGAGCCGCCCATGAGCTCGGCTGCGCGCCGGGCTATGGTGAGGCCGAGCCCCGTGCCGCCGTCCGTCGAGCGCGCGGTGTTCTCAGTGACGAAGGGCTCAAAGACGTGGGGCGCCAGGTCGGGAGGGATGCCGACGCCGGAGTCGGCGACCACCACGCGCACGCGGCCGCCCTCGGCGGCGCAGCTCACGCGCACGCGCGTGCCGGAGGGGTTGTGCTCGACGGCATTTCCCACGAGGTTGAGCAGCAGACGCCTGAGGAGGGCCTCGTCGACGAGGGCCGGGAGCCCCCTTGTGCCGACGCTCGTCTCGAGCGGGCAGCCCCGCTGCTCGGCAAGGGGGCGCGCCTCGTCGACGGATGCCGCCACCAGGTCGCGCACGTCAGCCCGCACGAGCTCGAGCGGGTACTCCGGGTGCTCCATCCGAGCATATGCGGAGAACTCCTCGAGCAGGTCGGCGGCCGCGAGCGCGCGCTCGTGGATGACCCGGTGGTAGGCGTCGACGCGATCCGGCGGGACGAGACCCTCGCAGAGCGCCTGCGCGTAGCCGCGGATCACGGTCAGCGGGGTCTTGAGGTCATGCGAGACGCTCGCGACCATGCGCCGCTGGTCGTCGCGCGCCGCGCGCAGCCGGCTCATCAGGTCGCGGAAGTTGTCGTAGACGACGGCGAGCTCGGCCGGCACGCCGGCGGCCCGCGAGCTCTCGACCGGCCCGGCGCCTCCCCTCGCGTCCGCGTCGCGGCAGGCGGCGATCGCGCGGTCGAGCGGGCGCGCGGAGCGTCGGACGAGGCGGCCGAGGGCGAGCGCGGCGGCCGCGGTCAGGAGCAGCACCAGGGGGACCGCGAGCAGCCACAGGCGGCTTGCGACGTCCGCCACCCGAGCGTAGCCGGCATCGCTCACGATCGGGGCGGCGAGCACGAGAGTGCGCGGGTCGCCGCCGTCGTTCTCGTAGTCCAGGCGGGAAATGCTCATGCGCCCGTCATAGACGCCCTTGATGAGGCCGAACTCGCGCGGGGTGAGCGAGCCGCGCCCCGAGAACAGCGGCCCCTCGACCACCCTGAGGCTCTCGTCGAGCACGCACCACGAGCTCACGACCTTGGAGTCGTCCTCGGCGTCGTAGCCGCAGAGCATGACGCGGTGACGCACGCCGTCACCCGCGGGCTCCTCGAAGACCTCGTAGAAGAGACCGTCGCTCGCGTCCCCGATGACGTCGAGGTCGGAGGCGCGGATCTTCTCGGCAGCCTCCCGGCTCGAGGCGTACAGGCGGCGGCCGTCCGAGTCGAAGACCACGACGAGGCAGTTGGAGAGGTCGCCCCCCGTCAGGGCCCCGAAGCGGTCGCGTGAGAGGTCGCCCTGGCGCTCGAGCACCGTCTCCATCGACGGGAAGGCCCCCTCGAACACGGCCTCCGAGAGCGCTCCCGCCCCCATGAGCACGCCCACGAGCGCGAGCGCATAGGCGGCGAGGACCGCGAGGCAGCGCACGGCGAGGCTGCCGAACAGCCCGCGCAGGGCGCCCCCCGACGATCGGCGACGCCCCCCGGCCCCGTCACGAGCCGTCAAGGGCGTATCCCAGGCCGCGGACGGTCTTGATGAAGCGCGGGCTCAGCGGGTCGTCCTCGAGCTTGGCCCGGATGTTGGAGACGTGCATCATCACGCTGCTCGCCACCCCGCTCCCCCCGAGCGCGACCGGGTCGCCGCTCACGCAGGCGTAGAGCTGCTCCTTGGAGAACACCCTCCCCGGGGACGACATGAGCGCCGCCATGATCTTGAGCTCGGCCGCCGTCAGCGGCACGGGCTCGCCGGACCTGGTGAGGACGAGGCGCTCGGTGTCAAAGGCGAGCGCGCCCACGACGATGACGGAGTCGCCGGTCGCGGCCGGCGGCACGACCGGCGCGGGGTCGGTCGCCCCGGCGCGGCGGAGCACGGCGCGAATGTGGGCGGCGACCTCGAGCGGGTCGAACGGCTTGGCGATGAAGGCGTCCGCCCCGGCATCGAGCCCCACGATCTTGTCGGCCGTCTGCGTACGCGCCGAGACGACGAGCACGGGCATCGAGCTCGTCCGGCGCAGCTCCCTGATGAAGTCGTATCCGTTCATCCGGGGCATCATGATGTCGACGAGCGCCACGTCGGCGGTGCGCTCGCGCAGCAGCTCGAGCGCCTCGACGCCGTCTTTCGCCGAGATCACGTCATAGCCCCCGCCCGTGAGATAGAGCTCGAGCAGCTCCACGATGTCGGCGTCGTCTTCGACGACAAGGACCGTCCCGCCCATCGGACCACCTCCCGCCGCCATCCTACCGAGGGGCCTGTCGCCCGTCACGTGACACTCCGGTCACCTTCACGACATGTCGACGAGGACGGGGCGACGCGGCCGAAAGGCGCGGAGGCGTCCGTCAGGGGGCGAGAAGTGCGCGCAGCGTGATGGCGATGTCGCCGTCAACGAGCACGCTGCGGCGCTCGATCGCCGCGGGCGCGACGGCCTCGCCGAGGTTGACGCAGGCGTAGGTGGCCCGGGGGTTCGCCTCGGCCGCCCGCCAGAACGGGAACTTGACGATGACCGGCGTGTTCCAACCCACGCCGAGCTCCAGGTAGAGCACGCGACCACGGTCGTGGCGACGGCGGAAGTCCTGGTAGCGCGCCGCCGCCGCGTGCCAGCCCTCGTCCTCCACGAAGGTGTCGTCCGAGCGCAGGTTCATGGCCATGGGCCGTCCGCAGACCGGGCAGCGGGGCACGAGCTCCGGCGGGACGCTCATGGCAGGGCACGCGCCAGGCGGCGGCACGAGCTCGCCCTTCTCGCCGACCACAAAGCCCTGCGCCTCAATCATGGCCCTGACCAGGCGCTTGTTGTCATAGGTACGCCTGTGGCACGGAACGCCGCACTGCAGCAGGCCGTAGTCGCCCTGTGTGTAGAAGAGGCGTCGGCGGTCGAACCTGGCCAGCTGGAACTGGTGGTCCACGTTGGAGTGCCCGCCAAAGACGGCGAGGTCCATCCCGTCGAGCGCCCGGTCGATGCGGGCGACCTCTCGACCGTCCGCCGTTCTTCTCACCTGACGCTCTTCTCGCCGCCGACTCCAAATAACACGCACAATCAGGGTCTCCATAAACCCAAACCTGCGGTTATATGAAACGAAACCGGATTCTGCATGTTATCGGAGGAGGCCTCGCAGGCGAGAAGAACGTGGTGGGTGCGCCCGCACGGCGGCTCAGCCCAGCAGGTCCCGATAGATCGCAAGGTCCTCGTCCGTGAAGACGTCAAAGACCACGCGCTCGACGGACGCGGTGCCGGCGTCGAGAAACGCGCACGTCTCGCACACGGTGGGCACGATGCCGCGCACGATGGGTCCCACGGTATGGATGACGTGGGCGGCAGGCAGGTTGTGACCGCGCGTGACCTTGGCGCGGCCGTTTGGCTCCTCATGGCCCTGGACGCGCATAAGCGGCACGCAGCGGCACGTGGATACGGATCGCATTCGTCGTCCCGGCCTGTAGGCAGACAATCTCGCGCAACAGGATGCGCCGCAGCGAGTTGCCCCGCCGCGGCGCCGCCGGACGATCGTCGCAGAAGCCTAGAAGGTCACCTTGAGGACGGGCGCGCCCGCCTCGACCTTCTCGCTGAAGCCGGCCGTGAGCTCAACGTCGGCAAGCTGGTCGGAGTTGGAGACGGCGAAGACCACGCAGTCCTGGTAGCCCGCCTCGGTAATGACCTTGCGGTCCATCTGGATGATGGGCTGGCCGGCCACCACGCGCTCGCCCTCGGAGACGAAGCTGGTGAAGCCCTTGCCCTTGAGGTTGACGGTGTTGACGCCCACGTGGATGAGCACCTCGGCGCCGCCGTCGGACTTGATGGTCACGGCGTGGCCCATGACCGTGCCGACCCAGCCGTTGGCGGGGGCGTAGACGACGTCGCCGTCGGGCCAGAGCGCGCACCCCTTTCCCAGGACCTCGGTGGAGAAGACCTTGTCGGGGACGTCGGTCATGCGGATAACGCGACCAGAGACCGGGGCATAGCCGATGCCCGGCTGGGCGTCGATCGAAAGGCTGGCGGGCGGCTCGATGGCCGGGGCGTCCTTCTTGGTGAACTTGTCGAACAATGCCATGGGGGCTCCTCTCCTCCAACGAACGTCAAAGCAATCATAGCGTGACAAGAGCGCGCATGCCCTATGATGGTTGCAGGTCAGCCGCTTTTCTCGGAGGTCTCATGGACATCCTCTCCATCGTGTTTGGCGCGCTCGCGTTGGTCACGGCGTTCACGCCGTTTATCTGGCTTCAGGTCGTGGGCGGGTTTGTGGGGATAGCCGGCATCGTGCTCGCGCGACGCGCCAAGAGGGCGGACTACCGCAAGAGCCTCACCACGGCAATCGGCATGCTCTGCTCGATCACCGGCACGATGCTGTGCTTCCTGGCACCGGTCCTCTCGCTGATAAGCAACGCTTTGCTGCTTCTCATGACCCAGTAGCGTCGGCGACGCCGAGAGGGGCACGGACGTCTCGGGGCTCCCTACCAGATGCCCAGCGCGTGCTGCATGCCCAGACTCACGGCAGCGATGGCGACCCAGCAGCAGAGTCCCATGAGGATCGGCTTGCCGCCCGTCCGCACGAGCTTGACCACGTTGGTGTTGAAGCCGATCGCCGCCATCGCCATGACGATGAGGAACTTGGAGAGCTCCTTGATCGGCGCGGTCACGGACGCCGGGAGCGCGAGCACCGTGGTCGCCACGCTCGCCAGCACGAAGAACACGATGAAGGTCGGGAACGCCCGGCGCAGGCTGAACGTGTTTCTTGACTCGCCGCCCGCGCGACGGGCCTGACGGGCCTGCCAGATCCCAAGCGCGAGCGTGATGGGGATGATCGCCAGCGTGCGCGTGAGCTTGACGATGGTGGCGGCATCGAGCGTGTTGGCGCCCGGGTGCATGCCGTCCCACGCCGCCGCGGCGGCCGTGACGGAGGAGGTATCGTTCACCGCCGTGCCCGCGAAGAGGCCAAAGCCCTCGTTGGTGAGGCCGAGCATTCCGCCGAGCGTGGGGAACACGAGCGCCGCCACCACGTTGAAGAGGAAGATCACGCTGATGGCCTGGGCGATCTCCTCGTCGTCGGCCTCGATCACCGGCGCGGTCGCCGCGATGGCCGAGCCCCCGCAGATCGAGGAGCCCACGCCGATGAGCGTGGAGATCTTGCCGGGGATGCCGAGCGCCCGGCACAGTGCGAAGGACACGACGAGCGACGTGGCGATCGTCGAGACGATGATCGGCAGCGACGTGACGCCCACTCGCGCAATCTGCGCGAGGTTGAGGCCAAAGCCCAGAAGGACCACGGCCCACTGGAGCACCTTCTTGGACGTAAACCTGACGCCGGG
>DHCMC07803__coassemble_374_pt1 | contig 60276 bp, 53 predicted proteins | sample DHCMC07803__metabat2_low_PE_048 | metagenome-assembled genome bin DHCMC07803 | reverse complement strand
GGGTACACCTGTTCTGGGAAGGGGGCAAGTTCGATGACGAGGCTTGGGGGAACCTGCGGAATTCCGCGCTACGACCGTCGCGTCTACGTCAAGGTCGCCTGCGCCGTGGACTCTGCCGGCGTCGTCCAGCCGACGGAGATCGACTGGGACGGCACGCGGCGCTTCCCGGTGCTCTCGCGCGGCGCGCAGCAGGAGTGGGGCCGCTGGGAGAACGGCAGCGTCGTCAGGGGCTGGCGCGTCGAGGTCGCCGCGGGCGTCTGGCGCACGCTCTGGTGGGAGCGCGGGCGCTTCTTCGTGGAGCGGAGGGACGCCAACGGGGAGTGAGGTCGCGGCATGGCCACGTCCGCCCCGCTAGCGCAGCTTGCTCGCAAACTCCAGATAGGTGATCTGCGCAAGGTCGTCGTAGACCGAGGGCAGCGCGCCCTCGTCGTCCGCGCTCGTCCACGCGCCGTCGGCGCTCTCGACGCCGAGCAGGCTCATGGCGGGCATCTCCTCGCTGACCGCGAGCTGCGCCTTCTGGAAGTCCGTGAGCGGCGCGCCGATTAGCTCGGCCGTCTTCGCGGCGAGGTAGGCGGGGCTCGTGGTGGTCCGCCCGGCGCCCTCGGTTCGTCCCGCCACGTCGTAGTTCGCCCAGACGAGATAGCTCGACGTGTAGGTCTCGGGGGTCGCATCGGCGTCCCCGGCGGCGTTGCCACCACCCGTGCCGCCCACGGTCGCGGCGCCGGTCTCGTCGTAGACCTGCTCGCCGGAGACCGCGGCCTCCACGATCGTGGAGAGCGCGGGCTGGTGGTCGCCGAAGAAGACCACGACCACGGGGCGGTCGAGCTGGGCCAGCTCGCCGAGGAACTCCTCCAGCGCGCGGTCGGACTCATCGACGCAGGCCAGGTACTCGGAGAGACGGGCGTTGTCATAGTCGCTCATGCCGTCGATGTGGTACTGAGGCACGTCGCCGAGGTTGTTCTGGTCGTAGCCGGAGTGGTTCTGCATCGTCACGTTGAAGATGAACTGCGGGTCATCGTTACTCTCGAGCAGCTCGAGGCACTTGTCGTAGGTCTCCTCGTCAGACACGCCGCTGTGGTAGGTCTCCGCCCCGGCGAAGTCGTCGATGGAGAGGAACGCGTCAAAGCCGAGCGCCTCGTAGACACGGTCGCGGTTCCAGTTGGTGGCGTAGTTGGGGTGCATGGCGGTGGTCTGGTAGCCGAGCTCGGAGAACTGGCGGGCGATGCTCGGCGCCGAGGAGAGGTCGTAGAGGGAGTAGGGGTACTTGCCGTCGCCGATGTAGGCGAGCGAGACGCCGGTGAGGAACTCGAACTCCGTGTTGCACGTGCCGCCGCCGAGCACGGAGACGGCGAGGTCGCCGTGCGCGAGCGCGTCGTCGACGGAGTTCACGAACGAGGGGCCGGAGTAGCCCCAGCTCTCGCCGCCGAGCGCGGAGAGGTCGGCGAAGGACTCGTTCATGATGCACACGACGCTCGGGCGCTCCTGCTCGAACTGCTCCTCGGCGGCGGCGCGCTCGGCCGTGGCGCCCGCACCCTCGTCGTAGAGCTCGACGTAGTCGGCCTCGAGCCTGGCCGCGGAGTCCTCGTCGTAGCCGTCGGGGACGTCGATCGGAAGGTCCTGGGCCACGGCGACGAACGAGGTGATGAAGCCCTGGCGCCGGTAGTAGTCGAGCGAGTACCAGTACTTCATTTCGACGCCCAGGTCGTCAAAGTAGCTCGGGACGGTGACGCCCGCGACGAGCAGGGCGAGAAGGACGGCGGCGCAGCCGAGGTTGGCCGCGACGCGCCTGCCGCGGGCGGCTGCGGGCGTCGGGACGACGAGCGCGCCCGCGGCGCAGGCGAGCAGCAGGCAGGCGAGGCCGAGCACGACACCGCCCCCGACGGCGTAGGTGTAGCCGCCGCTCACGGCGGCGGCGGTGCCGAGGACGAAGAGGTCGTTGGGAAGGATCGCGGCCGACTTGAAGCTGGCAACGAAGAACTGCGCGAGCCCGATCACAAAGCACAGGCCCACGCCCACGACCATGCCCCCTCCGCGCCGCTGGAACAGAAAGTGGAGCGCAGCCAGGGCGAGCAGGATGAGAGCGCCCTGAAGCAGCGCGTACTGCGGCGCCATCCGCAGGATCTCGTAGTTGTAGGGAAGCTCCACGGCCAGGAAGCCGAGCAGCGCGCAGACGAGAAGGGCGACCAGGGCGAGGAGCGCGTGGGTGCGCGCCTGCGGCCAGCCGCGCCGCTCGCCCCATGCCGAGACGGCTTCTCGGACTCGATCGCGGCGGAGCGCTGCCCAGGAGGCGGCGAGCGCGGCGGCGATCAGAATGAGCGGCTCGAGCGGGCCGCCCTGGTAGAGGCCGAGCACGCACAGGACGGCGAGGACGACGAGCGCGAGCACGGGAGCGGCGAGCCAGCAGAGCTGTCCCCGGGACGGACGCGCCCCTCCGCGCGAGAGACGGGCGGCGAGGGCGACGATCGCGACCGCGGCGGCGGCGAGGGGAAGGGCAATGAGGGTAGAGAGCATAGTTGTCTTTCCATGACGCTGTCTTTACGAAGCGCTCATGATACAGGCCTCATGTCAAAAACTTGTGCAGGTGCGCCGGCGCGCTCCTGATAGGATGGGACCATGGAGAACAACGAGCTCACATACCGTGACTATGCCGCCTTCGCCCGGATGGGCGCCGACGAGATCGCCCGCGACTGCGAGGTGCAGACCTTTCATGCGTCGGGCCCGGGCGGTCAGGGCGTGAACACCTCCGACTCGGCCGTGCGCATGCGTCACGTGCCGACCGGCATTGTGGTGGTGTCGCGCGAGGAGCGCAGCCAGCTGCGCAACCGCGAGCGCTGCGTCGAGAAGATCCGCGAGGCGTGCCGCCGCCGCGCACGGCCGCCCCGCCCCCGCAAGAGGACGCGCGTCTCCGCCGCCCAGAAGCGCAGACGCCTGGAGGCCAAGCGCTCCCGCGGCAAGCTCAAGCAGCTTCGCCGCCGCGTGGACGGGGAGTAGGCCCGCCTCGCTACGCCACGCCGCCGAGCCAGCGGCGGACGTCGCCGCCCGCCGAGACGAGCGCGACTGCGGCGGAGATGCCCATGACGGCCGAGAGGGCCCAGAGGTCGAGGGCGGCGTCGAACGAGGCGAGCTGCACCGGGAGCATCACGCGCCCGCCCTCGGCGCCTCCCTCCCGAAGCATTCCCGCCCGGAATCGCATGACGAGGTAGGCGACGAGCGCGACGAGCGCGATGACGAGGTAGACCAGCGCAAACACACCCACGCAGGGATTGATCACGCTGAGCAGGCATGCCCCGCACAGGAGCCCGCACCCCAGCCAGAACGCCCTTGACCGTCGCATGTCCCACGCCCTTCTCCAAAGCCGCAACTGCAACTGTCTCCTATCCTACTGCTGCCATTGTCCTCAGGGCTGCCCGGGTCGCCGTGCCGCCGCCCGCTTTCAGGGAAAAGTACGAAATTTGCCGCAGCCGCTGCGCCCTTTTGCCATTGAAGAGGCAGGTGCGCCCAGCCACGATGGAGCCGAGGAGGGCAGCCATGATCGAGCTGAGCAGACGACAGAAGGCGTGTCTGCGGTACCTGTGCCGTCAGGTCGGCCATGTCACGACCGCCCTGCTGGCCCGCCATCTCGACGTCTCAGAGCGCACGGTTCGCTCCGACCTCGGTGCGATCGAGGCGTACGCCCGCGAGCGCGGGGCGCTGATCGAGCGCGTCCCGGGGTCGGGGATCCGCCTCGTCGCGTCGCCCGCGCTGCGCTCCGCCATTCTCGCCGCGCTGGACGAGCCGGACAGCTCCTACACCGACCGGGCGGACCGGGAGGTGGCGGCGGAGGTCATGCTGCTCGTGCGGCCCACGGTCACCTTCCAGCAGATCGCGAACTTGTGCGGGGTGAGCCGCCAGACCATCGTGGCGCAGTGCGACGACATCGCGGCCTTCTTCGCGGGGGCGGGCATCGAGCTCTGCCGCGAGCAGGGCGTCGGGTCGTCCCTGCGCGGCGGCGAGCTGGAGATGCGCCACTGCTTCATGGGCCTCGTCACCGGCTCTGCCACGCGTGACGTGGCGCGCATGGTGGCGCGCCGGGAGCTTCCTCCCGCCGTGCTCGAGCGTGTCGACGCTCTCGTGGTCGACATAGAGCGCCTTCAGGGCGCCTCCTTCGTCGACGTCCCTGCGCTCGCGCTCATGCTCGCCTACGCGCTCTCCCGCGTCGAGGCCGGGCACGTGCTGCCCGAGGGCAGCGAGCTGTGCCCTCCCGAGTTCCCCCTCGCCGACGAGGACGCCCTCGGCGCCGACGACACCTTCCTACGCTCCCTCCGCGGGCTGCTCTCCGACGTCTTCGAGCAGCCCCGGGAGCGGCGCTTCGCCGGTGCGCTCGTGTTTGCCCAGCGCACGACCAGCGTGGGGCTGATGCACCGCGCGAGCGCCGCTCCCGACGACGAGGCGGCGCTGATCTCGCGCGACCTCATCTCCGCCCTGCGCGAGCTGCACGTGATCGACGAGGACGCGCTCGCCCACCTCATCGACGGCCTCACCACGCACCTGAGGGCCGCCATCTACCGATGCCGCAACGACATCCAGGTGGAGAGCGAGCTCCCCAGCCAGATCATGGTCTCCATCTCCCTGCTCTACGACTTCACGCTCAAGCAGATGCGCCTGGCCGAGCAGCGCTACGGCGTGAGCCTCAACGACGCGGAGATCGGCTACATCGCCATGTACCTTGACGCCATCTACGAGTCGAGCGCCCGGGAGTCCGTGGTCCTCAAGGTGCTCTTCGTGTGCCCCTTCGGGCTGGCGTCGAGCTCCGTCCTGATGACGCGGCTCTCCTACGCGCTCGCGGAGTGCACCGTCATCGGGCCCATGACCGAGGACGAGGCGCGCGACTACGTGGCGGCAAACCAGGTTGACCTCGTGGTCTCCACCACGGACTGCAGCCTGGGCGACGTGCCCGTCGTGACCGTCGACCCGCTGCTGCGCCAGCCGGAGATAGAGCGCGTCAAGAGCCAGATCATGCAGCTCTCCTACTCGAAGATCTGCTCGTACTTCCTGCGCTCCTACTCGACCAGCTCGCAGGAGGGCGGCCCCGTGCGCTCGGTGCGCGACTTCGTCGGCCCCGAGTGCGTCCAGGTGGGCGTGAGCTGCGACGACTGGCGCGACGCGATCAGGATCGCCGCGCGGCCGCTGCTCGAGCGCGGGCTGATCGAGGGGCGCTACGTGGAGCGGATGATCGGCGCGGTGGAGGACTACGGGCCCTACATGGTGCTCACGCCCCGCACGGCCTACGTGCACGCGGGCCTCTCGGACGGGGCCCGCGAGAACTGCGCGTCGATCCTGGTGCTCGACCACGACATCCCCTTCGGCCCGCAGGGCGAGAAGCCCGTGCGCTGCGTCATCGTCCTGGGCATCCATGACACCGAGCGGAGCCTTCTGCTCGCCCTTGCGCCGATCTTCGAGCGCAAGGGGACCATCCGTACGATAGGGCGCCCCGACCTCAGTGTGGCCGAGGTGCTCGACCTGCACGACTGACACGCTTTGCCATGACGTCACCGAGAGGAAAGGACAGAAGATGAGCGACTCCATCGCCCGTGACTGTGTCAGGGTCGGCGCCCACGCCGACTCCTGGCAGGACGCGATTCGCCTCGCCGCCGCCCCGCTCGTCGAGCGCGGCAGCATCGAGGCCTCCTACGTCGACCGCATGATTGCGAGCGTCGTCGAGCTCGGTCCCTACATCGTGCTCATGCCCGGCTTCGCGCTGGCGCACGCCGCACCGGGCGACGACGTCCACGTGAGCGACCTCTCGGTGGCGCTCTTCGACGGCGATGTCTTCTTCGGCTCCGACAACGACCCGGTGCGCGTGGTCATGTGCCTGGCGTGCGTGGACCGCGAGTCGCACATCGCGCGCCTCCAGGGCGTCGCCGAGAAGCTTCTGGACGAGACGTTCGTCGAGCGCATGGTCGCCTGCTCGAGCGACCAGGAGCTCTACGAGCTCGTGAACGCATAGGCAGGGTAGGAACGAGGTCCGACAGGGCCACGAGAGAAAGGAGCACGACATGGCAGTGCCAACCATCCAGACGGTCTGTGGCGTGGGCTGCGGCTCGTCGCTCATGCTGCGCATGAACGTCGAGAAGATCGCGAAGGCACACGGCTACGAGATCAGGGCCTACTGCGGGGACGTGGGGACGTGCTGCGCCAACGAGTGCGACGTCATCTTCATCTCCAAGGAGCTCGGAGAGCGCATCGAGGGCCGCGCCAAGGTGCCCGTCGTGGAGTTCGACAACTTCATGAACAAGGCCGAGGTGGAGGAGAAGACCCTCGCGTACCTCGAGTCGTTCGCGGCGGAGCACGCAGACGCCTAGGTAAGCGGGGCGCCAGCCCCCACGGAATCGAAAGGGAAGCAACATGGACGCCGTCCTGAACTTCGTAATCAACGAGATCTTTGGCCAGGGCGCCATCTTCCTGGCGCTCATCGCCCTTATCGGCCTCATCCTCCAGAAGAAGCCCGTCTCCGAGATCGTGCGCGGCACGATCATGACGGCCATCGGCTTCTTCGTCCTGAACACCGGTACCGGACTGATCACCGGCAGCTCCATCGACGGCATCATCAGCGCGTTCAACACCGTCATGCCGCAGGCCGTTGAGACCACCTCCGTCGACATCGGCGGCGAGTACGGCACCGAGATCGGCATCGTCATGATCGTCGCCTTCCTGGTGAACATCCTGTTCGCGCGCTTCACCAAGTGGAAGACGATCTTCCTGACGGGCCACATGTTCTACTGGTTCCCGTACGTGTTCATCGCCGCGGGCGTCGGCGCCGGCCTCTCCGGCGCGCCGCTGATCGCCCTGGCCGCGGTCTTCACCTCGCTCTACTTCATCGTCTCCCCGAACCTCATCCGTCCGTTCGTGACCAAGGCGACCGGCGACGACTCCTTCACGCTCGGCCACCCCACGACCGGCCTGTCCGTCATCTCCGGTCTCGTGGCCCGCGCCGTGGGCGACCCGTCCCACTCCACCGAGGACATCAAGGTCCCCAAGTCCCTCGGCTTCCTGCGCGAGGTCTCCATCACCGGCTCGATCCTCGTCGCCCTGAGCTACGTCGTCATGTTCTTCGTCCTGCAGGCCAACGGCTATGACCCGGGCGTCGTCTGGGGCTACGCTGAGGGCACCACGGGCATCTTCACCTACATCTTCACGCACGCCGTCTACTTCGGCGTCGGTATGACGGTCATGATGCAGGGCGTCCGCATGCTCATCGCCGAGATCGTCCCCGCCTTCCAGGGCATCGCCGAGAAGATCGTCCCGGGCGCCATTCCCGCCCTCGACTGCCCCGTCATCTTCCCGTACGGTCCCAACGCCCTGATCATCGGCTTCATCGTGGCCCTCATCACCTCCATCATCACGATTCTCGTGACCACGGCCATGGGCATCTTCCCGACCGTCGTCATCCCGCTCGTCACCACGTGCTTCTTCGAGATCGGCGCGGCGTCGATCATCTGCAACGCCCAGGGCGGCATCCGCGGCACCATCGTCGGCGCCGCCCTCTGCGGCGTCCTCGCCGTCCTGCTCGTCGGCTTTGGCGCCTACTTCTTCAACAACACCATCCAGGACTGGATGCTCGTCTACGGCGGCCAGGACTTCGACATCTGGGGCATGATCTGCGGCGCGGTCGCGCGTCTGATCGCCGGCGTCGCCTAGCGCCACCCTCTCTCTGCCGTCCCCGGGCACTCGGGGAGCGGGGCGCGCACGGTTGGGACGTGCGCGCCCCTTTTAGAAGGGAGCACACCCAATGCGCTTTGACTACATAGACATCGTGCGCGGCCTCATCGACACGATCGAGGAGCGGGAGAGCGAGCACATGGAGCAGTGCGTGGAGCTGCTCGCCACGTGCGTGCGCGAGAAGCACTCCATCTACACCTTCGGCGCGAGCCATGCCGGCATCCTCTCGGAGGAGATGTACTACCGCGCCGGCGGCCTCATGCTCATGAACCCCATCTTCGGGCGGGAGATCATGCTGGACACTGCCCCGATCACCCACACCAGTCACATGGAGCGGCTCGTCGGCTACGGCACGGAGCTCGCCCGCGATCAGGCAGACTTTGGGCCCGGCGACGTCCTCATCGCACACTCGGTCTCGGGCCGCAACCCCGTGACGATCGAGGTCGCCATGGCGGCGCGCGACGCCGGCGCCAAGGTCGTCGCGATCACCAACCTCACCTACTCGCAGTCGGTGACCTCGCGCCATCCCAGCGGCCTGCGCCTGTTCGAGCTCGCCGACGTGGTGCTCGACAACCACGGCGAGGTGGGCGATGCGGCTGTCGCGATCGAGGGGCTCGACCAGCGCGTCTCGCCCACCTCGACCGTCGTGGGCGCCGTCATGCTCAACTCCATCGTGGCCGCGCTCGTGCAGCGCCTCGTGGACGAGGGCATGGAGCGGCCGCCGGTGTTCTACAGCGCCAACCTCGACGGCGGCGACGAGCTCAACAAGCGCCTCGTCGACGAGTACCGCGACTGCATCCACTATCGCTTCTAGCCCGCGGCGCGAGCGCGGGGAGGGGAGGAGGCCCCATGAGAGCCTGGGAACGCTACTTCGAGACCATGCAGCAGGTCGTCCAGCGCGTGCGCGAGACGCAGGGCGAGGCGATCGAGCGCGCCGCCGAGCTCCTCGCCGACACCACCGAGAGGGGCGGCATCATCTACGGCTTTGGCACGGGGCACTCGCACCTCGTGACCGACGACGCCTTCTGGCGCGCGGCGACGCCCGCCAACTACTGCGCCCTGCTCGAGCAGAGCGCGACGGGCAGCTTTGAGATCACGAAGAGCTACGGCTTCGAGAACCTCTACGGGGTGGGGACGAACGTGGTCGACTACCACCGCATCACGCCCGACGACTGCATGATCATCATCTCCAACTCCGGCAACAACATCGCCCCGGTCGACGCCGCGCTGCGCGCCCGCGAGAAGGGGATACCCGTGATCGCGATCACGGCCGTGGAGTACAGCGACTTCCTCACGACCAAGCACCGCGCGGGCGTGAAGCTCAAGGACGTCGCCGACGTGGTGCTCGACAACTGCTCGCTCGTGGGCGACGCCGCGACCGAGGTCGAGGGGTTCCCCATGAAGGTGGGCTCGACCTCCACGATCCCGGCGGTCTTCCTGCAGAACGCCATCCTCGTCGAGATGGTGGAGGTCCTCGTACGCAGGGGCCTCGAGCCGGACGTCTACTACAACGGCCACATGGCCTTCATGGACGAGGGCTGCGCGGACCACAACGACCGGTTGGTGGACAAGTACTTCTATCGAATCCGCAACCTCTAGCTTCTCGCGGGAGGAGATGACGGGGACGGGCGGCCCGGCCAACCGCTGGCCGTCCGCCCCCGCCGGCGGGCCGCCGCGCCGCCCCGAGGGCCCCGCTGGGCTATGCTCTTGGCGTCGTCCACGCGAAAGGAGCCGCCATGCCCGTCGTCCACACCTACTGCTCAACGCCGATCTCGCCGGCGTCGCGCGAGGTCCTCAAGGCCGCCTACGGGCGCGCCATCGAGGTCGTCCCCGGAAAGTCCGAGGCATGGCTGATGTGCCTGTTCGAGGATGACGCTCACATCTACTTCGCCGGTGACGACGCCGAGCCGTCCGCCTACGTCGAGGTCGGCGTGTTCGCTCGCAGTGAGGTTCCCTCGAGCGCGTGGGAGCGCTTCACCGAGGAGGTCACGCCCGTGATCTGCCGCGAGCTGGGCGTGGACGCGTCGAGGCTCTACATCCGCTACGGCTGGACGCCGGACTTCGGCTGGAACGGGGCCAACTTCTGATGGGCGCGCCCGACGACGCCGCGCGCCTCGCCGCATACGACGAGTTCGCTGCCGCGGTGCGCGACGAGCTTGCGGCCACGAGGGCCCGGATGGACGAGCTCGCCGCGGCGGGCAAGGTGAAGACGGCGACGTATCGCCAGCTCTTTGCCGCGAGAGTCACGCTGAAGGAGATCGACGCGCGCCTGCGCGAGCGCGGGCTGTAGGGGCATCCCCCGCATACCCCGCATACCCCGCATACCGCCGCGGGCCGCGGATGGACGTTCTTCTCGGCTGAAACGTCCATCCGCGGCCCGCGGCACCCACGAGGGCCCGCGGCGACGGGCGGGGGCCGCGGCGACGGGCGGGAGCTACTCCGTCGGCGCGAACTGCGCCTCGTAGATGCGCCGATAGCGCCCGCCCGCGGCGAGCAGCCCCTCGTGGGTGCCGCGCTCGGCGATGCGCCCGTCGGCGATCACGCAGATGAGATCGGCGTCGCGCACGGTGGAGAGCCGGTGCGCCACGACAAAGCTCGTGCGGCCCTCCATGAGGCGCGCCAGCGCGCGCTGGACCAGGAGCTCGGTGCGCGTGTCGATGTTGGAGGTCGCCTCGTCGAGGATGAGCATCGCGGGCCGCGCGAGCATGACGCGCGCGATGCACAGGAGCTGTCGCTGCCCGGCGGAAAGCGACGTCGAGCCGTCGAGCACCGTGTCGTAGCCCTGCGGCAGGCGGCAGATGAAGTCGTCCGCATACGCCTCGCGACATGCGGCGCGCACCTCCTCGAGCGTGGCGTCGGGGCGGCCCATGCTCACGTTCTCGCGCACCGTGGCGCGGCGCACCCACGTGTCCTGCAGCACCATGCCCCACCCCGAGCGCAGGCTCTCGCGCGTGAGGTCGCGCACGTCGTGCCCGTCCACGCGCACGGCGCCGCCGTCCACGTCGTAGAAGCGCATGATGAGGTTGATGAGGGTGGTCTTCCCGCAGCCCGTCTCGCCCACGAGGGCGACGCGCTGGCCCGGACGCACGCCGAGGTCGACGTCGCGCAGGACCGGGCGCGCCGGGTCGTAGCCAAAGACGACGTGGTCCAGCTCGACCTCGCCGCGCGGCTCGTCGAGCGCGAGCGCGCCCGGGGCGTCCGGTGCCTCGGCGGGGACGTCGAGCAGGGCGAACAGGCGCCGGGCGCAGGCGACTGAGTTCTGCAGCTCGGTCGCCACGCCGGAGATGTCGTTGAAGGGCTTGGCGTACTGGTCGGCGTAGCCCAGGAAGGCGGAGAGCCCGCCCACGGTGATGCCGCCCCCCATGGCGACGAACGCGCCGAAGATGCCTATGGCTGCGTAGACGAGGGCGTTCGCAAAGCGCGTGGTGGGGTTCACCAGGGACGAGAAGAACACCGCCTTGAGGCTCTCCCGTCCGAGCGCGGCGTCCGTCTCGGCAAAGCGCTCGTGGGCCTGTCGCGCCACGTCGAAGGTCTCGATCTCGGAGATGCCGCCGACCATCTCCTCGACGTATGCGGTGAGCTCGCCGCGCAGCCGCGTCTGCCCCGAGAAGTGCCTGGCGCTGTGCGTGGCGATGAAGCGCGCGGTGAACACCGAGACGGGCGTCAGCAGCGCCACCACGGCGGCTATGGGCGGGTTGAGCGCAAACATGAAGGCGAGCGTCACGACGATCGTGAGCACCCCGACGGGCAGCTGCTGGAAGGCCATGAGCAGGCCGCTGGTGAGCATGTCGGCGTCGGTCACGATGCGCGCGGCGAGGTCGCCGTGGCCATGGGAGTCTATGTAGGAGAGTGGGAGCTCCTGGAGGTGGTCGAAGGCGCGCTCGCGCAGCTCGAGCGCCGCGCCGAAGGCGAGGCGGTTGGTGACGGCGGTGAGCGCCCACTGGCAGAGCGCGGTGCCCCCGAGCGTCGCGGCTATCCAGGCGAGCGAGCGGGCGAGGCCGGCGAAGTCCACCTCGCCCGCGCCCACGACGCAGTCGATCGCCCGTCCGCTGAGCACGGGCAGCGCGAGCGTGCCCACCACGACGCAGACCGTGAGCAGCGCGGTCGCCGCGACCCCGCCGCGCCGCGCGGAGAAGAGCGCCAGCATGCGACGAACGGTGTCGCCCGAGCGCGCGCGGTCCCTCTCGCTCATCGCGCCACCTCCTCGCCGGTGAGCTGCGACTCGCAGATCTCGCGGTAGACGGGGCAGCCAGCGAGCAGCTCCTCGTGCGTCCCGAGGCCCATCTGGCGGCCGCCGTCGAGCACGAGGATCTGGTCGGCGTGGCGCACGGCGGCCACGCGCTGGGAGATGGTGACGACGGCGGTGCCCGCGCAGTCGCGGGCGATCGCGCGGCGCAGCGCCGCGTCGGTGGCGTAGTCGAGCGCGGAGGAGGCGTCGTCGAGGACGAGGACGCGCGGACGGCGCACGAGGGTGCGTGCTATGGCGAGCCGCTGGCGCTGCCCGCCGGAGAAGTTGCGCCCGAACTGCTCGACCTCGGCGTCCAGGCCCTCGGGCCTGCCGTCCACGATGTCCGTCGCCTGCGCGGTCGCAAGGGCCGAGCGCAGGTCGTCCTCGCTGGCGTCTCGGTTCGCCCAGCGCAGGTTCGACGCGACGGTGCCCGAGAAGAGCGTGGCGCCCTGCGCCACGAGCGAGACCTGGGCGCGCAGCGTGCGGCGCGTGAGGTCTCGGACGTCCTGCCCGCCGACCGCGACCTCTCCGCCCGTCACGTCGTAGAAGCGCATGGCGAGGCTCGCGAGCGTGGACTTGCCGGAGCCCGTGCCCCCGATCACGCCGAGCGTGCCCCCCGGCTCGACGGAGAAGCTCACGTGGGAGAGGGCGTCTCCCGCGGCGCCGGGGTACGCGAAGCTCACGTCGCGGAAGGCGAGGGCGGGGGCGTCAGGCGCGGGGGCGGCGTCGAGCGTGCCGTCCCCGAGGGATGGCGTCGTCTCGAAGACCTCGTTGATGCGCCGGGCGCAGGCGGACGCCTTGGCGAGAAGGACGATGAGGTTCGTGAGCTTGAGGAGCTCCACGAGCGCCTGGCTGACGTAGCTCACGAGGGCGACGAGCTGGCCCTGGGTGAGGTGGCCGACGTCCACCTGCGCCCCGCCGAACCACAGCAGGGCGATGAGGCCGCAGTTGACGGCGGCGTAGGTGAGCGGGTTCACGAGGGCGGAGATGTCGCCGGTCGCGACCTGGCGGTCGCGCACGGTGGCGGCCGTCTCGGCGAAGGCGGTGCGCTCGCTGGCCTCGCGGCGGAAGGCGCGCAGCACGCGGGCGCCCTCCAGGTTCTCCGAGACGGCGAGCTGCACGTCGTCGAGGCCGCGCTGGATGCCGCGGTAGCGGTCGGTGGTCGCGTACATGAATCCGATCACGAGCGCGCCGGCCGCGAGCACGGCGGCGAGCAGCACCGCGCCCTCGACGCCGTCCACGAAGAAGGCGGCGACCACCGTCCCGAAGGTCACGAACGGGGAGCGCAGGATCAGGCGGAAGAACATGTTGAGTCCGTCCTGGACCTGCTGTGAGTCGTTGGTGAGACGCGTCACGAGGCTCGCCCGGCCGAGGCGCTCCACGTCCTCGCGGGAGAGCGTGAGCACGTGGGCGAAGAGGTCGTCGCGCATGGCGGTGCCAAAGGCCGACGCGAGCCGCGCGCTGAAGAACTGCGCCGTGACCGAGACGACCCAGGCGAAGACGCCCATGACGACGAGCAGCGCCCCGTGGAGGAGCACGTACCCGGTGTCGCGCGTGGCGATGCCGACGTCGATGACCTGGGCCATCACGAGCGGGACGAGGAGCTGGAGAAGCGCCTCGAGCATCTTGAACAGCGGTGCCAGCACGCACTGGGCGTAGTGGCCCGCGAGGTAGCGCCTGAGCTTGAACATGCGGCCTCCGGGCATGAGGGGTAACCGCACAATTCTAGCGCGCGGGGCCTTGAGGTTGCCACGCGTTGCGGGTATAACGATCGGACGGGCAGGATCGGAAGGAGAGCCATGCCAGACGCCAGCGACTACGACCGCTTTCTCTCGGGGGACTACTTCCGCCCGTCGGACGGGCGGCTGCGGGGGCTCCGCGGCCGCTGCTACGAGCTGCTCGACAGGCTCAACGACACGAGCAACGCCGACAAGGGCGCCCGCTCGGACATCCTACGCGAGCTGCTCGGGTCCCTCGGGGAGGGGGCCAACGTCAAGTCGCCGTTCCAGTGCGACTACGGCATGAACATCCACGTGGGCGACGGGGTCTTCGTGGGCGTGGGCTGCGTCTTCCTTGACGTGGCCCCCATCGAGATCGGCGCCGGGACGCTCGTCGGGCCCCAGGTCGGGATCTACGCCGTGGAGCACCCGCTCGACGCCGCGCGCCGCGCCACCGGAGTGGAGCGCGGCCGCGGCGTCCGCATCGGTCGCAACTGCTGGATCGGCGGCCATGCCACGATCAACCCCGGCGTCACGCTCGGCGACGGCGTCGTCGTGGCGTCGGGCGCCGTGGTGACGCGGTCGTTCCCGGACAACGTGCTCGTGGCGGGCGTGCCGGCGCGCGTCGTCAGGGAGCTCGCCTGAGGGCCCGCCCCTCCCGTCGCTACCGGGCGCCGAGCACCTTGCTCGGGGTGATCGGCAGGTCGCGCACGTAGCGTCCCGTGGCATGGGCGACGGCGCTCATGACGGCGGGGGAGGGGGTGTTGATGACGACCTCGCCGATGGACTTCGCGCCGAAGGGCCCCGTGGGCTCGAAGCTCGGCATGAACTCCACGCGCGGTTCGGGCACGTCCAGGCGGGTGGGCAGCTTGTACGTCATGAGGCTGCCGGTGCGCAGGCCGCCGCGCTCGTCGCGGGAGACGTCCTCGGTGAGCGCCATGCCAATCCCCTGGGCGATGCCGCCCTCCGCCTGCACGCGGGCGAGCGCGGGGTTGATGACGGTGCCGCAGTCCACCACCGCCGCGTAGTCGGTGACCGTGACCTTGCCCGTGGCCTTGTCGACCTCGACCTCGGCTATGCCGGCCATGTAGGGGGGCGGCGAGGTGGGCTGCGCGTTGGACCCGTGGCCCTCGAGCATGCCGGGCTGCAGGCCAAAGCCGATCATCTTGTTGGCGAGCTCGGCGACCGTCATCTGGCGCCCGCCGCAGCGGAGGAGCTCGCCGTCGAACTCCACGTCCTTCTCGTCCGCGTCCCAGAGGCGGGCTGCCTGCTCCCGGATCTGCCGGACGAGGTCCTCTGCCGCGCGCACGACGGCGCCGCCGGTGGTGTAGGTGCCCGAGGAGGCGTAGGCGCCGGTGTCGAAGGGGGAGGTGTCGGTGTCGACGCCCTTGGTGACGATGCGGTCCACGCTGCAGCCGAGCGCCTCGGCCGCCATCTGCGCCAGGATCGTGTCGGCGCCGGTCCCCACGTCGGTGGCACCGATGGAGAGCACGTAGAAGCCGTCGTCCTCGAGGCGGATGTCCACGTTGGCGATGTCGACCATCGCGATGCCGGAGCCCTGCATCGTGAGCGCCACGCCCAGGCCGCGCACGCGGTCGCCGAGGTCCTCGCGGAGGGGCCGACCCTTCCAGCCCACCATCTCCATCGCGCGGCCGAGGCACTCGTCGAGGCGGCAGCTGTGGAGGTGCTCGTCGTTGAGCTGCCAGAGGGTCTCGCCGGGCCTGACGAGGTTCTTGAGGCGCAGCTCGCACGGGTCCATGCCCAGCTCGTCGGCCAGCTCGTTGACGGCGGACTCCACGGCAAAGCAGCCCTGCGTCGCGCCGTAGCCGCGATAGGCGCCGCCCGGCGTGGTGTTGGTGTAGACCACGTCGTAGCTGAAGCGGCTCGCCGTCGCGTGGTTGTAGATCGGGAGCGCCTTGCCGCCCACGAGCGTGACCGTGGTGGTGCCGTGGTACCCGTAGGCGCCGGCGTTGGAGAGCGCATAGAGGTCGATGGCCTCGATCGTGCCGTCGCGGCGTGCACCCATGCGCACCTTGAGGACCATCTCGTGACGCGTGTTGGAGCAGCTCATGGTCTCCGCGCGCGTGTAGGTGCACACGCACGGGCGGCCCGTCTTCATCGCGGCGAACGCGGCGAAGGGCTCGTTGCAGCCGCTTTGCTTGGCGCCAAAGCCGCCGCCCACGCGCGGCTTGATGACGCGCACCTGGCGCTTGGGAATCCCCAGGGCGTTTGCCACCTGGCGGCGGATGTGGAAGGGCACCTGCGTGGAGCTCACCACGGTGAGGCGGCCAAAGGCGTCGGCGTAGGCAAAGGAGCGGAACGTCTCCATCATGGACTGCTGCGTGGCCTGCGTGCGGTAGGTGCGCTCGATCACCACGTCAGAGGCAGCGAAGGCCGCCTCCAGGTCGCCGTGGACGCGCTCGCCGTGCGCCACGAGGTTGCGAGACGGGTCGCCCGACTTGTCGCCGCCGGGCGTCCAGTCCTGCTCGTCGTGGATGACGGTGGCGTTGTCCAGCGCCTCCTCCACGTCGATGACGGCGGGCAGCTGCTCGTAGGCGACCTTCACGGCCTTCACGCCCGCGGCGGCAGCGGCCTCGGTCTCGGCCACGACCATGGCCACCTCGTCGCCCACGTAGCGCACGTGGCGGTCGAGGAGGGCCGTGTCATAGGGGCTCGGCTCGGGGAAGCTCTGGCCGGCCAGCGTGAAGCGGTTGTGGGGCACGTCATCCGGGCCGAAGACCGCGACGACGCCAGGAACCTCGAGCGCGCGGCTCTTGTCGATGCTCGTGACCAGGGCGTTGGCGTGTCGGCTGCGCACGAGCTTCACCACGAGGGCACCCTCGGGAACGAGGTCGGCGGTGTAGACCGGCGCGCCGGAGAGCAGGGCGTCGGAGTCCTTCTTCGCGAGGGGCCGCGCGATCTGGGCGTGCCTCTCGCCCGACTCGGTGGTGAGGTCGTCCGGGACCACGCGCGGCGGCAGCTCGCCGCCGTTGTCGTGACGGGCGAGGAAGCGGCGGATCGCGCGCATCTGGCCGGCGTAGCCGGAGCAGCGGCAGAGGTTGCCGGAGAGGTAGCGGCGCACGGTCTCGTCGTCGGCGCCGGGGCGGGCGGCGTCGAGCGCGAGCACGGCCATCTCGAGGCCCGGTGCGCAGAAGCCGCACTGCTCGGCCCCCTCCTCGGCGAGGCACTGGGCCAGAAGCTCGCGGCGGCCGTCGCGCATGCCCTCGAGCGTGGTGACCTCGTGGCCGTCTGCGCGGGCCATCATGACCGAGCACGAGAGCACGGGCTCGCCGTCAAGCAGAACGGTGCAGAGGCCGCAGTTGGAGGTCTCGCACGCGCACTTCACGGACTTGTAGCCGTGCGCGCGGCAGAAGTCGAAGAGCGTCATGTCCGGGCGGACGTCCTCCTCGAGGCGCGCGCCGTTCAAGGTGAGGTTGACGAGCATCCCTAGGCCTCCTTCTCTGCGCGGGGCTTCTCTGCGGCGCGCTCCACGGCGCGGCGGACGAGCGCGGGCGCCACGGCGCGGCGCCACGCGGCGGTGCCGCGCAGGTCGTCGCCAAAGTCCAGGCTCTCGGCGAGCTCGCAGGCGGCGTCGAGCTCCGCGGGGGAGAACCCGGCGCGCAGCGGGATGCGCTCCCCGCCGGTGACGAGCGTCGCCTTCTTGGGGCGCGCGCCCACGGTGACGTGCCAGGAGCCCTGCCAGCAGGCGGCCGCCGCGTTGAGCGCGGAGAAGTCCGTCGCCGCGTTGCGCACCGACTCGAAGGCCGCCCGGTAGTGGTGCTTGCGCACGATGACGTGGGTGAGGATGTCTCCGCGCGCGCCACGCTCCACGAACGGGACAATCGGCATCACGCCGGCCCCCTCGAGCTCGACCTCGGTGTCGAGCGCGAGCAGCACGGTCACGACGTCGGAGAACCCCATGCGTGCGTAGACGGAGCCGCCCACCGTGGCGAGGTTGCGAAACTGCGTGCCCACGACGTCGCGGACCGCCTCGGTAAACGCGCCGCAGGTGGCGGCCTGGAAGCGCACGTGGCTCTCCAGCTGGCCGAGCGTCACCATCGCGCCGATCCTGAACGCCTCGTCGGTCTCCTCGACGCGGTCGAGCCCGCAGCCGGAGAGGTCGATGCCGAGCGGTGCGGTGCGATCTGCGAGGCGCAGCCACATCATGCCGCCGATAACGGTTGCCTGGGGATGCTCTCGCAGGAGCTCGAGGGCCTGGCGGGCGCTGCCGGGGCGGACGTACTTCTCGAATGCGAGCACGTGTCCTCCTTGGTTGCGGTCGGTGATATCGTAAGGATACCGCAGGTGGGGAGCCTCGCCCGCCCCATCGTTGCACATTCGCCGCTATAACGGAGTGGGGCGGACCCGCCGCCGGAGGGTGTGTGCACGCGCGTGCGGGGTATGTGCGCCGCCCGACCCGTCTGCGGTAGAATAGACGACGCTGTGTCAGTTACGCGCGACGCCGGGAGGTGGCCAGGACGGGCGAGAGGATCGTGGAGGCGCGCGACATCCGCCATGCCTACGCGCCGGGTCGCCCGTCGCTGCGCGGCGCCTCGATCGACGTGGCACGCGGGGAGTTCGTGGCCATAGTCGGCGAGAACGGCTCCGGCAAGACGACGCTCGCGCGGCACCTGAACGCGCTCGTCCCGCTGCGGGACGGCGAGCTCAGGGTCGCCGGGATCGACGCGTCGGACCCCGCGCGCGTCTGGGAGCTCCGCCGCGCCTGCGGCATGGTCTTCCAGACCCCCGAGAACCAGTTCGTCTCCTCGGTGGTGGGCGAGGACGTCGCCTTTGGTCCGCTCAACTTCGGGGCGGGGGAGGCCGATGCGCGGGACGCCGCGTCGCGGGCGCTCGCGGCGGTGGGGCTCGCCGGCTTTGAGCGGCGAGACGTGCACGCGCTCTCGGGCGGGCAGCAGCAGCGCGTGTCGCTCGCGGGCGTGCTCGCCTGCGACCCGGACGTGATCGTGCTCGACGAGGCGACCTCGATGATCGACCCCCAGGGCAGGGACGACCTCGTGCGCGCCGTGCTCGCCGCGCGCGAGCGGAGGCGCGCCGCCGTCGTCTGGATCACCCATGACATGGAGCTTGCCGCCCGCGCCGACCGCGTTGCCGTGATGCGAGCGGGCACGGTCGCGGCGTGCGGCTCCCCGACGGAGGTCCTGGCGGACCGCGCGCTGCTCGAGAGCGCCGGCCTGGAGCCGCCGCTCGCGGTCCGCACCTGGGAGGGGCTCGTGCGCGCGGGAGTCGTCTCGGGGCCCGCCCCCGTCACGGTGAGGGGCCTGGTGAGCGCGCTGTGCGGGTGACGCTCGAGAACGTCGGCGTCGCCTACGAGGGCGCGCCAGGCGAGAGGACCGTGGCGCTCGACGCCGTCTCGCTGGAGCTCTCCGGCGGCGTGTGCGGCCTCATGGGCCGCACGGGCTCGGGCAAGACGACGCTGCTCGAGGTCATGGCCGGGACGACCGCCCCCGACGCGGGCGTCGTGCGCCTGGTCGGGCAGGGCGAGATCGGGCTCGTCTTCCAGCTGCCGGAGCGCCAGTTCTTCGAGCCCACCGTCGAGCGCGAGCTCACCTTCGGCCTGCTCGCGGCCGCCATCGTGCGGGGAAGGGGGCTCGCATGAGGTCGGCGGGCGGATACGTGTGGGTCGACTCGCTGCTGCACCGTGCCCCTGCCGCGGCAAAGCTCGCGGGCCTCGTGGTCGCGGTCGCGATCGTCGTCCTCGCGACCAGCCCGCTCGAGCTCGGGCTCGCCGCGGCCGGCGTCGCGGCCCTCGTCGCGACCTCACGCGTCGGATGGCGCGTCGCGGCGCGCGGGCTGTGGGGGATGCGCTGGTTCCTCCTCGTCATACTCGCCATGAACGCGCTGCTCTTCTCGGCGGAGGACCCGTTGCTCTCGCTGGGCCCGCTGCGTCTCACGGCGGCCGGCGTCGCCCAGGGCGTGCGCGTCGTCGTGCGCACCGCGCTCGTGGTCGTCCTCGGCACGCTGCTCGGTGCCACCACGCGTCCGCAGCAGATCACCGCCGGCGTGCGCGCGGCGCTGCGCCCGCTGGAGCGGGTCGGCGTGCCCACGGAGGTGGCGGCCCTGGCCGTGGGCGTCACGATGCAGTTCGTGCCCACGCTGCTCCGCGAGAGTCGCCAGCTCATGCGCGCGCAGACGCTACGTTGCGGAAACGTCACCTCTGGTGGTATTATGCGACGCGCCGTCAGTTACGTGCGGCTGCTCGTCCCCGTCTTCGTGGCGGCGTTCCGTCGCGCCGACGAGCTTGCCGTCGCCATGGAGGCGCGCGGGTACCGCCTGTCCGGCGGCCGTCGCCCCGGGGAGGAGAGTCGCCCGTGAGCCCCGTCAAGAGTGTCGTCATCGCCGCCGTCTGCGCCGCGCTCGGCATCGCGCTCCCGATGGCCTTCCACGCCATCCCCGGCGCCGGCAACGTCTGGCTGCCCATGCACATCCCCGTCATGATCTGCGGTCTCGTGGCGGGCGCGGCCCCGGGGGCGGCCGCCGGGATTCTCGCCCCCGTGCTCTCGAGCCTGCTGACCGGCATGCCCGCTGCGCCCATCCTGCCGTCGATGACCTGCGAGCTCCTCGTGTATGGGCTGGTCTCCGGCCTGCTCGGCGCGCGCGTCCGCACGGGACGCCTGCCGCTCGACCTCTACGTCTCGCTCGTCGGCGCCATGGTCTGCGGCAGGGTCGTGGGCGGGGTGCTGCAGGCGCTGATCTTCTCCGCCGGGTCCTACTCGCTTGCCGCGTGGGCCACGGGCTACCTCGTGACGGGCCTGCCCGGCATCGTGCTGCAGCTCGTCGTCGTGGTGCCGGTCGTCGTGGCGCTCGAGCGCGCCGGCCTCGTGCCCGCCCGACCCCCGTCCCGTCCTCCACCCCTCGGGCTGTGGGCGTTTCGTGAAGCACGTCGCCGGGGCTGGTCGCATGCCCCGCCCCTGTCCGGCGCGTTCGGTAGGTGACGGCGGGCATCCTCTCCGACGACGGGCTGCGACGGCTCCTCGCGGGACGCGTCATGCGGCGCTTTGGACGGGCGCTCCCCGAGGGGTCCGAGTTCGACCTTCGCCAGCGTCAGCTCGTCCGCGAGCTCCTCGATGTTCGCGGCGCATGACTCGCCGCGGTGTCCGCTCCGCCATACGCAAGGGTATGTGCACACGTTCAGAGGGTGTGTGCACGATACAGAGCTTGATGTTTTTCTCGCCAAGCTCCCTACCTGCAAAAACCCGGTTGTTTGGCCATATATCAGTATTGCAACTGCGCACATACCCTGAGCGGGAGTGCACATAACCTCCCGACGGCCCCCACGATGGGTTGAGGCCCGCTCTCGCGGGGCCCGTATAATGGGCCAGACGACAGGAACGACGAAAGGCGCACCATGCCAGACCCCCGCTCGCTCACGCGCCGCGAGGCCCTCGCCTCGGGCGGCACGCTGCTCGCCCTCGCGCTCGCCGGCTGCTCGGGGACGCCGCCCGTCGAGGACGGGCGCGCGACCGTGTCGGACCGCCCGGCCCCCGACGCCCAGGCCCCCGACGGCGACCCGCTCGACGCCGAGGTGCGCTCGGCAATGGATGCGCTCACGCTCGAGCAGAAGGTCTGGCAGCTCTTCGTCGTGCGGCCGGAGGCGGTCACGGGCGTGGGCGTGCAGACCGCGGCGGGCGAGGCGACGCGCGCGGCCCTCGCCGAGCGTCCCGTGGGCGGCATCTGCTACTTCGCCGCCAACCTGCTCGACGCCGACCAGACGCGCGAGATGCTCGCCAACACGATGGCATACGGGCGCGAGGCCAACGGCCTGCCGATGTTTCTGTGCGTGGACGAGGAGGGCGGCACGGTCTCGCGCGTGGGCGGGAACCCGGGCTTTGGCGTGGACAACGTCGGGGACATGTGCGAGGTGGGCGCCAGCGGGGACGCCGAGCGCGCGTACGAGGTGGCCCAGCACATCGGGACATACCTCGATTACCTCGGCTTCAACGTTGACTTTGCGCCGGACGCCGACATTGCCAGCAACCCGGGGGGCACGATGGGACGACGCTCCTTCGGGCCCACGGCGGACGTGGTCGCCCCGATGGTGGCGGCCCAGGTGCGCGGCTTCTCGGACGCCGGCATGCTCTGTGCCGCGAAGCACTTTCCCGGCATCGGCGGCGCGCTCGGTGACTCCCACGACACGTCGATCTACTCCGAGAGGACGCTCGACGAGATTCGTGCCGAGGAGCTGCGCCCCTTCGAGGCGGCGATCGAGGAGGACGTGCCGTTCGTGATGGTGGGCCACCTCTCGATGCCCAACGTCACCGGAGACGACGACCCCGCCACCGTCTCGAGCGAGATCGTGACCGACCTCCTGCGCGACGAGCTCGGCTACGAGGGGCTCATCATCACGGACTCGATGGGCATGGGCGCCGCCACGACGAGCGTGCCCGCGGAGCGGCTGGCGGTGGAGGCCCTTCTCGCCGGTGTGGACGTGGTGCTCATGCCCGCGGACCTCGACGCCGCCTACCAGGGCGTCATTGACGCCATCGACTCGGGAGAGCTCTCCGAGGGGCGCATCGACGAGTCCGTGCGCCGCATCGTCCGCACCAAGCTGGGGCGCCTCGCGGTCTAGTGGCGCTTCGACGCGCATCGCGCGCATGGCGTTCAGGATTGCGATGACCGCCACGCCCACGTCGCCGAAGACGGCGAGCCACATGTTGGCCAGGCCCAGCGCCGCGAGCACGAGGATGAGCACCTTCACGCCGATGGCAAAGACGATGTTCTGCCACACGATGCGCATGGTCTTTCTCGCCACGCGCATCGCCGAAGCGATCTTGGAGGGCCTGTCGTCCATGAGGACGACGTCGGCGGCCTCGATGGCGGCGTCCGAGCCCATCGCCCCCATGGCGATGCCCACGTCCGCGCGGGTGAGGACCGGCGCGTCGTTGATGCCGTCGCCCACGAAGGCGAGCCTGCCGCCCTCGCGCTCCTCCGCGAGCAGCCGCTCCACCTCCGCGACCTTGTCCTGCGGGAGCAGCTGCGCGCGCACCTCGTCGAGCCCGAGACGCCCGCCGACGGCCTCGGCCACGTCGGCGCGGTCGCCGGTGAGCATCACGCAGCGCCGCACGCCAGCGTCGTGGAGCTCGCGGACGGCCGCCTCGGCGTCGTCCTTGACCACGTCGGCGATCACGATGTGGCCCGCGTACGCGCCGTCGACGGTGACGTGCAGGACCGTGCCCGTGAGGTCGCAGTCGTGCCAGTTCGCGCCGTGCTCGGCCATGAGCCTGTCGTTGCCCACGAGCACCACGTGCTCGTCCACCCGGGCCGAGACGCCGTGGCCCGACTCCTCGCGCACGTCACGGATGCGCTCGCGGTCGATCCTCCCGGAGTAGGCCTCGCGCACGGAGACGGCGATCGGGTGGTCGGAGAACGCCTCGGCGTGCGCCGCGAGCGAGAGCACGTAGTCTGCCTCGACGCCTGCCTCGGGGTGGATGGCCACCACGTTGAAGGTGCCCGAGGTGAGGGTGCCCGTCTTGTCAAAGACCACGGTGTCGACCTTGGCGAGAAGCTCCAGGTAGTTGGAGCCCTTCACGAGGATGCCGAGCCGCGACGCGCCGCCGATGCCGCCGAAGAAGCTGAGCGGGACGCTGATCACGAGCGCGCACGGACAGCTCACGACCAGGAACGTGAGGCCGCGCAGAATCCAGTCCGACCATGCGCCCATGCCCGCGAGCGGCGGAACCACGGCGAGCGCGAGTGCCGAGAGCACCACGGCCGGCGTGTAGACGCGCGCGAAGCGGGTGATGAAGCTCTCCGTGCGCGCCTTCTTCTCGCTGGCGTTCTCCACGAGCTCGAGGATGCGCGCGACGGTGGACTCGCCGTAGGGCTTGGTGGTGCGCACGTGCAGCAGGCCGGTCATGTTGACGCAGCCGGAGACCACCTCGGAGCCGCTTCCCACGTGCCGCGGGACGGACTCGCCGGTGAGCGCGGCGGTGTCGAGCTGGGAGCTCCCCTCGCAGACCACGCCGTCGAGCGGCACGCGCTCTCCCGGCTTGATCACCACGACGGTGCCGACGGCCACCTCGGCCGGGTCCACCTGGACGAGCTCGCCGTCCCTCTCGACGTTGGCGTACTCCGGGGCGATGTCCATCATGGCGGCGATGGACTTGCGGCTCTGTCCCACCGCGTAGCTCTGGAAGAGCTCGCCGACCTGGTAGAAGAGCATGACGGCGGCGCCCTCGGCCATGTGGGGGTCGGTGTCCGGGAACAGCACCATCGCAAAGGCGCCGATCGTGGCGACGGTCATGAGGAAGCACTCGTCGAAGGCCTCGCCGCGCGCGAGGTTGCGCGCCGCCTTGGCGAGCACGTCATGTCCCGCGATGAGGTAGGGGACGAGGTAGAGGACGAAGGCCGCGTAGACGCTGCCGCGCGCTCCGAAGGCGCTGGCGAGAAGCCCCGCCTCGTCCACGGCCATGATCACGGCGAAGATGGCGATGGCGACGACGATCCTGTTGCGCCACCTGCGCTGCTTCTTGTTCACGACTGGCTCCCGTCGGCTCGCTAGCGGATGATCTCGCAGTCGGGCTCGACGCGCGCCGCGACCTTCACGACCTGGTCGAGCACCGCGTCAAAGCGGGCGTCCTCGGCCTCGAGCGTGAGCTTCTGCGTCATGAAGTTCACGGAGACGGAGCGCACGCCGTCCACCCTGGCGAGGGCGTCCTGGAGCTTGAGCGCGCAGTTGGCGCAGTCGATCTCGTCGAGCCTGAATGACTTGCGCATGGTTGGTCCCTTCTGGGGGAGGTTCTTCTCGCCCCGTTCTTCTCGGCTACTCGCAGATGTGGCTCATGCCCTGGTTGAGCATCGTGTAGACGTGGTCGTCGGCGAGCGAGTAGAGCACGTTCCGCCCGTCGCGCTGGAACTTCACGAGGTGCGCCTGCTTGAGCGTGCGCAGCTGGTGGGAGACGGCGCTCTGGGTGGTCCCCGCCTGCTCGGCGATGTCCGCCACGCAGAGCTCCCTGCCCATGAGGGCGAACAGGATCTTGATGCGCGTGGTGTCGCTGAAGACCTTGAAGAGGTCCGCGAGGTCGTAGAGCAGCTCCTCGTCGGGCAGCTCGTCGGGCGTCTCCCCGACGGCGATCTCGTCTGCCAATTTCGCTCCTTCCATCTGAACACATGAGCATGCGCGCATGTGTTTGTCGAGAATGATTATATGAGCATGTGTTCATATGTCAACGAGATTTTTTGCGCCCGGCGGGTTGTTTCTCGCTCAATACGCGTTCTCCAACGGAATCGGGGCATAAAACGTTGGAAATCGCGTAGCCGCAGATGCGAGTACGCGATTTCCTGCAAAAATGACGCCTGGAACGTTGGCGTTCGCGTATTGCGACAGGCGAGAAGGGCGTGCGCCCGAAGTGCCTACGCGAACTCGATTTCTCCGGTCTCCGCGTCCATGGACTTCACGATTGCGAGCGACTCCACCTGGTAGCCGCGCTTGCGCAGCTCGGCTCCGCCCGGCTGGAAGCCCTTCTCGATGGCGATGCCGATGCCCTCCACGACGACGCCGGCCTCGTCGCAGATCTCGAGCAGGCCGTTCATGGCGCAGCCCATGGCCATGAAGTCGTCGATCACGAGCACGTGCTCGCCGCGGGCGAGGAAGCGCTTGGCGACGATGACCTGGTACTCGCGACCCTTGGTGTAGCTCCTGATGTTGGCGCGGTACTGCTCGCCGTCCATGTTCTTGGACTCAGTCTTGCGGGCGAAGACCACGGGCACGCCCCCGAAGTGCGTGGCGGCGACGCACGCGATGCCGATGCCGGAGGCCTCGATCGTGAGGATCTTGTCGACGCGCCTGCCGGCGAACAGGCGCGCCCACTCGGCGCCCATGTGGTCGTAGAGGGCCACGTCGCACTGGTGGTTGAGGAAGTTGTCGACCTTGAGGACGTTGCCCTCGCGCACGATTCCGTCCTGGCGGATGCGATCCTCAAGCTCCTTCATGCGACTGCTCCCTCTCGTGCGTCGGCTGGCGTTCCGTACATTATGCACGCTTGGCGGGCGTTTGGTGCCATCCACCTGAAAACACGCTTGTTATTATCGATAATCGATAATAAATGGTATAAGAACGATAAGAACAGCTGGCGAGAAGAACGGGGTGATCGCAATGACGAACGAGGGCCAGGCTCGCTCCGAGGCCGCTCGCCGCATCCGTCGCACGGCGACCGCCGCCGCGTGGCTCTGCACTCTCGTGGCTGCGGCATCGATTGTCACGACATTCGCCTCGCTCTGGATTGCCGCCGACCTGACGCGCGTGGGGATGGTCGAGGACGGCAAGGACCTTGTCGCGGCGATCTTCACCACGTCCTCCGTGCGCGGGAGCATGACGTGGGTCGGAGGGGCGCCTCCGTACCAGGTCGCGGGTGCCGTCGGGAGCGTGCTGAGCTTCGTGGCCTACCTCGGCGCTACTCGCGTCTGCCAGCGTGTTGCGGGTACGGGCGAGGTCTTCACGCTCGACGTGGTGCGTGGGCTCAGGCGCGCCTCCGTCTTTCTCATCCTGGCGGCGTTCGTGCCGGGCCTTCTGCGCCTCGCGGGACGCGCGGTGTCCGGCGCCGTGGCGAGCCAGCTCATGGTGGAGGCCGCCTTCATTCCGGAGGGTACGGCCATCATCGACGGCGGCATGCTCGCGCTCGGGGCTCTGCTGTTCGCGATCTGCCGCATGTTTGAATACGGCTGCATCCTGCAGCGGCAGGATGACGAGCTGCTGTGAGGCCGCGATGATCGTGCTTCGCCTCGACCGCGTGCTCGCGGACCGCAAGATTCGCTCGAAGGAGCTCGCCGAGCGGATCGGGCTCACCGAGGTCAACCTCTCGCGCATCAAGACCGGGAAGATCTCAGCCGTGCGCTTCTCGACACTCGACGCCCTCTGTCGCGAGCTGGGCTGCCAGCCCGGCGACATCCTCGAGTACGTGCCGGACGAGCCCGAGAGATGACGACCGGGGCGCCGCTCGCCGAAATGTGGCCCCCGCAAGCGTGTTACCGCTGGCTTGCAGGTAGCTGCCTCATCAAGATCCCAGCCATCACGTGCTTCTCAGCAGAAATTCTCAAACATATCAACAACCATACTAGATGCGTCGGACGCGCCGGTGGCCGGCCCGTGAAAGAATGCCTCCCACAGGGGGGTGCCATGAGCGAGAAGGTCGAGCGGGAGCTGCGGGGACTGTTTGCGGAGGCGGAGGGGCGCGGCGCGTGCCTGAGACCGGCCGAGGAGCGCGTTCGAGCTGCGTGCGCTCGGCGCACGGGTGAGGACGGGGAGCTCGTGTCACCCCTGCGCGGGCTCTACGCGCGTCGTGCGTGGTGGGACGAGCTTGGCTATTCCGGGCAGACGCTCGCCATCATGCGCTCCCTGCAGGCCGCCCATCCCGACTGGGTGTTCTGCGGCCCGTCGGCCGCGCTCGCCCTCGGCTGCGACGTCTCCTTCGCTCGGCAGCGCCCCCTTCACGTGATGCTGGCGAGCGGGTCGGTCTCCGCCCCGACGGCTCTCGTGACGCATCATCGTCTTGCGCTCGGCCCGGACGATGCCGACGAGAGGCCGCTCGAGGTGCGCGGGCTGCGCGTCACGCCGCCCCTCCGCACAACCCTCGACTCGCTGCGCTGGATGAGCTTTCGCGAGGGCATGGTGGTCGCGGACTGGGCGATGGGCGCGCAGGGGCTGACATGGCAGAGCTTCGTCGAATACGCCTACCACCGGATCGGCTCCTGTCGTGGCGTCAGGCGTGCGCTGTCGACGTTCGTCCACGCCACCGGTCTCGCCGAGAGCGGCGGGGAGTCAATCGCGCGCGCCGTGATGATCGAGCGTGGCTACATGCTTCCGGCACAGCAGGTCGAGGTGCCCGACCCGCTGCACGCCGGGCGGACGTTTCGCGTGGACTTCGTCTGGGTGCGCGCCGACGGGCGCGTGATCGTGGGCGAGTGCGACGGCCTGCGCAAGCTGCTCGACCCCGGGATGGCGCGAGGCCGCTCGCCGCAGCAGGCTCTTGTCGACCAACGAAAGCGAGAGGGGCTCATCACCGTCTACGACGTCTCCGTTCTGCGATTCACCTACGAGGAGGCGGCCGGCGAGGTCGAGCTCGTCCGCAAGCTCGACCTCTACGGCGTGCCGCGACTGGGCTCGCCGCTCGTGCCAGCGGGGACGATGCCGCTGCCGGACTGGGGCGCGCTGCTACGGCGATAGGCGTGCTGCTGCGGCGATAGGCGCGCTGCTACGGCGATAGGCGTGCTGGGCCGAGGCCCTTCTCGTCCCGGAGGCCAGTACGCGATTTACGACGAAATAGGCCCCCGAAACGTTGGAAGTCGCGTACTTCCAGTTGGCGATACGCGACTTCCAACAGAATTGCCCCGCAAAACGTTGGCAAACGCGTATTGCGCGCGGGCGACAAGGACGTGCTAGCCGCGCTTGCGGCCAAAGAGCGGCAGAATGGGCAGACGGCCGCGGAACGGGCTCACGAAGTCCTCCTCGCCGATCTGCTCGGTCTTCTCGACCTCGGGGGAGACGCTCTCCACGACGCCGGTGGGGACGTCGGCGACCGGCATGTCGGTGATGTCGGTGATGTCGGGCACGACGGTGGCGACGGGCGGCTCCTCGCCGGCGGCCTCCGCGGCCGCCTCGGCCTTCTCGCGGTAGCGGACCATCATGTCGCGCTGCAGCTCCACGACGCTCGGAGGCGCCCAGATCAGCGCGTTGGCACCGGCGGCGATGGTGGCCGCGGCGGTCTCGTCGTCGCGGCCGCCGGTGGCGATGATCGGCAGCGCGGGGAAGGCGGCGCGCAGCTCGGCGATGACCTCGGGCGTCTGGCGCCCGGCGGCAACGTTGATGACGCGCGCGCCCGACTGGATCTTCTCGGCCGCCTCGTTGTCGAAGCGCGTGATCGTGGCGATGACGGGGATGTCCACGGTCGAGGCGACCTGGGCGACCATCTCCGGCGTGGCGGGGGAGTTGAGGACCACGCCCGCGGCGCCCTGCATCTCGGAGACGGCAGCCAGCTCCGCGGCACGCCGCCCGGTGGTGGTGCCGCCGCCCACGCCCACGAAGAGCGGGGCCTCGGCCACCGTGAGCAGCGCCTGCGTGATGGCCGGCTGGGCGGTGAACGGGTAGACGGCGAAGATGGCGTCGGCGTTGGAGTTGCGGATCGCGGCGACGTCGGTGGAGTAGAGCAGCGTCCGGATGCGACGCCCGAAGAGCGTGAAGCCGCTGCACTCCTCGTAGTTGTCGGGCACGCGCAGCGGTGCCTTGCGCAGGCGCCCCTCGATTGGCGCCGGGCCGTCCGCGGCGGGCACGAGCTCGCTCGGCGCGTGGCCCACCTCGAAGATGCCGTGCCGGATGGCCCCGGAGGCCCCCTGCTCGGCGGCCGCGTCCCTCTCGACGTTGTCCTGCATGAGACCTCCCGGGCTCCTAAAGTGTTCCGCCGCTCTCTTGTTCCCCGCCGGGGCGCGGCTCATTCACCGCACCCGAGCCTGCGCCGTCGGCAGAGTAGCGCAACGGCGAGAAGGACGGCAAGCTCGAGGGCGACAAATGCGAGGCGCGCCGGCTCGGCCAGGCCGGAGAGCCCCACCACGAGGCAGCACGCGACCGCGAGCACCGGCGCGACGCGCCCGCGCAGGACGCCCGCCCGCCCGTCCGAGCGCATGCGCCAGGCGGCGACGAAGTAGGGGAGCATGAGCAGCATCGTGAGGCAGACGCTCACCTCGGAGACGTCGCCGTTGGGGATGAGACCGCCCGCCTGCACGAGCGCGTGCAGGGCGCTCCAGGCGAGGGCGCACAGCGTGGCGACGCCGGCGCTCAGGAGGGCCGCACGCCTGCCGCCGCCCGCGTGCGCGAGGCGCCCGGCGCCCGGCAGGTCGCCGCGCTCCGCGAGCGCAAGCGGGAGGCGCTGCAGGGAGAGCGTGAGGCCGTTGCCGGTCCCGAGCACGGCGAGGAGCGCGATGAGGTTGGGCCAGGCGGCGGCGCGCTCGCCGAAGAGCCGGGAGAAGAGCAGCGCGAGGCTGCCGTCCCCCGCGGCCATGACCGAGGCGGGGCCGAGCGTCGTCGTGAGGCCGACGAAGTAGGCGAGGTAGAGCGCGAGGATGGCGAGCGGCGCCACGACGAGGGCGATGGGGAGGTTACGCTGGGCGTGACGCAGCTCCGGGGCGATCGAGGTGGCGGCGGGCCAGCCGTCGAAGGAGAAGGCGATCGGGGCCGCGGCGGCGAGCCAGGCGAGCCCGCCGGGCGCGCCCGGGCTGACGGGGGCGACGGGGGCGGCCCCGGCCCGTCCGGAGAGAGCGGCGGCGAGTCCGATCAGGCCCACCGAGACGAGCGGCGCGACCTTGACCGCCGTGAGGGCGTTCTGCGCCCAGCCCGACAGGCGCGGCGCGAGGGCGTTCGTCGCAGAGCAGAGGAGCATGAGCGCGAGGCCGATCGCCATCTGCTGCGCGAGGGTGCCCGGGAGGCCGAGCACCATGCACGCGTAGACGCCCGCGACCCAGAAGATGACCGCGGAGATCGACGGCAGGTAGACGAAGGCATAGTGCCAGCCGATGACCCGGGCGAAGCGCGGCGAGACGAAGCGCTCGGCATAGTCGACGAGGCCGCCCGCGCGGTCGGTGCGCGCCGCGAAGAGCGTGAGACACAGCCCGCCGAAGACGATGTAGGTGGCGGCGAGGCAGAACATCACGACGCCAGCGGCGACGCTGCCGCCGGTTGCCACGAGGACGTTGTCGGACTTGAAGAAGATGCCCGAGCCGATGCAGATACCCATGATGAGGCAGACCGCCGTCATCAGCGAGTAGCGCCGCCCCTCGTCTCCCGTGCCCATGACCCGCCTCCCTTCGTCGCCTGGTCGGAACATGGTAGCCCTTGGGACGACGCCGCGGCGCGTCGCGGGACGTCCCCGCAGAAACTTCGGGGCCCGGACGGGGCTCCAACGCCCCCGCGCGGCGAGCGCGCCCGGTCGCGCGCTTTTTGCGCCGAGCCCCGGCGGGGAGCCTCCGAGGTGGATAATCGTAGCAAACGGACCGATCGCCCCATGACGGACGGGCCCGCGCCGGGAGCGTGAGAGACGGGAGACTGACATGAGGGACCAGCGACGACCCCACCCGAGGACGCGGCCCGCGCACGCGTCGAGGCCGGCGCCCGCCCGCGCAGGCTCCACCGCCCGCGCGCCGCGGCCGACGCGACGGCCCGCCCGTCGCCGCAGGCGCCCCGTCGCCCCGCTGGTCGTGGCAGGGGTGGTCGCAGCATGCGTCATCGGCGCGATCGCATGGGGCGTCACCTCGCTCGTCGGCGCCCTGTCCGGAGGCGGTGCCCGGCCGGCGACGGACGGGCGTCCCGTCGTCAGCGACGCCGCGGCCTCCGGCCCCGGTGAGATCGTGATCGGCGTGAACGGGGACGAGGACACCTACGTCCTCGTCGGCGAGGACTACCTCGAGGCCGGCGCTCACGCCGCCGAGCCCACCGACGGCGTCCTGAACGACAAGATCGAGGCGAGCGGCGAGGTGGACACCTCGAAGGCGGGCGACTACGAGGTCACCTACCGCGTCTCGGACTCCGCGGGCCACACGGCGGAGGCCACGCGCACCGTGCATGTGGTGGACGAGATGCCGACCATGGACGGCGGCGTCCCGATCCTCATGTATCACTACGTCTACTCCGCCGACAACCCGCCCGAGAGCCTCGACGGCAACTACCTGCTCGACACCAAGCTCGAGGAGCAGCTCGCCTATCTCGTGGAGAACGACTTCTACTTCCCGTCCTACCCCGAGCTGCAGGCGTTTCTCCAGGGCACGCACAGCCTGCCGGCCAAGAGCGTCGTGCTCACCTTCGACGACGCCGAGCAGGGGTTCCTCGACGTGGGCATTCCCATCCTCGAGAAGTACCAGGTGCCCGCCACCTCGTTCGTGATCTGCTCGGACGAAAACGCCGCGCAGAAGGTGGTCGACTACCGCAGCCCCTACGTGTCGTTCCAGTCCCACTCCTTCGGGCTGCACCAGGCGGGGGGCACGGTTGGCCACGGCGGGCTGATCAGCGCGCTCACCAAGGACGAGATCGTCGAGGACCTGGAGCACGCCCAGCAGGTCGTGGGGGCGACGGAGGCCTTCGCCTACCCCTTCGGCGACGTGACGGCGGACGGCCAGCAGGCCGTGCGCGAGGCGGGGATCCTCTGTGCGTTCACCACGCAGAACTCCTGGGCCCACGTCGGCGACGACGTGACGGCGCTGCCGCGCGTGCGCATCTCGGCCGAGTACGAGCTCGCGGGCTTCGTCTCGCTCGTGAGCGGCTGAGCCGCCCTCGCTAGAGGCCGAGGCCGCTGTCGAGCGCGTCCCACAGGGTCGCCTCGTCGACCGTCCAGACGCCGTCCACGCGTATGAGCTCGACGCCGAGGAAGGAGTCGCTCGTCTCCTCCGACTGCTCCATCGCCGCCTCCCAGAGCGCGCGCACCTCGGCCCGCTGCGCGTCCGTCAGCTGCGTCGTCCCTTGCCCGGACCAGATGCTGAGGTCGTGGTCGATGAGGTAGGAGGAGATGCCGCTCTCGCCGATGACGGCGCTGACGTCGGGGGAGGTCATGTCGAAATAGGCCGACCCCGTGCCGTCGTCGTAGGTGTAGACGCTGCTGAGCTCCCAGGAGACGCCGGAGAGCACCCACGTGGCCCAGGCGTCCGCGTCGATGCCGAGCTGGGCGGCCGTGTAGCCCTCCCGCTCCGCCAGCTCTCCGTCGAGGCAGGAGGCGACGCGCTCGTGCAGCTCGCCCGAGGACGGGTCGGCGAGAAGGGCGTCGATCCGCCGCTCGACCTCCCTCCCGGCCGCGAGGTCGCTCTTGTCGGCGGTGTCGTGCCAGTCCGTCTCCTCGTCGTCCGAGACGTAGTCGTCGAAGCTGACGCCGTCGCCGTCGAGCACGGAGCCGATTCCCGTCGAGATGCCCTCGCCCACGGTGGAGACGCAGCTCGTGACCAGGCCGCCGAGCGAGCTGAAAAGGATAAGCGCCACCACGAGGGCAACGATGCAGCCGGAGCGCTCCCTGCCCCTTCGCCGTGCCCCTCCGCGCGCCTCGTCAGCGGCGCGCTGCCACTCGGGGCCGAGCGGACGGCCGCCCTTGGGCGCGGCCTCCTCGTCGATGGAGGGCGCGTCGTAGGCGCGGCCTCGCTTCGTGGGCGCGCGGTAGTCGTCGCCCGCCTTGTGCGGCGTGCCGCCCTCCTCGCCGTGGGGCTCGTAGTTCTCGGCCTCGAAGGCGTCCTCGTCTGGGTCCGGCTCGTCGTCGGCCCACGGCTCGTCGCCGGGCATGACGGGGTCGCCGGCGTTGAAGGGGTCGACCTGGCTGTCGTCCGCGCGCGTGAACCTGAACCGAGGCATCTGACCCCCTCCTTACGTCTTTTTGTCCTTCTCAGTATATTACGCGGGCGCCCAACGGGTATGCTAGGGGAACGTAAGCCGTTCTAGGGAGCGCATATGTTTGGAAGCTTCATGGGTGTCCTCGTCGTGCTGGTGATCGTGTTCCTGGTCGTGGGCATCGTCACGGGGAACCTCTTCTACGTGGTCAAGCAGCAGCACGCCGTCATCATCGAACGCCTCGGCAAGTTCCACCGCATCGTGGGCGCGGGCTTCCACGCCAAGATCCCGTTCGTGGACCGCAAGGCGGCCACCGTGAGCCTGCGCACGATGAAGAACGGCTTCGACATCGACGTCAAGACCCAGGACAACGTCACGATCGGCCTGGAGATCTCCGCGCAGTACCACGTCAGCTACGAGACCGGCGACCGCCCGCAGCAGTCCGGCGTCTACAAGAGCTACTACATGCTCCAGCAGCCCGTGGCGCAGATGCGCGACTTCATCACCGACGCCCTGCGCTCCTCGATCCCGGTCTACACGCTCGATGAGGTCTTCGCCAAGAAGGACGACATCGCCAAGGACGTCAACGCCACCGTGTCCGAGCAGATGGCCGCCTACGGCTTCACGCTCGTGTCGACGCTCATCACCAAGATCGCGCTGCCGGCCGAGGTCGAGGACTCGATGAACCAGATCAACGCCGCCCAGCGCACCAAGGCGGCCGCCCAGGACCTCGCCGAGGCGGACCGCATCCGCCGCGTGACCGAGGCGCAGGCCGAGGCCGAGGCCATGGAGAAGTCCGGCGAGGGCATCGCCAACCAGCGCAAGGCCATCGCCGCCGGCATCTCCGACTCGCTCGCCACGATCCAGGAGACGGGCGTCTCGGCGGCCGAGGCCAACCAGCTCTTCATGTTCACGCAGTGGACCGAGATGATGGGCGAGTTCGCCAAGGCGGGCAAGGCGTCCACCGTGGTGCTCCCGAGCGACTTCACGCAGACCGCCGGCATGTTCGAGCAGATGGTGGCGGCCCAGGCGGCGGGTCGCGACGCGACCGTGCCGCCTGCCCAGCCGCAGCAGTAGCGCGCCAAGAACGGGTCCGGCCGCGCGGGTCCAGGGCATGTTCCTGGGCCCGCGCTTTTCTCGTCTGCACGTAATACGCGGCTTCCAACGTTTCCGCCTCCGGTTTTGTTGGGAATCGCATATCGCCGATTGACAGTACGCGACTTCCAACGTTTCCTGCCCCGGTTTTGTTGGAAGTCGCGTATCGGGTCGCACGGCGGGACGAGAAGGGCCCCGGCCCGCGAGTCGCCGCGGGCCGGGGCCGCCCTGCGTCACAGCGCGTCGGCGCGCAGGGCCTCGACGAGGTTGGACGAGCCGGCCCGGCGCAGCGCGTAGACGACGCTCACCAGGATGACGACAAGGACCACGGCGACCGACACGCCGACCTGGAGCCACGGCAGCGAGAACTCGTAGGTAGAGTACGAGAGCGCCATGGCCTGGTAGAGCCCGTAGGAGGCGAGCGTGGCGAGAGCGAGGCCGATCAGGAAGCCGCGCAGGGCGTAGCTCGCGCACTCGCAGGCGATCATGCGGCGGAACGCCCGGCCGCCCATGCCGATCGAGCGGAGCACGGCGAACTCGCGGCGGCGCAGGATTAGGGCGTTGGCGAGCGTGTTGAAGACGTTGGCCACCGCGATGAGGCCGGTGATGACGGCGAAGAGGAAGATGAACGTGTTGACCGTCGTGGCCATGAGGCGCGCCTGGAGCTTGGCGTCGGCGACGTTGGTGTAGGTGACGTCGAGCTCGGGGTAATCCGCGGCGATTTTCTCGAGTGCATCCTGTGCCCGGTTGGCTCGCTCCGCGTCGCCGTCGGTGTCGAGGGACATGCTGGCGCGTAGGTACCCGGCGTTTGCCGCCAGGTCGATTGCCGAGGCGGGTAGGATGAGCTGGAGCGTGCCCGAGGAGGTGACGCAGTCGGGCGGGTAGTCCGCGAGCGCGCTGATCTCTATGTTCTGCTCGCTCGCGACGGCCTCGTCGTAGGGGAGGTACTGCTCGTCGCCCTTGTCGTCGTAGTAGAGCGCTCGCAGGCCGCCGGACGGGTCGTCCTCGATGCTGGAGACGAAGTGGCCGTCGAGGTCGGCGAACTCGAGCGACTCGATTGTGCCCGTGCCGGTGAAGGGACGGTAGTTCGCGTAGGTCATTCCGTTGTTGATGTCGTAGGAGTTCACGGCTATGGCGCGCGGGTGCGCGGGGTCGCAGAACTCGCTCGGGTCAAGGCCCAGCTCGCTCGCGTAGGCCTTCCAGGTTGCGCCGTCGACGAAGTCGAGATAGACGCTGCCGTACCAGGAGCCGTCCGCGAGGGGCGCCATGGCGGATTCGAGGCTCGCCGCGTCTTCGCCGAGCATGCCCGGGGAGACGAGCGCGTCGGCAACGTAGGACGTGGTGTAGCCGTTTGACCGCGCGCCCTCGACGTCGCGCGCGTCCTCGTAGAAGCGGGCGAGTGCCTTCTGCATGCCGGGACCGTCCACCTTGCCGTCTGCGAGCGCGAGGGTCTGGTCCGCCTCGGCGCCGGTTGCGTCGATGTAGAGCAGGAGGTCCTGACCCTCCATCGTGTCAACGGCCGTGCTGCTCGCGTAGCGCATGACGTCGGAGATCGACCCGGAGGTGATGAGCAGGGCGACGGAGACGGCGAGCGCCGCGACGGTCACGCGCCCCTTGGACGAACTGCGGGCGAGGTTTCTGTGGGCGATGAACCCGGGGACGCCGAGGAGGCGACCCGCGACGCCGAGGGACGGGCGGACGTCGCCGACGTGGCCCCCCGCGCGACGCCGCGCGCGTCGGGCGGGGCGGCTGAGTCGTACGTCCTGCGTCTGGCGGATGGCGTCGACGGCGGAGACGCGGCTCGCGCGCAGGGCCGGGACCCAGGCGCTCGCGAGCAGCGTGACGAGCCCGAGGGCGACGGAGACGGCGAGCGCGACGGGGCTCACGACCACTGCCGCCGTGCCCCCGACGCCGCTCCCGACGAGCGCGGAGATGCCCTCGCCCAGGATGCCGAAGACCACATAGCACCCGGCGATCCCGAGCAGGGCGCCGGCGGGGATGCCGACCGCGCCGATCGCGAGCGCCTCGGTGAGCACGGTGCGGCGGAGCTGCCGGCGGCTGGCGCCGAGCGACGAGAGCAGCCCGAACTGCCGGGTCCGCTCGGCGACGGAGATGGCGAAGCTGTTGTACACGAGCGACACGCCCGCGATGACGACGACGGCGGCGAGGATGGCGGCGATCTGGTAGAGGGTGTTCCAGATCGCGGTGTCGGGCGTCACGCCCATCCACCGGATGAGGGAGGAGTGGACCGTGGAGCCCCCGTCGATGTCGCGCGACCAGACGTTGACGATGTCGTCGGCGAGGCGCTCCGCGTCGGCGGGGTTCTCGGTGCGGAAGAGGACGGAGGCCCAGGTGGCGTCGGAGTCGTCGGCCATGACCCGCTCGAGGGCCGACCCGTCGTCGTACACGTAGGCGGAGTTGCCCGTCATCGCGAGCGTGGAGGAGTAGCCGTAGCTGCGATAGAAGCCGACGACGGTGCCGCTCAGCTGGCCGAGGTCGGCGCTGAAGGACTCGCTCTGCGACGTCTCGTCGACGTAGTCGCCGCGCAGGCTCGTCGCGGTGAAGGTCACGCCGTCGGCAAGGTGCGTGACCGTTCGCGTCCCGAGGTCGAGCGTGACCCGGCTGCCCAGCCTGACGCTCCCGCCGCCGTCGACGGTGAGCCCGCAGGGCGCGAGCTCGACGTTCTGGAGGTACTGGGGGAGCACGATCTCGCCGGGCGCCTCGGGCGCGCGTCCGGCGACGAGCTCGGGGTCCCGCACGAGGGGCTCGTCGGCGTCCTGCTCGGCGGGCCAGGTCTTGGCGTAGAGGTACTTTCCGAAGAGGCTGCTGTTCTCGCTCCCGAGGGAGACGGTCCCGAGGTCGGCGATGCCGGTCCAGTCGGTGACGCCGGGCTCCTCGCGGAGCCGCGCGAGGTCGTCCGACGTGATTCCGGCGGCCTCGGCATACCACCAGCCCTCGTCCGCCGCGGTGCGCTCGACGAGCATGTTCGTGAGCGAGACGACGCTCGTGAGCACGGCCGTGATGAGGGCGACCGAGAGCGCGACGCCGACGGCGGAGACGACCGTGCGAACGCGGTTTGCGGCGAGGGAGCGGAGCGTGAAGCGGGTGAAGACGTTGCCGCGCAGCAGCGCGGCGGGGCGGGACGCGCGGTCCTTCTCGCCCGTGAAGTGTCCGGCCATGGCTACCTCGCCCTCGTGTCGGAGGCGACGCGACCGTCCTCGAGCGAGATCACGCGGTCGGCCGACAGCGCGATCTCCTCGTCGTGGGTGATCACGATCAGCGTCTGGCCGAGCTCGCGGTTGGACTTCCGCAGGAGCGCCATGATCTCGGCGGAGTTCCGGGAGTCGAGGTTGCCCGTCGGCTCGTCGGCGAGCACGATGGCCGGCGCGTTCATGAGGGCGCGGCCGATGGCGACGCGTTGCTGCTGCCCGCCGGAGAGCTGGTTGGGCAGGTGATGCTCGCGACCGTTGAGCCCGAGCGTGCGCACGAGGCCCGCGAGGCGCCGGTCGTTGACGGGTCTTCCGTCCATGAGCACGGGCAGGCACATGTTCTCGACCACGTCCAGGACCGGGACGAGGTTGTAGAACTGGTAGACGAGGCCCACTTCGCGCCGGCGAAAGACCGCGAGCTGCTCGTCGGAGCGCTCGAAGACGTTCTCGCCGTTGAGGAAGACGGTGCCGGAGGTGGGCCGGTCCACGCCCCCGATCAGGTGCAGCAGCGTCGACTTGCCCGATCCCGAGCTGCCGATGATGGCAAGGAACTCCCCGGCGGCGACCGAGAAGCTCACGTCGTCGAGGGCCGTCACGGCGGTGTCGCCGCTGCCGTAGGTCTTGGTGAGGTGCTCAATTCGTAGGATGTCCACGGTTCCTCCCTGAACGAGGCTTTCAGGTTCGATTCTATGGTGAGGGAGGCACCCTGCTCGCGCGTGACCCGCGCGTGACGGATCCGTCACACGGTGGCCTTGAAGAAGACGACGTCGAAGCTCGCCCCGCCGCCCGGTGCGCTGCCGGCGCGGATCGAGCCGCCCTGCGCCGTGACGAGGCTCCTGGCCAGCGCGAGCCCGATGCCCACGCCGCCGGGGTCGACCTCGGAGGGCACGTCCCCCTCGCCGCCGCGGTAGAAGCGGTCGAAGACGTGGGGCAGGTCCTCCGGAGCGATGCCGGGGCCGGTGTCCTCGATGCGCAGGCGGAAGGCGAGCGCGTCCTCGCTCGCGCGCACGCTCACGCGCCCTCCCGCCGGTGTGTGCTCGAGGCAGTTCTTGAGGATGTTCTCCAGGGCCTCCGCGGTCCAGGCGAGGTCGCCCTCAAAGCCGGCGCCCGTCTGCACGTCGCGCTCGAGCGTCACGTCGGCGAGGTCGAAGGCCACGGCAAGGGGCTCGGCGGCGCGGTCAACGAGCTCGTCCGCCCGCACGCGCGCCCGTGCGAAGCGGACCACGCCCGCGTCGATGCGCGCGAGCTTGAGCAGCGAGGAGACGAGCCACTCGACGCGGCCCTCCAGGCGCTCCATCGTGCGCAGTCGCTCCACCTCGCCCGTGTGGGTGCCGTCAGCGACGAGCGCCCCGCGCGTGAGCGACGTCATGAGCGAGAGGCTCGTGAGCGGCGTCTTGATCTGGTGCGAGACGTCGGCCAGCGCGTCCGCGAGGGCGCCCTTCTCGCGCAGCAGACCCTCGTTGGCGAGCTCAAGGCGGCTGCGCATCTTGTCCAGCTCGGAGGCCAGGACCGCGAGCTCGCCCTCGCGCATGCGCTCGAAGCTGACGTCACGCTCGCCGTGCAGCACGGCGTCAACCTGCGCGGCCATCCGTGCGATCTGACGGTAGCGGAGGCCGGTCGCCAGCAGGAAGATCCCGACGAGCGCGACGACGGTCGCGGCCGTGACGGCGGCCGCCGTGCCCCCCGCGAGCGCCCACGCCGCCGCGACCCCCGCCGCGCCCACGAGGGCGAACGCAAGGGTCGCACGCCTCACCTCGGGGTTTCTCAGCAGCATGCCCGTCCCGCCCGTCAGCCCCGGGCGCGGTAGCCGAGGCCACGCACGGTCACGATGAGGCTCGGCTCCGCCGGGTCGTCCTCGAGCTTGTCGCGCAGGCGCTTGATGTAGACGGAGAGCGTGTTCTCCTCCACGTACGCCCCGGCGTCGTCCCAGAGCGCGTCGCGGATCATGTCGCGCGTGACGATGCGCCCCGCGTTCTTGGCAAAGAGCAGGAGCAGGCGGTACTCCAGGGCCGAGAGCGGGACGTCCTGCCCGCCCTTCTCGGCGCGCGCCCGGTCGAGGTCGATGGTCACCGGGCCCAGGCGCATGACGGAGCGCTCCGGCCGTGCGCGGCGGATCGCGGCGTGCACGCGGGCCACGAGCTCGCGGGGGCGAAACGGCTTGGCGACGTAGTCGTCGGCGCCGAGGGTGAGCCCGGTCACGGTGGAGAGCTCGTCGTCGGCGGCGGTGAGGAAGATCACCGGCACCTCGGGCGTCACCTGCTTGATCGCGTTGCAGACGGCAAAGCCGCTGCCCTCGGCGAGCGTGAGGTCAACGAGGGCGAGCGAGATGTCCGCGTCCGGGGCGCACGCGAGCTCGACGGCGCCGGCCTGGGTGGGGGAGGAGACGACGGCGTAGCCCTCCCTCGCGAGCAGCTCGGAGAGCCCCTCGACGATGAGCGGGTCGTCTTCGGCAAGCAGGATGCGCAGCATGCCCCTCCCTCGGTCGCGTGCGTTCGCTGACAAGAGTATACGGGCCGAGAAGAACGCGGTCTCGTGACCCTTCTGTCACGGTTCTCCTGTGAACGGCATGTTTCGTTCCGGTTAGCGGTCGAGAAATATGTCGGATCCATGGAGGGGCCGCAGGTGCGGCGCGCGCACCATGTGCGGGGCCCGTACGTACCAAGGGAGGAAACATGAACGGAATCGTCATCGTGCTCGTCGCGGCCGTGGTGCTGGTCGCCGGGTATGCGCTCTACGGCCGCTGGCTGGCCAAGAGCTGGGGCGTCGACGCGAGCGCGCTCACGCCCGCCAAGCGCCTTGAGGACGACAAGAACTTCTCGCCGGCGTCGCGCTTCACCGCCTTCTCGCACCAGTTCAGCTCCATCTGCGGCGCGGGCCCCGTCACGGGCACGATCGCCGCCATGATGTTCGGCTGGCTGCCGGTGCTGCTGTGGGTGCTCGTGGGCGGCATCTTCTTCGGCGCCGTGCACGACTTCGGTGCGCTGTACGCGAGCGTCAAGAACAACGGCAAGTCTCTCGCGCAGCTCATCGAGAAGTACATCGGCCGCACGGGGCGCAAGCTCTTCCTGATCTTCAGCTGGCTGTTCACGATCATCGTCATCGCCGCCTTCGTGGACATGGTGGCCAACACGTTCCAGGCCACCTTCGCCGCCGACGGCTCCGTCGACGTTGCGAAGTCCTACGCGGGAGGCGCGGCCGGAACCATCTCGATCCTGTTCACGTTCGTGGCGATCATCTTCGGCTGGGTCAACCGTCGCTTCGGCCTGTCCGGCTGGAGGGAGCTCGCGCTCGCCGTCGTGCTGTTCGTGGCCATGTTCGCCGTGGGCATGCAGATTCCTCTGTACCTGAGCAAGCTCGGATGGTTCGCCGTGATCGCGGTGTACCTGCTCTTCGCCGCCGCCATGCCGATCCAGACGCTCAAGCAGCCGCGCGACTACCTCACGTCCATCATGATGATCGTCATGATCGTCTGCGCCGTGATCGGCATCTTCGTGCTCGGCGCGAACGGGCAGGCGCAGATGACGGCCCCGATGGTCGCCGACGTCTCCGCGCTCGCGAGCAATGGCAGCTACCTCTTCCCGCTGCTCTTCGTCTCCGTGGCGTGCGGCGCCCTCTCGGGCTTCCACAGCCTCGTTTCGACCAACACCTCGTCCAAGCAGGTCTCCGACGAGCGTGACATGCTGCCCGTGGGCTACGGTGCGATGGTCGCCGAGTCGTTCGTTGGCGTGCTCGCCATCGTGGTGGCGGCCATCATGTTCTCCGACCTCAACACCGCAGGGACGGGCGCGCTCAACAACGGCGTCGCGGCGACCCCGTTCCAGATCTTCTCGCAGGGCGTCGCCCGTGGCATGACGTCGTTTGGCGTGGACGCCACGCTGGCCACGGTGTTCATGACGATGTGCGTCTCCGCGCTCGCGCTGACCTCGGTCGATGCCGTTGCGCGCATCGGGCGCCTCTCGTTCCAGGAGTTCTTCGCCGAGGGTGACGACGCTGCCGTCGCCGGCCCCGAGCGTGGCGGCATGGCGCGCGTCTGCTCCAACACCTGGGTTTCCACCGTCGTGACGCTGATCCTGGGATTTGCGCTCGCCTTTGGCGGCTACAACAACATCTGGCCGCTGTTCGGCGCGTCTAACCAGCTGCTCGGTGGCATGACCATGATCGCGCTCGCCGTGTTCTGCAAGTGCACCGGCCGCAAGGGCTGGATGCTGTACGTGCCCGTGGCGTTCCTGCTGGCGTGCACGTTCACCTCGCTGGTGCAGTCGATCATCGGCTGCGTGAACGCGCTCGCCGCGGGCGGGGCCGCCGTCATCGCCACGTCTGGCCTGCAGCTCGTCTTTGCGATCCTGATCGTGATCCTGGGCGTCTTCGTGGCGTACCACTGCCTGCGGGAGCTCTTCGGCAAGAAGGCGGGCTCGCTGCCCGACGAGGAGCCGGAGTGGACCGAGCTCGGTCGTAGGAACTACGGTCAGCAGTAGTCTCGGCGCACGGCTCGCTGCATGGCCGGGGGCGGGGCCTTTGGCCCCGCCCCCGCCCTGTCGTCTCCTGCGTGCAAAACGCTCGTTCGTGCGATATCTAGTGCCTCCCAGATGCAAAACGCCCGTTCGTGCGGGGCCGATGCGGCCCCGCACGCTAGTTTGATCCAGTGTTTGATGCGCCTATCTGGGCAGACAAGAATCTGCCCCTGCGAGTGACGCATCATGGCGCCAAACAACGTCGCACGAGCGTCCGTTTTGTCGTTGGGTGCGATGTCTTATCGCACGAGAGGCTGTTCTGCACACGAATAGATTCGAATACTTATAAAAAGGCATAAACAGTCAAACCGCTGCGAGCACGGGGCGCGAGGGCTTGCCCTCGCGCCCCGCGGCCGAGCGCGACCCTACTGGATGCCCGGAACGTGCGGAATCGTGGCGAAGCCGGCCTCGAGCTCCTCGTCGGTGGGTATGTGGTCCTCCATCTCGCCGCGGTTGTACTTGTCGTAGGCGACCATGTCGAAGTACCCGGTTCCCGTGAGGCCAAAGAGGATCGTCTTGGCCTCGCCGGTCTCGCGGCACCTCTCCGCCTCGCGCATCGCGACGAGGATGGCGTGCGCGCTCTCGGGGGCCGGGAGGATGGTCTCGAGCTTGGCGAACCTCTCGCCCGCCTCGAAGACCTCGGTCTGGCGCACCGCCACCGCCTCGAGGTGCCCGTCATGCTTCAGCCTGGAGACGATCGGGCTCATTCCGTGGTAGCGCAGCCCGCCCGCGTGGTCGGGGCTCGGAATGAAGCCGTTGCCGAGCGTGTACATCTTGCACAGCGGGCAGGTCTGGCCGGTGTCGGCAAAGTCGTACGCATAGCGTCCGCGCGTGAGCGAGGGGCAGCTTGCGGGCTCGACGGCGACGAAGCGCGTGTCGGGACGATCCCCGCGGAGCTTGTCGCGCATGAAGGGGGCGATGAGCCCGCCCAGGTTGGACCCGCCGCCCGCGCAGCCGATCACGACGTCGGGGTACTCTCCCAGCTCCCTCAGGGCCTCGTAGCTCTCCAGCCCGATGACCGACTGGTGGAGCACCACCTGGTTGAGGACGCTGCCCAGCTGGTAGCGGCCGCGGTTCTCAGGCACGTGGAGGGCGCGCTCCACGGCCTCGGAGATGGCGGTGCCGAGCGAGCCGGTCGAGTCGGGGTGCTCGGCGAGGATGCGGCGGCCCGCCTCGGTCGCCACGCTCGGCGACGGCGTCACCGTCGCGCCAAAGGTCTCCATGATGTTGCGGCGGAACGGCTTCTGCTCATAGGAGCACTTGACCATGAAGACGTCAAGGTCGAGCCCATAGTGCGCGGCCGCCTCGGCAAGGGCGGTGCCCCACTGTCCGGCGCCCGTCTCGGTCGTGATGTTGGTGAGCCCCTGCGCGGCTGCGTAGTAGGCCTGGGCAAGCGCGGAGTTCAGCTTGTGGGAGCCGCTCGTGTTGTTGCCCTCGAACTTGTAGTAGATGCGCGCCGGGGTGTCCAGGGCGCGCTCGAGGTTGTACGCGCGGCACAGCGGGCTCGGACGGTAGACCTTGTACATCTCGCGCACGGGCTCGGGAATCTCAACGTAGGGCGTCTCGTCGTCGAGCTCCTGGTCGATGAGGGCGTCGGCAAAGACGGGCGCGAGGTCGGCGTGCGTGGCAACAGCGCCGTTGGGGAGCCGCATGGGCTCGGGCTTCTCGGGCATGTCGGCGCGCAGGTTGTACCAGGCCGTGGGGATCTGCTGCTCGCTGAGGTAGGTGCGGTAGGGGGTGGTTCCGATCATGCCTTGCTCCTTTCGTGAGTGGGTGTGCGCACAAAAAACGGGCCCCCGGAACTGAGTCCGAGGGCCCGATATGTGTGCGCGAGTGGCCTCGTCAGTCCGAGAGGGGGGTCGTCCTTGTCCACCACCACGCGCGGCCGCCGGCAAGTGCCGGGGCGCCGAGAAGAGCGATGTTGGCGGTGCGGGTCATGGACGCGAGCCTTCCTGTCGGAGACGATGGGCCAAGCCTAGCGGGAGATTGTTTCGTGTGTGTTAACGGCCGGTGTCTGATTGGGCTGCGACGTCGCGGGCGTCGCGGCGCAGCAGGGCCCGCGCAGCGCGCTCGTCCGGGTACGCGCGGGCGAGAAGGGCGTGGAACCGCTCGTTGTGGCTCGGCTCCAGCAGATGGCAGAGCTCGTGCGCGACGACGTAGTCGAGGCAGGAGGGCGGGTAGGCTGCCAGGCGCACATTGATGCGAATGCGTCCGGTCCGCGGCGTGCAGGAGCCCCAGCGCGTGGACATCGCGCGCAGCTGCCAGCCGGCGGCGTGCGCGCCCAGCGCCGCCCCCATGCGCTCGGCGACCTGCGGAAGGCGTCCCATCAGCTCGGAGCGCCAGAGCTCGTCGGGTGTGGTTCCGGCAGGCAGCGGCACGAGCGCTCCCCAGAGCGGGACGAGGTCGTCATCGGCCGCCCCGTCGCGCCCCTCCCGTCGCCGGGTGTGGGCGCGCAGCCAGTCTTGGTGCGCGTCCAGGAACCGCTGCGCCTCAGCGAGCGTGCAACGCGTGGGGACGGACAGGTGTGCCGAGCCGTCCGCACGGACTCGCAGGTTGAGCCGCCGCACGCGCTTGCGCTCGACCTCGACGGGCGCCCCGCCCGGCCCACCTGCAAACAGGGTCCTGGTTGTGGTTCTTCTCGTCATGCGCGCATTGTAGCGCGCCCGCCTAGAATATGGCGTCCAGCAGCATGTCTATGATGAGGAAAGCCAGAACGAGGCCAATGAGCCCGAGGACGCGGTGCCTGCTGGCGCGGCCGACACCCGCGGGCAGCTCGCCGGTTTCGACGAAGCGGCAGATCTCACGCGTGGTGCGCAGATTATGGTCGTGCTCGAGCCTCCATGCGCGCCAGGCGAGCGGCGCGCATGCGACGAGCAGGGCGCACCAGACCCAGAGCATGTTGGTGCCGCCCAGCCTCTCGACAATGCCGAGCGCGACGGTCGGAATCCCAAGCAGCGCAAGCGCCCCGTAGATGACCACGAGCTCGCGACGCGTCGCCTCGGTTTCCTCCTCGACCGCGCGCACCTGTCTCTCGCCGAGCACCTCGGACACCGAACTGCCCAGCACGTCGGCGATCGCCGCCAGGCTCTGCACGTCCACGAGCGTCTTGCCGCGCTCCCAGTTGCTGATGGTCTGCCTCGAGACGTGCACCCGCTCTGCCAGCGCCTCCTGGCTGAGACCTCGAGCTCCGCGCAGGTTGGCGATGCGTTCGCCCAGGCTCGCCTTGTCCAGTCTCCCCACGGCGCCTCCTTCCGCCTTATGCGTCGAGTATGCCAGTCCGCCGTCAGCGTGTCTGTCAAAAGGCTTTTGCATCGGCGCTCGTGGGGCAGGAGGGTCCCCTTCAGGCCTTGCGAGGGGCGAGCGCCTTCCGTCTGTTGCAACCTTGCAATACCGTTAGCTGCCAACAAGGCCCTTCGATGGCGCGCATGTGCGCCGAGGCGGACCATGGTGCCGTCCGCCCGTCGTCGGAAGGAGCCGCCCATGCCGCTCACGCTTCGCCTCGCGCTCGGGAACGTCTCCCGCTGCGCGCGCGACTACGCCGTCTACCTGTTCGCGCTCACGGGGGCCGTCTGCCTGCTCTATGCGTTCAACGCCTCGAACGACTACCTGCTCGCGATGCCGCTCACCGCCGACCAGCTTGCGGTCCTGCACAAGGCGCGGGACGTGACCGGCGCGTTCTCGGTCTTCGTGGTGCTCGTCTTCGCCGTCCTGGCTGCGTACGCGAGCCGCTTCGTCATGCGCCGCCGCTCGCGGGAGTTCGGGCTGTACGCGCTCCTGGGCATGCGCTCGCCCGCGCTCGCCGCGCTGCTCCTCGCCGAGGGCGCGCTCGTCGCCGTCGTGGCGCTCGTCGGCGGGGTCGCCCTCGGCGTCGTCGTCTCTCCGGCCTTCGGTGCAGTGGCGGCGTTCGTCTTTGGCGTGCCGTGGCGGCTCGCCTGGTCCTTCTCGCCGGCGGCATCCCTTGCGACCTGCGGTTGGTTCGCGGCGATCGAGGCCGTTGCCGCCGCGCTGTCCGTCGCCCATGTCCTGAGGACCCCGCTCGTCGAGCTCATGGGGCACGACCGCGCCCCGGAGCGCCTGCTGCTCGCCGGCCGCGGCCCGACCCGCGCGCAGGCGGCGCTCGCCGCGCTGCTCCTTGTCGTGGTGTGGGGCTCGTGCGTCTTCATGCCCGGGCTCTTCGTGCTCGCGATCCTGCCGATGGGATGGGCGGCCTACGTTGCGACGTCGCTCGTCTTTCGTCTCGTCGCGGTGCGCCTCCCGGCGCGGCTGCGTCGCTCCGTGCGCTACTGGGAGGGGCTTCGGTCGCTCACATTGCGCCAGCTGGAGGGGCGCGTCTCGTCGAGCTGCCAGGCCCTCTCGTGCACATGCGTGCTCGTGGCGTGCGCGGTGTGCATGATCTGCGCGGGGCTCGTCTTCTCGGTCGGTCAGCGCGCGGTCGCCGGTGCGGACTCGGCGGCCCTCGCGCAGGCGAGCCTCGCCCCGATCGGCTACGTCGGCATCTTCTACGGGGAGGCGTTCCTCCTGGCGGCGGGCGCCGTGCTCGCCCTCTCCCAGCTCGCCCAGGCCGTCGACGGCAGGCGCGCCTACGACGTGCTCGGCGAGCTGGGCGCCGGCGAGCGCGAGCTGGGCGCATCCGTGCGCGACCAGGTCACGGCCGGCTTCGTGCCGCCCGTCGCGATGGCGCTCGCGCACGTGGCGGTGGGGCTCACCCTGGTGCGCCAGCTCGCGCGCGGCGTGCCCGACGAGACGTTCCTCTCCATCGCCGCGCTCTCGGTCGCGGGGACCCTCGCGCTCCTCGGCGCACTCTGGGCGCTCTGCGTCCGGGAGAGTCGTCGCGTGCTCCTGGCCTAGCGCGTCACCCGAGGATCTCCTCCCAGCCCCCGATCCACAGGTCCGCGACGCGCCGCAGCTCGGCCTCGGGCTGGCGGGGGTCCGCGCTCGCCACGGCCACGGTGGACATGCCCGCCCGCGACGCGGAGAGCACCCCGGGCAGGATGTCCTCGAAGACGACGCAGTCTGAGGGGGCGGCCCCCAGCCGCCTCGCCGCCTCTAGGTAGATGTCGGGGTGGTCCTTCCCGCGCGCGACCTCGGGCCCGCAGACAACCGCCTCGAAGAGCGCGTCCACGTCCACGTGGCGCATCGCGCCGAGCACGTGTCGGTCGTTGGTGGTGGCCAGCGCGCAGCGGATTCCGCGCGCCCTCAGCGCGCCGAGGTACTCCTCGGCGCCGGGTCGGAGGCGCACCTCGCTCTCGTAGAGCGCGGCGCCCAGCCGGTTCCACTCGTCCACGATGTCAGCCACCTCGTCGCGCAGCCGGTAGCGCTCGACGCACCATCGGGCGCCCGCGGCAAAGCCGAGCGTCGCGAGCGTGGCCGAGGCGTCCTCGTCAAAGGGGAGTCCCCGCGTGGCGAAGAAGATCTCGTCGACCCGCCTCCAGATGCGCCACGTATCGGCGAGCGTCCCGTCGAAGTCAAAGATCGCTGCCGAGAAGGACGGGGGCCAGAGGCTCGCGCGCGGAGCCTCGCTCATCGGTCCGGCTCGTCCTCGAGCGAGCGGAGCACGCCAAAGAGGACGTCGTCGCGCAGGACGGAGCAGAGCGAGCGGACCACGTCGCGGCTCACGCCGAAGAGCTCGGCGTCCACGGCGGCGCGGCTCGCCTCCATGAGCGCCGTCCCGACCTCCTCGGTGGGCGCGAGCGGGATGTCCTCCGCGCGCAGCGCGCGCTCGACCTGCTCGGCCGTGAGCGACGCCTCCGTCGCGCCTCCCACCTGGCCGATGAGCGCGACCACCGCGAGGCCCGCCACGAGCACGGGTGCCCCGAGGCGCGTGCACGCGAGCTGGTAGCATGCCTGGGCGGCCAGCACATGCCCCTCCTGCCACTGGAGCTGCGCCATGCGCAGGTAGCCGAGGCCGGCGGACTCGGGGTCGTGCGCGAGCGACAGGAGCCTGCGCAGCTCGTCGCCGGCCTCGCGTGCCCTGCCGGCCGCCTCGAGGCACTGCGCGAGGTGCAGGCTCGCCTGCGTGGAGAGCGGCGCCACCTCGCGTGCGAGTCGCGCGTGCGCGAGCGCCTCGCCAAGGTCGCCGCGCGCGAGGGCGCAGGCTGAGACGATCAGGTGCCCCTCGAGGTAGGCGTCCGGCACGAGCCGGCACGTCTCCCCCGCGGGCGCCACGAGGCGGTTGTAGAGCGTGCGGTCTGCGTAGGTCGAGAACGAGCGCCAGGCGACGCCGTCGGCGTCGGCATGGGCGCCGGCGGCGTCGGCGTCTTCGACGGCCTCGCGGGCGCGACGCTCGGCGAGCTCGACGTCGCGCGCGTAGAAGGCCTCCCGCGCCCGGTCGACGCCCCGCGTGAGCGGGCTGCCGCCGACGAGGGCGTCCATGATGGAGGTCGCCTCGTCCTCGAGCGTCCCGTCGATGAGCTCGCCGACGCAGCGCAGGGCGGCCTCGCGGACGTCGTCCGGCGCGCCGTCGCAGGCGGCGAGCAGCGCGCGCACGTTCTGCTCGGTTGACGCTCCCAGGTGCCGCGCGAGCTCGTCGGCGGCGCGGCGACGTGCCGCCGCCTCGTCGATCCCGAGGTCGCGCACGCGCTCGGCGCCCAGCTCGTGAGCGGGACCGGGCGTGAGGCGGGCGTCCGAGAGCTCGACCGGGTTCCAGCGGCGCGCGGGGCAGAGGCGCTCGTCGTCGAGCGAGAAGCCCTGGCGCACGGGCGCGAGCGTGAGGTTGCGCTCGTCCATCGAGGCGCCCGCGGCGCGCATGAGCGCCCACACGTCGAGCGGGCCCTCGAGGTCGACGCCCTCGACCAGGGAGCGCGTGAGGCGCGCGGAGTAGCGGCAGACGTGGCTCGTGGGCCCGTCCTCGACGCCGGCGACCCAGACCTCGTCGAGCTCCGGGGCGACGAGCAGCGCATAGGCGGCGAGAAGGACGCCCAGCCGCAGGTTGTAGTCGCTCGCCGCGCGCCGGCGCATCTCGGAGGTGGCGGAGACGACGCCGAGGCCGTCCACGTGCGCGGTGGCGGGCCAGATGCGGGGAGGCACGAGGTCTATCTCGAAGGCGGCGAGCCGGCCGGCGGTGTTGACGCGGAAGCGGGCGGTGAGGCGGTAGGGGAGGCGGGCGGACTCGATCGCCTCGGAGAGGGCGCGGCGCACCTCCCACTCCCCGTGGGCGGGCGTCTCGCGGCGACGGGCGAGGTGAGGGGCCTGTGCCACGGTCGAGCGCGCGCAGCGGGCCTCGAGGCGCACGAGGTCCTCGACGGAGGCGGCGTCAGGGTCCTCCAGGGAGCGGGTGGCCAGCAGGGCGAAGTTGAGCGAGGCCTCGATGCGCAGCACGCGCAGCTTGGCGGGATAGGCGACCTCGTCGTCATCTATGCGCAGGTAGAAGAGGCCCGAGGTGCGCGGCCGGACCACCCTGACCGCGGGCGCGGCCCCGGCGCCGACCTCGCCGACGCCCGCCTCCTCGAGCCGCTCGGCGAGGTAGGTCTCGAGCGCGCACGGGGAGGTCCCGGACGCGGCGCTCTCGGTTCGCTCGCGAACGTCGGCGACGAAGCGCCGCAGCACGAGCAGGGGGTTGGCGGAGGCGGCGAGCGTCTGGGAGAGGGCGTCGAGGTCGAGGCGGGAGGGATGCTCCGGGGCGCCGAGGAGCGACGGGGCGCCATCCGAGCCGTCCGCGGGCGCCGTCCCGTCAGCCTCGGTGCCGACGAGCGCGGCGAAGAGCCTGCCGAGCCTGCCGTGCCCCTCGTCCCTCTCCTCCTCGCTCATGGCACCTCCCCCGCGCGTCCGTCTCCCTCTTCCTTCCTCTTCCTACTTATTCCCCTCGATCGCGTGCCGCGCACCGTCGATAATGGACTCGCGGTGGTTGATGCGGCGCACGAAGAGGCCGCTCAGGAGCTTGGGGGAGAACCACGTCGACTTGGGCGGCATGGTGAGCCCGGCGTCGGCGACGTCCATGACCTGGGCGACCGACGCGGGGTGCAGGGAAAAGGCCACGCCGCCCGCGCCCGCGCGCCGCTCGAGCCCCGCGGCGTCCGTGCCGCCGACGAACGAGATGCGGGGGTCGTCCGTGGGGTTCGCGACGCCGAGCACGGGGCCGATCGCGCGGTCCTGCAGAAGCGTCGCGTCGAGCGAGGCGGCCGGGTCGTCGGGCAGCGGGCCCTCGAACGCGAGCTCGCGCCAGGCGCCGAACGAGAACATGCCGACCCTGCCGGGCGCGGCGCAGACGGGCTCCCGGCGGCGCGGCCCCACGAGGACGCCCCGGTCCTCGAGCGCGGCGACGAGTGAGTCCTCGGAGAGGCCGTTCGCGTCGGAGACGAGGCGGTCGTAGGGCAGGACGGAGAGCTGGCTCGCGGGGAAGAGGACGCCGAGGAAGAAGTTGTACGCCTCGGCCCCGCTGCAGCGGTCCCCCTCGTCGGTGCGCGTCTCCCGGCATATGCGCTCTGCCGCGGCGACGCGGTGGTGACCGTCGGCGATGTAGGCGCGGCCGACGTGCTCCAGCATGAGGCGCAGCGACTCCACGGCGGCGGGTCGCGCCACGCGCCAGACAGCGTGCCCCACGCCGTCCTCGTCCGTGAGCTCGTAGAGGGGGTCTGCGGCGGTCGCGGCCTCGACGAGCGCCTCGAGCACGGGGTTGTCGCGGTAGGCGAGCAGCGCGGGGCCCGTTTGGCAGCAGGTCGCGGCGATGTGGCGCGCACGGTCCTCCACCTTCTCCGGCCGGGTGAGCTCGTGGCGGCGGATGACGCCGTTGGTGTAGTCGTCGATCGAGAAGGCCCCGACGATGCCGGTCTGCTCGTGGCCCGCGGCTCGCAGGCGCCAGAGGTAGAAGCACGGGGTCCCGTCCCGCAGCAGCGTCCCGTCGGAGACGCGCTCGGCAAGCAGGTCGTGGGCGCGGGCGTAGACCTCTGCGGAACAGGGGTCGTGGTCGGGGGGAAACGCCGTCTCGGGCCGGTCGATGGCGAGGAAGGACGTCGGGTGCGCCTCGACGTAGGCCCGGGCGCCGAGGCGGTCGAAGACGTCGTAGGGCGGCGCCGCGAACTCGGCGGCACGCTCGGGACGCGGTCGGTAGCAGGTTATTGGCTCGACGTGCATGGGTCCTCCGTTCGGTTGACGGGACCATCATACCCCGCCCGCGGCCGCTCCCGCCCGTGCGCCCTCCCCCGGCTCACGTGGTACCCTTGAGGCGTCCACGAAGGGGGGAGCACATGGCAGGTGACGTCTCTGACAGCAGGCTCGTGATCTTTGACTTCGACGGCACGCTGGCTGACACCGTGCCGTCGATCGTGAGCACGGCGCGCACGGTGCTTCTCGACCACGGACTCACCGAGGAGACGATGGGCGACCTCACGCGCCTCGTGGGCCCGCCCTTCCCGCAGGCGTACTCGCTCGTCTACGGCTTCTCGGAGGCGGAGGCCGCCCAGATCACGGCGGAGTACCGGGCGATCTATCGGGGCATCGGCGCCGCGGCGTGGCCGCTCTTCGACGGCGTCGCCGAGCTCCTGCGCCGCCTGCGCTCTGCGGGGCGCCTCACCGCCGTCGCCTCGTCCAAGCAGATGGCCATGGTCGAGCGCGCGCTCGCAGACAACGGCATCACCGACCTCTTTGACGTTGCTCTCGGCAAGGGGAGCGACGCGGAGTCGGACAAGGCGGCGCTCATCGGTCGCGTCCTGAGCGAGCTGGGCGTGGACCCCCGTGACGCCGTCATGGTCGGCGACCGCCACCACGACGTCGACGCCGCGCGTGCGTGCGGGGTCGCCTGCGTGGGCGTCACCTACGGGGGGACCGGCACGACGGAGGAGCTCATGGGCGCGGGCGCCCTCGTCTGCGCGGGCACCGTGCGGGAGCTGGGTCGCGTCCTTCTCGGCATGTGAGCGCGCTCGTGGCGCCGCTCGTCGCGTTCGGCGAGTAGCCGCGGCGCGTCGTGGGTAGAAGTGTGAGCATGGGGCGAGTCGTGCCCACGAGACGAAGGGAGCGGACATGGCTGACTTTGACCTGACCGAGGGCCTGCGCAAGATGTTTCTTGCCGGCGTCGGTGCCGTGGCGACGGGGGCCGAGAGGACCCAGGAGGTCGTCGAGGAGTTCGTGAAGAAGGGCGAGCTCACGGTCGAGCAGGGCAAGACGCTCAACCAGGAGCTCACGCACAAGGTCAAGGAGGTCGTCGAGAACACCTCCGACACCGCCCTGCGCGCGCGGCTCTCGTCCATGACCGCCGAGGAGCGCGCCGCCTTCGCCGAGAAGGTCGCCGCGATGTCCGCCGAGCTCGACGCGGCCTCCGTCAAGGTCGACGTCGAGGACGCCGACGGGGATGCGGCGGACGCCGAGTAGGTACGAGGCGTGGCGGACGAGAAAAACGACGAGTCGGCGCGCGATGACGTCGAGCCGGCGGGCGAGGAGGCCCCCCGTCGCGGCGCGCGCTCTGCCGAGGAGCTGCTCGACGCGTGGTACGAGCAGGTGAGCCGCGAGTCGCCCGGCGCCGAGCGACAGACGATCGGCCTGTTCGGCGGTCGCAGCGGCGACGAGTACGCGCTCACGCGCGGCTCGCGGCTCGCGCGCATCGCAGAGATGCTCAACATCGTGCGCCGCTACGACATCTTCCACGGCCTCACGCCGAAGAGCCTGAGACGCATGCTCGAGGAGCTGGGCCCGACCTTCGTGAAGGCGGGGCAGATTCTCTCCATGCGCTCAGAGATCCTGCCCGAGAGCTTCACGCGCGAGCTCTCGAGACTGCGCACCGACGTCGAGCCGATGGGGCGCGACATGGTGCTCGGGGCGCTGCGTGCCGAGTACGACCGCCCGATCGAGGACATATTCGACGCCATCGACGACCGGCCGCTGGGGTCCGCCTCGGTGGCCCAGGTCCACAAGGCCCGCCTCGTGACCGGCGAGCTCGTCGCCGTGAAGATCCAGCGTCCGCACGTGCAGGAGATCATGGCGCAGGACATCTCGATCATGCGCTCGCTCGCGCGCTACGCGATGCGCTTCATGGGCGACGAGCAGTTCCTCGACCTGCAGTCGGTGGTGGACGAGCTGTGGCAGAGCTTCCGCGAGGAGACCGACTTCCTCGTGGAGGCGCGCAGCCTCGAGGAGTTCAGGCGCAACAACGCCGGGTGCGCGTTCGTGGACTGCCCCAAGCCGTACCCGGCGCTGTGCACCCGGCACGTCGTGGTCATGGACTACGTCGAGGGCATCCCGATCAACGATGCGGCGCGTCTCGTCGCCTCGGGCTATGACCTCGCGGAGATCGGCACCAAGCTCGCGGACAACTACACGACCCAGATGCTCGACGACGGCTTCTTCCACGCCGACCCGCACCCGGGCAACCTCGTCGTGGTGGACGGCAAGATCGTCTACCTCGACCTCGGCATCATGGGACGCCTCTCCAGCCATGACCGGTCGGCCATGCGGGACATGGTGACCGCGGTGGCGGCGTGCGACTCCCCGGCGCTCGCAGAGGGCCTCATGCGCTTCTCGGTCTCCGACACCTCTGAGGTCGACCAGGCCCACCTGCTTGCCGACCTCGACGCCATCGTCGCCGACTACGGCCTGTCCGACCTCTCGGACCTCGACGTGGGCTCGTTCATGAACGCGCTCATCTCCATGGCGCAGAAGGACGGCATCGAGCTGCCGAGCTCGGTCACGATGCTCGCGCGCTCGCTCGTCACGCTGGAGGGAACGGTGCACGGCCTCCTCCCGGACACCTCGATCGTGGAGATCATCCACGCTCACCTTCGGGCGCACGGCAGCATGGGGGAGCTCGCCCGCCGCGAGACGGAGCGGCTCACCCGGGAGTCGGTGGCGGCCACGCACGGCCTCCTGCGCGCCGCGAGCGACGCCGGGCTCGCCATGCGCATGCTCACCCGCGGCCAGCTTCGCGTCAACCTCGACCTCGCGGGCACGGTGGACCCGCTCGAAGACCTCGCGCGCATCGCCAACCGCCTCACGATGAGCGTCATCGTCGCGGGGCTCTTCATCGGGTCCTCCGTGGTCTACTACGCGCGCATCCAACCGGTCATCTTCGGGATCCCCATCATCGGCTTTCTGGGGTACCTCGCCGCCTTCGTGCTCGGCGTGTGGGTCGCGGTGGACATCATCCGCGAGAGCCATCGCCGCCGCCGACGCTAGCGTCTCCTGTCCTCAGGTTCCTGACAGCGATGTGGCGGTGCTGTGGCGATTGCGCCGTTTCTGAAAGGGCGGGCTCCCGCCATCAGCTTTGGGCAGAAGAAGAGTAGAGCCGGCCCGGGTCGTCCGGGCCGTTTTCCCGAAAGGAATCTCATGGATCGGTTCAACTCTGACTTCGACCACGTCGGCGACTTCGTCGAGCGCTGGAACGCGAGCGTTCGCCGCACGCGCACGTGGACCATCGTGATCGGCGTCCTTCTCGTCCTGGCGGGCATCGCGAGCGCGGTGGCCCCCCTGAGCATCTACGCCCTCATCCAGGGCGTCGTCGCGGCGGCGCTCATCGCCGGCGGCATCGGCGAGACCGTCTCGTACGCGCGGACGCCCGAGCTCTTCCGCAGCCCCACGATGCTCGTGATGGGCGTGCTGAACGCCCTTCTCGGCGTGATGCTGCTCGCGCTGCCCGCCTATCTCACGGCCGGCACGGTCGTCTTCCTGCTGGCGTTCCTGTTCATCATCTCCGGCGCCGAGCGCATCACCTACGCGCGACGGATGCGCTACTTCGGCCTGCCCGACTCCGGCCTCACCACGTTCACGGGCGTGCTCAACGTCGTCTGCGGCGTCGCGTTCCTGCTGATGCCGGCGTTCTCGGGCGTGGTGATCGGCTACGTGATCGCCGCCTATCTGATCGTCGGCGGGGCGAGCCTCGTCGTCGAGGGCGTCTCGATGCGCCCGATCGAGCGCTAGCGCCTCGCGCTCGCGACCGTCCCATCGCACGCCGTCGATGAGCTCGAGCTCGTCGCGCAGCCACGCGCGGCGCGCCCTCCTGCGGGCCGCCTCGTCGCGCGTGAGGTGCGGCTGGCCGAGGCCGAGGTCGACCCTCGCCCGCGCGACGACGTCGTCCATGTGGTCGAGGTCGTCGTAGCGGGCCTTGGGGAGGGCGTAGTGCCTGAAGTTGACCGCGAGCATCTCGTCCTGGCGGCGCGCCTCGCGCTCGACGTCCCGAGGCGTCGCGGGGGCGTCGCCGGTGCAGTCGAAGGACACGCCGGAGAAGGGCGCGTTCGCGCTCATCGTTCCGATCAGGACGTCGGGCATCCTCACGCCGGGCTCGAGCCTCGACCTGACGCGCGCGACCTCGGTCGGAGCGCTCATGGAAAGGACGCGCAGGTTGTATCCGCCCAGCGCCGGCCTGAGCCCGAGGCGCATCGAGAGGCGCGTCTCGTCGGGTGACGCAGAGTTCTCGCAGGCGAGCTCGAGCGCAGATCGCACCTGCGCGGTTCCGGGGACGGGCCCGAGCGCATTGAGGTGGGCGAGGACGCGGGCCCGGCTCGTGACGGGCACCTCCCTCCGGAGCGCCCCCTCCGCGCGGTCGGGCGCGATGGCGTAGGTGCCCAGGAGCTCGCCGAGAAGGAAGACGAGCTCCAGGCGTGTGAGCGAGGGCGCCATCTGGACGAGGACCTGCTCGGGCGCGGAGCACCAGAGGTCGTCGGCGAGCCGGATGACGGAGCCGTCGGGGAGGGGGACCCGCGTGGCATGCACGACCGCGAGCCCCGCCGGGGCGCCGCCCCGGCGTGAGGCGACGACGTGGAGCGGGGCAGTGAGCCCGGGGCAGCGCTCGAGCGCCCCCCTGAGCTCCGCGGCGGTGGGCGGGGAGTCGGGAACCGACACGCCCGCGCGCACGCCGCGCTCGAGCAGGGGCTCTGCCGCCCTGCTCCTGAGGGCCTCGAGCGCCGTGGTATGTGAGAGGATGACCGACATGGGAACAGGCTATCGCGACGCATCCCCCGGCGAGGCCTCGCCGCCGCCGCGCGACACCTCCCGCTGACGGCCAGCGAGCCGCAGGCGTGCAGCCGCTCCCGTTGCCCCAGTTGATCGTCGACCAGGAAACCCGTCGGAAACGAGAAGAGCACAAAGGCAGCCCGCGCCTGCGGCGAGATCGCCTGCCGCTCGCCGCCGTAGGCGCATCGGCGAGCGGCAGCCTGGCTCACGTTGCCTCGCTCCCAGCGAGTCATGACAGCGCGACGCCCCCGGGGCTCCGGAGGGAAGTCCCGCGAAGCGCACTTCCCGGAGGAACCTCGGGGGCGTCCCTGCACGCCGTCCCTCTCGCTACTCGAGCTCGAAGGCCCCCGTGTAGAGCTGGTAGTACGTGCCCCTCTTGGCGATCAGCTCGTCGTGGGTGCCGCGCTCGATGATGCGGCCGTGGTCGAGCACGATGATGACGTCGGAGTTGCGCACGGTGCTCAGGCGGTGCGCGATCACGAACGTGGTGCGCCCGGTCATGAGCGCGTCCATGCCGCGCTGGACGATGGCCTCGGTGCGCGTGTCGATCGAGGACGTGGCCTCGTCGAGCACCATGACCGGCGGGTCGGCAACGGCGGCGCGCGCGATGGAGAGCAGCTGGCGCTGGCCCTGGGAGAGCGCCGCCCCGTTGTCGGTCAGCATCGTGTCGTAGCCCTCGGGGAGCCTGCGCACGAAGTCGTCGGCGCCGGCCAGGCGCGCGGCGGCGACGCACTCCTCGTCGGTTGCGTCGAGGCGCCCGTATCGGATGTTGTCCATGACGGTGCCGGTGAACAGGTTCACGTCCTGCAGGACCACGCCGAGCGAGCGCCTCAGGTCCGGCTTCTTGATCTTGTTGATGTTGATGCCGTCGTAGCGGATCTTGCCGTCCTCGATGTCGTAGAAGCGGTTCAGCAGGTTGGTGATCGTGGTCTTGCCCGCGCCCGTGGCGCCCACGAAGGCGACCTTCTGTCCCGGCTTGGCATAGAGCGAGACGTTGTGGAGCACGGTGTGGCCGGGCTCGTAGGCAAAGTCCACGTCGAAGAGGCGCACGTCGCCGGCGAGCGGGGTGTAGGTCACGCTGCCGTCCGCCTGGTGCGGGTGGCGCCAGGCCCACTGGCCGGCCCAGTCGTGCGCCCGGCGGTCGCACTCGCGCACGGTGCCGTCGCGGTCGATCGTGCAGGCGACGAGCTCGACGTAGCCGCCGTCCTCCTCGACGGGCTCGTCCAGCAGCTCGAAGATGCGCTCTGCGCCGGCGAGGCCCATGACGACGGAGTTCACCTGGTTGGATATCTGGCCGATCTGGTTGGCGAACTGCTTGGTCATGTTGAGGAAGGGCACCGCGACGGCGATCGAGAGCGGCAGGCCCGAGAGCGACGGGTTGGGGATGCCCGTGACCAGGAAGACGCCGCTCGCCACGGCCACGATCACGTAGAGCAGGTTGCCCGCGTTCATGAGGATCGGCATGAGCGTGTTGGCGTAGGAGTTTGCCGCGCGCGCCGCCGCCTCGAGCTCGTCGTTCAGCTCGTCGAAGGCCGCCTCGGTCTGGCGCTCGTGGCAGAACACCTTGACGACCTTCTCGCCGTTCATGACCTCCTCGACGTGGCCCTCGACGGTCGCCACGGCGCGCTGCGTCCTCAGGAAGTTGCGCGCGCTCCGCCCGGCCAGCGTCTTGGCGAGAAGGGCCATGACAACGGCGCCACCCACCACGACGAGCGTCAGCGGCAGGCTGTAGTAGACCATGATGGCGCCCACGGAGACGAGCATGAGGGTCGTGAGGAAGAGCTGCGGCAGCGACTGCGCGATCATCTGGCGCAGGGCGTCGACGTCGTTGGTGTAGTAGCTCATGACGTCGCCGTGCGGGTGCGTGTCGAAGTAGCGGATCGGCAGGTCCTGCATGTGGTCGAACATGAGGCAGCGGAACTTCTTGAGCGCCCCCTGGGTGAGGATCGCCATGAGCTGCTGCCATACGGCGTTGCAGACCAGGCTCGCCAGGTACATGACGGCGAGGATCGCGGCGTTGGTGAAGACCTGCGGCTGCGCCGCGGCCCAGTCGCCGCTCTCCCAGAACTCGCCCACGACGGTGAGACAGCGCTCCATGAAGACGTTGGGCGTGGCCTGGACAACGCACTGGACGAGGATGCAGACCAGCACGGTCGGCAGCATGACGGGGTAGAACTTCCACAGCATCTTGACGACGCGCAGCGCCGTGCGCCCGATCGACTTGGGCGCGCGCCCGCGCGCGGTGGCGGTCTTATCGGCCATCCTCGCTCACCTCCAGCTCGTCGAGGTCCTTCTCGTCGTGGCTCTGCTTGTTCTGCGAGAGGTAGACCTCGCGGTAGATCGCGTTGCGGCGCAGCAGCTTCTCGTGGGTGCCCACGTCGTTGATACGGCCGGAGTCCATGACCACGATGCGGTCGGCGTCCTCCACGCTCGAGGCGCGCTGGGCGATGATAATCTTTGTGGTCTCGGGCAGGTAGCTCCTGAGGCCCTCGCGGATGAGCCTGTCGGTCTTGGTGTCCACGGCGCTCGTGGAGTCGTCGAGGATCAGGACCCTCGGGCTCTTGAGCAGGGCGCGCGCGATGCACAGGCGCTGCTTCTGGCCGCCGGAGACGTTGGTGCCGCCCTGCTCGATGTGGGTGTCGTAGCCATCGGGGAAGGCCCGGACGAACTCGTCGGCCTGCGCGAGCCGCGCCGCCTCGACTATCTCCTCGTCCGTGGCGTCCTGCTTGCCCCAGCGCAGGTTGTCCTTGATGGTGCCCGAGAAGAGCACGTTCTTCTGGAGCACCATGGCCACCGAGTTGCGCAGGGTCTCGAGGTCGTAGTCGCGCACGTCGACCCCGCCCACCCGCACGGTGCCCTCGGTGACGTCGTAGAGGCGCGGGATGAGCTGCACGAGGGTGGACTTGGCCGAGCCCGTCGATCCGATGACGCCGATGACCTCGCCGCTCTTGATGTGCAGGTCGACCTCTCGCAGGGCCTCGCGGTCCTTGTCGCCCTTGTAGGAGAAGCCCACGTGGTCGAAGTCGATCGAGCCGTCGGCGACCTCCGTGACGGGGTCCTCCGGCTGCTCGATCGTGGTGTGCGCGTCGAGCACCTCGAAGATGCGGCGCGCGTTCTCCTCGGACATGACCACCATGGCGAAGATCATCGAGAGCATCATGAGGCTCATGAGCATCATGAAGCCGTAGGTGATCAGCGACGAGAACTGGCCCACGTCGAGCAGCTCCCCGCGGGTGGAGACGATGGCGTAGGAACCGACGTAGATCACGAACACCATGACGGTGTAGACGCAGAAGTTCATGATCGGCGCGTTGAGGGCGAGGATGCGCTCCGCGTGCGTGAAGTCGCGCTGGACCTCGCTGGCGGCGGCGTCGTACTTCTGCTTCTCGTAGTCCTCGCGGACGTAGCTCTTGACCACGCGGATGCCGGAGAGGTTCTCCTCCGCGCGCTCGTTCAGGGCGTCGTACTTGCGGAAGATGCGGCGGAATATCGGCGTGACCTTGCGGATCACGGCGAGAAGCGCCACGGCGAGCACCGGGATGACCACGACGAAGACCACGGCCAGCCACCCCGCCATCGTGTAGGCGGCGATGAAGGCGCCGATGAGCATAAACGGCGAGCGGATGGCAGTGCGGATGAGCATCATGTAGGCCATCTGCACGTTCATGACGTCGGTGGTGAGCCGCGTCACGAGCGACGAGCTGGAGAAGCGGTCGATGACGGCGAAGGAGAAGGTCTGGATGTTGTAGAACATGTCCTTGCGAAGGTTCTTGGCAAAGCCGACCGACGCCTTCGCGCAGGTGAGGCCCGCGGCAGCACCGAAGGCGAGCGAGACGAGCGCCATGAGGGCGAGCACGCCGCCCGTCGTGACGATCTCGGTGAGGTCGGCGCCCGCCTTGATAGCGTCGATGAGGTCGGCGGTGAGCAGCGGGATCAGGACCTCAAAGACGACCTCGCCGAGCACGAGCAGGGGAGTGGCGAGGGCCGCGCCGCGGTACTGGCGGATGCTCCCCATGAGCCGGCGCATGACCTGGGGATAGGTCATGTGTGCGGCGGTCTTCTCGAACTGCTGGCCCGCGGCTAGCTCCTGCTGCATGCGGCCTCCTCACGTTCCCTGGCCTCGATCTGCTCCCAGTGCGCGGACAGGCGGTCGAGGAGGGCGAGCAGCTCGCCGGTCTCCTCGGCGTCCAGGCACCCGAACGCCTCCTTCTCGAACCTCAGGCGGCTCTCCACGAACGCGCGGGCGCGGAGCGCGCCCTCGTCCGTGAGGGTGAGGGTGAGCTGGCGGCGGTCGACCTCAGAGCGCTCGCGGGAGAGCAGGCCCTCCGCCTCGAGCTTGGTCACGACCTCGGAGAGCGAGGCGGACGTGATGCACGAGGCCTCCTGGAGGTCGCGCTGGGTCATGCGCCCGTCGTGGGCGAGGAGCTCCACGAGGATGTGCTGCTTGCCGTTGCGGCCGCCCCAGTGTTGGTGCAGATAGTAGCCAAAGTACCCGAGCTTGCGAAGAATCTGCAGCTCAGGGCTCTGTTGTTTGTCCTCTTCGCACACGGTTGCTTCCTTTCTCGTCCGAGTGGCCCCCTAACTCTGCGACGGTGCGGGGGACGATGTCAAGGTACCTTGCGATATTTCCATGGTGCCTTGC
>DHCMC07803__coassemble_307_pt1 | contig 64247 bp, 54 predicted proteins | sample DHCMC07803__metabat2_low_PE_048 | metagenome-assembled genome bin DHCMC07803 | reverse complement strand
CGCTAGATCGCGGCGAGCGCCTGCTCGATGTCAGCGATGAGGTCCGCGCTGTCCTCCAGGCCGCACGAGAAGCGCACCATGGACGGCGAGATGCCGGCGGCCGCCAGCTCCTCGTCGTTCATCTGGCGGTGCGTCGCCGAGGCAGGGTGCAGGCAGCAGGTGCGCGCGTCGGCCACGTGCGTCTCGATCGCGGCCAGGCGCAGGGCCGCCATGAACCTCTCGGCAGCCGCGCGACCGCCGGCCAGCTCGAAGGACACCACGCCGGAGCCGCCCTCGGGCAGGTACTTCTGCGCGAGCTCGTGATAGGGGTCGCCGGCAAGGTGCGGGAAGCGCACCGAGGTCACCTTGTCAGAGCTCGCGAGATACTCCGCCACCGCGAGACCGTTCGCAAAGTGCCGCGGCATGCGCACGTGCAGGCTCTCCAGGCCGAGGTTCAGGTAGAAGGCATTCTGCGGGCTCTGGATGGAGCCGAGGTCGCGCATGAGCTGCGAGGTCGCCTTGGTGATGAAGGCACCGGCCTGGCCGAACTTCTCGGCGTAGACGATGCCGTGGTAGGACTCGTCCGGCGTGGTGAGGCCGGGGAACTTCTCCGCGTGCGCCATCCAGTCAAAGTTGCCGGAATCCACGATCGCGCCGCCCACGCCCACGCCGTGCCCGTCCATGTACTTGGTGGTGGAGTGGGTCACGATGTCCGCGCCCCACTCGATGGGGCGACAGAAGACGGGCGTGGGGAAGGTGTTGTCCACGATCAGCGGCACGCCGTGGGCGTGGGCGGCCGTCGCGAAGCGCTCGATGTCCAGCACGTCGAGCGCCGGGTTCGCGATGGTCTCGCCGAAGACGGCGCGCGTGTTGGGACGGAAGGCAGCCTCGAGCTCCTCCTCGGTGCACTCCGGGGAGACGAACGTCGACTCGATGCCCATCTTGGCCATGGTGTGCGCGATGAGGTTGTACGTGCCGCCGTAGATGGCCGAGCTCGCCACGACGTGGCTGCCCGCCTCGCAGATGTTGAAGAGCGCGAAGAAGTTTGCCGCCTGGCCCGAGCTCGTGAGCATCGCCGCGGCGCCGCCCTCGAGCGCGGCGATCTTGGCCGCCACGGCGTCGTTGGTGGGGTTCTGCAGCCGCGTGTAGAAGTAGCCCTCGGCCTCGAGGTCAAAGAGCTGGCCCATGTGCTCGGAGGTGGCGTACTTGAAGGTGGTGGACTGGACAATGGGAATCTGGCGAGGCTCTCCGTCGCCCGGCGTGTAGCCGGCCTGGACGCAGCGGGTGCCGATGCTCTGCTCGCTCATGGGGCTCCTTTCGTAGGCTGCGCTCCATGATAGCGCGGGCGAGAGGGACGTGGGCTAGACCATCCGCTCGGGACGGAAGACCTCGTCGAAGCGCTCGGGCGTGAGCAGCCCCAGTCCAACGCAGGCCTCCCTGAGCGAGGTGCCCTCGGCGAAGGCCTTCTTTGCGACGCGCGCGGCGTTGTCGTAGCCGATGTAGGGGTTCAGGCAGGTCACGAGCATGAGCGAGCGGTGGAGGTTCTCGCTCATCCGGTCGCGGTCGGCGCGGATGCCGCTCGCGCAGCGCTCGTCGAAGGAGGCGATCGCGTCGGCGAGCAGGCGCACGGACTGCAGGTAGTTGTAGGCGATCACCGGCATGAAGACGTTGAGCTCGAAGTTGCCCTGGGAGGCGGCCATCCCGATCGCGGCATCGTTGCCCATGACCTGCACGGCCACCATGGTGACGGCCTCGCACTGGGTGGGGTTGACCTTGCCCGGCATGATGGAGCTGCCCGGCTCGTTGGCCGGGATCGTGATCTCGCCGAGGCCCAGGCGCGGGCCCGAGGCGAGCCAGCGCACGTCGTTGGCGATCTTCATCATGTTGGCTGCGAGGCCCTTCACGGCACCGTGGGAGAACACGAGCGCGTCCTTGCCCGTGAGCGCGCGGAACTTGTTGGGGTCGGTCACGAACGGGAGGCCCGTGAGCCCGGCAAGCTCCGATGCGACCGCCTCGTCGAAGCCCGCGGGCGCGTTGAGGCCCGTGCCCACCGCCGTGCCGCCCAGCGCCAGGCGGTAGAGGCCGCCCATCGAGGCGAGGAGCTCCTCGCGCGAGCCCTCGAGCAGGCCGCGCCAGCCGGAAATCTCCTGCGGGAAGGAGATGGGCACCGCGTCCTGCAGGTGGGTCCGCCCGCTCTTGACCACGCCGGCGTTCTCCTCCTCCAGGCGTCGCAGGGTGGCCGCCAGCCGGTCGATCGCGGGCAGCAGCCGCCCCGTCACCGCGAGCGCCGCGGCCACGTGCATGGCCGTCGGGAAGGTGTCGTTGGAGGACTGGCTCATGTTGACGGAGTCGTTGGGGTGCAGCGGCCGCTCGAGCGCGACGCCGCGCTCGGCTGCGAGCTGGTTGGCGCGGTTGGCCAGCACCTCGTTCATGTTCATGTTGGACTGCGTGCCGGAGCCCGTCTGCCACACCACGAGCGGGAAGTCGTCGTCGTGCAGGCCGAGAAGGACCTCGTCGGCCGCGGCGCAGATCAGGTCGTGCTCTGCCTCCCCGAGGCGCCCGAGCGCGCAGTTTGCCCGCGCGGCCGCCTTCTTCACCAGCGCGAACGCCCGAACGACCTCCTCGGGCATGCGCTCGGTGCCGATGGGGAAGTTCTCGTGGCTGCGCTCGGTCTGCGCCCCCCAGAGGGCGTCGGCCGGCACCAGCATCTCGCCCATCGAGTCGCGCTCGACGCGCCAGCCGTCCCGGTCGGCGCGCGCGGCGCCCTCGCTCTTCTCGGACACGCGCTACTCCTCCTCGTCGACTACGACCTCCGAGGTGCGCAGGGGGCGCCCGTCGGACTCTCGCCGCTCCATGCCCGACGTGATCGCCGAGACGACCTCCGCCTGGTCGCGTGCCACCACGCCCAGGTCGGCGCGGACGCCGCGGAAGCGCGGGCTCTTGGCGCAGTCCTCGGCGAGCTGCTTGTTGCTGCGCGCGTCGGAAAGGGCGCCGAGCTCTCGCTGGATGTCGTCGAGATACTCGCCCATCTGCGCACGCTCGGGGCCCAGGACCTCGCCCAGGCGCTCGGCGACGTAGCGCATCTCCTTGGCGTCGCGGCGTGCCACGTAGACGGCGTCGCCGTCGCGCAGGTCGAGGCCGAAGAGGTCCTCGTCGACCTCGTTGAACTCCACGTCAAAGCGGGCCCGGAAGTCCTCTGCGGTGAGGCCCTCCTCGGCGACCCTGCCCTTCCAGCTCAGCGAGCCCAGGTCGCGCGCGAGGCGCTTGAGGTCCTTCGCGGCATGATGCTTGCGCATGAGCGTGACCAGGGAGGAGCACTCGAGGGCGCGCTCCTTGGCGCACGCCATCGGGAGCAGGCAGTTCTCGCCCAGCTCGCCGCTCTCCATGAGGCCGTCGACGGCGTCGGAGAGGATGTCGAGGGCGCGCAGGCGGGCAGACGCGGTCTGCAGCTCCTTGAGCACGTGCTCGCAGCGACGGTTCTGTTTCTTGCCCTGCCACGGCTCCAGGAACTGCAGCAGCGAGCGCACGCGGCGGATGGCGACCCTGAACTCCAGGAGCGTCGCGGGGTCGTCGGGCGCGGCGAGAAACGCCTTGGCGCTCGCCGCGAGGTCGTCGGCCGATCCGGAGAGCGCGCGCTCGACGACGGCGAGCTCCTCCCAGGAGGCGCACTCGGGACCCGCCACGTACCAGCGCAGGACGCCGCGACCGTCCGCGCCCTCCGGCAGGTCGATCGCGACGGCGGTGCCCTTGCCGAAGGGCGGGCAGCCGCCCACGAGGCGGGAGGCGAGCGTATCCACGAAGGGGGCGTGGCCGACGGCGATCACGCAGGGCGCGTCCGCCGCCCCGAGCTCGGCGAGAAACGCGGCGACGTCCTGGGCGTAGAGCGACTGGTGGACCTCGATGTCCTCGGCTCCCGTCGAGGCGGCGACGACGTCGGCCGTCTCGAGGGCGCGCACGGCGGGGCTGCTCCAGACGAGGACCCTCGGGCTGTCGCCGAGCAGGGCGAAGGTGCGGGGATAGGCGGCCCTGAGCGAGCGGGCGCCCGACTCCGTGAGCCTGCGGTCGAGGTCGGCGCCTGTGGGCGAGGTCGCCTCGGGCGCGCCATGCCGAACGAGAACAAGCGTCTTCACCATGTATCCCCCGTCCCTCACATCCGGCGAAACCACCGAGGTTCTAGCATAGCAATTCGCCGCTCGCCGAATGGCTGCGCCGGGGAGCGGCGCCTACACGGTGACGACGCGGCGGCTCCACGCCTGGGCAGGAGCTCTGGCGACGCGTCTGCCGCGCGGCGAGGCGCTCGCACGTGAGGTGGGGGTCAGATCTCACCGAGGACGAGATTGTCGAGCTCATCGGCGCACGCCTCGGTGACGAGCGACTCGCCGCCGAGGTGCGCGCCGTGGCCCGCAACGCCTGCCTCGAGCGCTACGGACGCTGAACGGGAGCCAGCGGCTACATCAGCTCGCAGACCTGGGAGGCGAAGGCCACGGGGTCCTCGGGCAGGATGCCCTCGACGAGCAGGGCCTGGTTGTAGAGAAGCCCGGCGTAGAGCCTGACCTTGTCGGCGTCACCGGCCTCCTGCGCCGCGCGAAGCTTCTCGAAGACCGGGTGCTTGGCGTTGACCTCCAGCACGCGCGTGGCCCTGGGAGCGTCGCCCGCCTCCGGGCCGGCCGCAAGGACCTTCTCCATCTCGAGCGTGAGCGGGCCTTCGGAGGTGATCACGGCCGGGGCGCCGTCGGCGGCGAGGCGCGTGGAGACCGCGACCTTCTCGACCTTCTCGCCCAGCGCCTCCTTCATGGCCCCGAACAGGCCCTCGTTTGCCTTGGTGGCCTCCTCGGCCTCCTTCTTCTCCTCGTCGCTCGCGAGGTCGAGGTCGCCGGCGTTCACGTTCTTGAGCTCGACAGTGCGATCCTCGACCTCGGGCTCGGCGCCGTCCGCCACGGCCTTCTCGGCGGCCTCGCGCGCGACGTCGTCCTCGTAGGCCTTGGGCAGGCCGGTAGCCGTGAAGTCGCGCATGGCCTGGAAGCAGAACTCGTCCACGTCCTGCGTGCAGAGCAGCACGTCGTAGCCCTTGGCGAGCACGGCCTCGACGACCGGCATCTTGGCCAGGCGCTCGCGGTCGTCGCCGGCGGCGTAGTAGACCGCCTTCTGGCCCGCGGGCATGGCGGCCACGTACTCCCGGAGCGTGACCATCCTCTGCTCGCGCGCGCTCCAGAACAGCAGCAGGCCCGCGAGCTCCTCCTTCTTCATGCCGTAGCTCGAGTAGATGCCGTACTTGAGCCCGCGGCCAAAGTTCTCGAAGAACGTCTCGTATGCCTCGCGGTCGTTGTCGCGCATGGCCTCGAGCTCGCTTGTGATCTTCTTCTCGATGCGGCGAGCCATGGCCTGGAGCTGGCGCGTCTGCTGCAGGGTCTCGCGGGAGATGTTGAGGCTCACGTCGGCGGAGTCGACCACGCCGCGCACGAAGTTGTAGTAGTCGGGCAGCAGGTCGGCGCACTTCTCCATGATCAGGACGTTGGAGCTGTAGAGCTCGAGGCCCTTCTCGTAGTCGCGGCTGTAGAGGTCGAAGGGGGCCTTGCCGGGCACGAAGAGCAGGGCGTCGTACTCGAGCGTCCCCTCGGCGTGCAGGCTGAAGGTGCGCGCCGGGTCGGTCCAGTCGTGGAAGGTCGACTTGTAGAACTCGGCGTACTCCTCGTCGCTGACCTCGGAGGAGCGCTTCTTCCAGATCGGGGTCATGGAGTTGATGGTCTCGAGCTCGGTGTAGTCCTCCCACTCGGGCTTGTAGTCGTCGCCCGCGTCGGCCGGCCTCTCCTTCTCGCGGCTCTTGGTCACGAGCATCTGCACGGGGTAGCGCACGTAGTTGCTGTACTTCTTGATGAGGTCGCGGAGCTTCCACTCGGAGAGGAACTCGTCGTAGTCGGCGTCCTCGGCGTTGTCCTTGAGGGTGAGGACGATCGAGGTCCCGCATGCGTCGCGATACGCCGGGTCGTCGGCGGGGACGGGCTCGATCGTGTAGCCCTCGGCGCCGTCGGAGGTCCAGCGGTGACACTCGTCGGAGCCCCAGGCGCGCGTGACGACGGAGACCTCCTTGGCGACCATGAAGGCGGAGTAGAAGCCCACGCCAAAGCGGCCGATGATGTCGACGGCGTCGCCCTGTGCCTCGGCGTTGGCCGCCTTGAACTCCTCGGAGCCGGAGTGGGCGATCGTACCGAGGTTCTTCTCCAGCTCGTCCGCCGTCATGCCGATTCCGTTGTCAGAGACGGTGATGGTGCGGGCGTCCTTGTCAAAGCCCACGTTGATGGCGAGGTTTGCCTGGTCGACGCTGACCGAGCTGTCGGTGAGGCTCTTGAGGTAGAGCTTGTCGATGGCATCCGAGGCGTTGGACACCAGCTCGCGGAGGAAGATCTCCCGATTGGTGTAGATGGAGTTGATCATGAGGTCGAGCAGCTTCTTGCTCTCTGTCTTGAACTTGCGCATGCGGCGCGCCCCTTTCCGTGCAGCTTCTCTAACGTGGGCTAAGGTACCCGTTTTTAGATAATCTTAGTCGCTTGCGCTTAGATGTCGAGTAGGACGCTCGTGGGGAAGCTCGCGTCGAACGGGATGGCGTCAGGGAGGTCGAGGGGGCCAGCCGAGGCGACGAGCAGGTAGTTGTCCTCGGCGGCGTGCACGTCGTCGACGGCGAGGGCGACCCTGACGTTGGGAAAGACGGCGAGGGCCGTCGCGACCTCGGCGCGCAGGAAGCCCACGTCCGCTCCTCCGTCACGCGAGACGACGTTCATGAGGCAGACGCCGTCGGGCGCGAGGGCGCGCCGCACGAGGCGGAGGGCCTCGACCGTGGCGAGGGAGCGCACGGGCTCGGCGCCGACGAAGGCGTCGAGGACCACCGCGTCGTAGGGGCCGGCCGGGCCCTCCAGGAAGGCGCGCCCGTCGTCGCAGATGACGTTGAGCTCGCCGCCGTCCGCGCGCGCCCGGGAGATCGCCTCGTCCAGATAGAACCAGCGGCGGGCGATCCGGACGACGGCGGGGTCGATCTCGACGACGTCTGTCCGCACGCCCGGGTGCTCGGCGACGACGAGCTTGGGGAACGCGAACCCCCCGCCGCCAATCGCGAGCACGCGACGGGCGTCCGGACGCAGCTCGAAGAGTCTGCCGAGGGAGCGGTAGTAAGCAAAGACGGGTTCCATCCCGCGTGAGCCGAGGTAGGTTGCCGACTGGTAGACGCCTCCCGTGCGCAGGACGCGGACGGACGTACCGGAGTCGTCACGCGTAGTGTAGACGAGGGCGAGACCGCTCATGGTCCGCTCGACGTGCGGCCGCGCCCGCCACAGCCACCGCCCCGCAGCCGCGGCAACGCCGACGACGAGCGCCGCGGCCGCGCGCGTTCCTCTCCCGAGCGCCATGTCCGTCCTCCTCTGCCACAAGATAGCGAGCTGGTAGGATTGTTCCCGAAAGGGGTGCCCATGTCACTGAGGCTCATCGTCTCCCCGGCGAAAAAGATGCGCGCGCAGGACGCTCCTCCCTGGCCCGTGCGCGCTCCTGCCCTCCTGGGGCGTGCCGAGCGGCTCGTACGCGCGGTCCAACGCCTCTCGCGCGACGAGGCCCAGCGACTCTGGAACTGCAGCGACCGGCTCGCCGACCTCAACTACGAGCGGTTCCGCACGATGGACCTCGGTCGCGACACGACGGCGGCGGCAGTCGCCTACGAGGGCATCCAGTACACGCACCTGGCGGCAGGGGTGATGGACGAGGGCGAGCTCGCCTGGCTCGACGAGCACCTGCGCATCCTCTCGGGTCTCTACGGCGTGCTGCGCCCGCTTGACGGCGTGGTGCCCTATCGGCTCGAGATGCAGGCTCGCCTCGCCGTCGACGGCGCACGCGACCTCTATGGGTTCTGGGGAGGCGCACTCTACGAGACGCTCGCGGCCGAGGGCTGTGACGTCATCGTCAACGTTGCCTCCGTCGAGTACGCCCGCGCCGTCACACCCTGGGTGCGCCCGGACGGCCCACAGGTCACAACCTGCATCTTCGGCGTTCTGCGCGACGGTCGGCTTTGCCAGCCCGCGACCGAAGCGAAGGCAGCACGAGGCACCTTTACTCGCTGGTGCGCCGAGCGGGGCGTAGAGACCATCGATGAGCTGCCTGACTTCCATGAGCGCGGCTATAGGCTGAGTGTCGAGCGCTCGTCCGACGACTCCCTCGTGTTTGTGCGATCGGTGCAAAACCCCTCTTCGTGTGATTAATCTGCCCCGGCAAGATCAAAACGCTCGCTCGTGTGATAGGAAAACCACCCTCTTACGGCATTCAGTTCAACAATTAGTTTCTACATTTGTTACTCAACAGGGGTTTTCCCGACCCGGTGGTCTTAACGGGGAGAAAAAGTCATCACACGAACGGGCTTTTTGATTGTCGGAACGCACGAGCATCACACGAACGGGCTTTTTGACTGAACCGCGCGTCGCGACGAGGCCGGGTATGATGAAAACCGGAGCGAGGGAGATTCGATGCCGGACGTCGACGCGATCATAGAGCAGATTCTCGCGGCCAGCCGCTCCAAGGGCGGCAGGGCGTTCGCGAGCGCGCGCACCTATGCCGACGAGCCCATCCTCCTGCGCGGGTCACAGCTCGCCAGCTACCTACCCGAGCCCATCCGCCAGATGCGCGCGCTCGCCCGCTGCGGCGAGGCCCGGACGTGGTCCGACGCGCGGCTCTTCGTGGAACAGGCGCGCCTCATGACCGACTACGTCGACGACTTCCCCTTCGACGGAGAGTTCTCCAGCTACTTTCCCACCTACGAGTCCATGACCAACCCGCAGCTGCGTGGCTACTTCACCTGGCGCGCGCGGGTGCGTCGCGGCAGGGTTGAGCGGACCTCCCCCTCCTTCGCCTTTGTCTATCTCTACGAGCTCGTCAACGGCGTGGGGGCGGCACCGGGGATGGAGGCCTTCCGCTCCATCGAGTCCTTCTGGCAGGAGTATCGCTCCCTCGACCCCGTGCTCGATCGCTACGTGCGTCCTTGGCTGGTGGACTACGTCGCCTTCCACGACCTACCCGTCGAGCTTGCCGCGCCGTACCTCAACACCGCGCATGACCGTGCCGTGGGCGTCCTCCGGCGCGCGGAGCAACGAGCGGTCGACGCGTCTCCGCCCAAGGGGCGCCGCCGGCCGCCGCACGCCTTCGGCACCGATCCCGCCGGCGACGAGGAGCTGCTCGGCGCGCTGGACGCACTCTCCACCCATCGCATCCGCGAGGGGCGCCTCTACCGGGACGAGCCGGACGCCGTGCGCAGCGTCTGCTGCGCCGTCTTCGCAGACCTCGTGCGCCACTATGCCTCCCACCGCGCCCAGGGGCTCACAGAGAGCCTCTTCGGAACACGGCACGCCATGCCGCACCTGATGTTCGCCTCGGCCGTCTTCTATCCCGGCGGGCGGCACCGAGACTGTGTCGTCGAGCTGGACGAGACTTGCCGCTACGTCTGCCAGAACGGCATCTGGAGCTGCGACTCCCTGCATGACGGGGGCGCTCGCAGCGCCAGGCTCGGACAGGTCCTGCGCGCCGTCGACCGCCAGCTGCGCATCGCCCTCGGCCACCCGAGCCCCCTCAAGGAGCGCGCTGACCCAAAATACCTGGTCAAGATCATCGATCGAGCGATTGGTGACTACCTCGCCTGGCGCGTCGCCCACGCGCCGCGGCGCATCGAGATCGACCTCGCCAAGCTCGCGGACATCCGTGCGAGCGCCGCCGAGACCCGCGAGGCCCTGCTCGTCGACGAGGAGCGCGAGGAAGAGCCCCCGGCACCGGAGCCCGCGGCGCCTCCGCAAGGCAAGGCGGACGACATCCATGCGCTCACCGCGGACGAGCTCGCGTTTCTCCGTGGCCTGCTCGACGGGCGCACGCCGGACATCACCGGGGCGGACCTCCTGGTCGACACGGTCAACGGGAAGCTCTACGACCTGCTCGGCGACACGGCGGTCGAGTTTGACGCGCAGGGCGTCCCCAGACTCGTGGAGGACTACGCCGAGGACGTGCGCGCGGCGCTCGACGGCTAGGCGCGCCCCGCCTCCTCACGCACGGGCCCGCCAGACGCGTCCCGCCTCCCGAAGAGCACGTCGACCGCGTCGTCAATCAAGATGTCGACGACACGGTCGAGCGTAGCGCGGTCGGAGACCCCCTCGGTCATGAGCGCGAGCGCCGCGACGCGCTGCAGCGCCATCGCCACCTCGTGCGCTTCCGCGTCGCGCTCGGGGGCAACGCGCTCGAGCAGGCCGCCTATGATGCCGCTCCCCGCGACGGGCCCCAGCTGAAACCCCTCGGGCAGCGTGAGGCACACCCTGCGGTAGTCCTCCAGTCCGACGCAGCGAAACACCAGCCGCTCGCTGTGCCACACCTCGTGCAGGCACGCGCGGACGCGCGCCTCCTCGGGACGGCCCTCGCCGGCGAGCAGCCCCTCGAACCCCGCGGAGAGCTCGCGTCGGTTCTCCGCGACCATCTCCTGAAGGAAGGCGTCCTTGGACGGGAAGAAGTGGTAGAAGGTGCCCTTGGCGAGACCCGCCCGCCGGGCCACGTCCTCCACGCGCAGCGCGCGGAAGCCCTTGTCGCGCAGCAGCTCCCAGCCGATGTCCAGCATGCGAAGGCGCAGCCCCCTGCGCTCCTCCTCGGAAAAAATCGCCGGCATGATCGCCTCCCGCTCGTCTCCTCCCCCCATTTTGACCGAATAAACGTGACCGATTTTCTTAATCTGGTCATTTTATGGGTGCGCGTGGCGTACATTCGTGTACGCCAAGTCAGTCCCCCGACGGCAAGACCGAAAGGAACCAGCGTGAACAAGCAGAGCACATCGCCCTCATCCCCGGCAGAGCTCTCCAAGGGGCAGAAGAACCTCGCCCTCGTCGTCATTCTGTGCATGACGCTCATGGAGATGCTCGACACCACGATCGCCAACGTGGCGCTCCCCACCCTGCAGACCGCGTTCGAGGTGGACATGGCCCTCGTCCAGTGGGTCTCGAGCACGCTGCTGGTGGTGAGCTGCGCGTTCCTGCTCACCTTCGGCCGTCTCGGCGACATGATCGGCAAGGTTCGCGTCTTCCAGTTCGGCGTCGTCACCTTCACCGTGGGGTCGCTCCTGAGCGCGCTTGCGCCGAGCCTGCCCATCCTCATCGCCGCGCGCGCCGTCCAGGGGCTCGGCATCGCTGCCAGCATGGCCAACAACCAGGGCATCATCACCGAGATGTTCGCAGACAGCCGAGGCCGCGCCCTCGGGCTGCTGGCCACCTTCACCGCCCTCGGCGCCATGTCCGGCCCCACCATCGGCGGCACCCTCGTCTCCATAGCCCCCTGGCGCGTCATCTTCCTCATCAACGTGCCCATCGGCATCGTCTCGTTCCTCGTCGGCCTCAGGGTCCTGCCCAACCGCCGCCCCGCGGAGAGGAAGCACTTCGACGTCAAGGGCGCCGTCCTGCTCTCCCCCGCCATCCTGCTCTTCTTTGCCGCCATCACCCTCATGCAGAAGGGGTTCTCGCCCCTGCACGCGGTCATGCTCGCCGCGGCTGCGGTCCTGCTCGTGCTCTTCGTCATCGTGGAGCGCCGCGAGTCCGACCCGCTCATCAACATGGACGTCTTCAAGAACCTCGGCTTCGACGCCTGCCTGCTCACGGCCGTCTGCGTGTTCCTCGCCCTCTCGGGCATCACGGTCATCTCCCCGTTCTACCTGCAGCAGGCCATGGGCATCGCGCCGGGCGTCGCGGGCGCCATCGTGGCGACGTACTCGCTCGTGAACGCCATCGTCGGCCCGATCTCCGGCACCATCTCCGACAAGATCGGCTGCAACATCCCCGTCGTCGTCGGCGCCGCGCTGTTCGCGCTGGGCTTGAGCCTGTTCGCCTCGCTCTCGCTCGACACCCCCATCCCGCTCATCGTCGCGATCATGATGGGGACCTCGCTTGGCAGCGCCATCTTCCAGGCGCCCAACAACTCCCTCATCATGAGCCACGCCAAGCCCGAGATGCTTGGCTTCGTGGGCTCGCTCGGGAACCTCATGCGCTACCTCGGCCAGTCGCTCGGCATCACCGTCTCCATGGCGCTGCTCTACGGCAACATGAGCGACGTCGCCGGCTATCGCGTAACCGCCTACATCCCCGAGCGGCCGGACGTCTTCATCACTGGCATGTCACGCACCTTCCTCATCCTCATGGGGCTCGTGATCGTGGGCATCGTCATCACGCTCGTGCGCATCTTCGTCCTCGACCGCCGCGAGGGCCACACCTCCTAGCAGGCGCCGGGACCGGCGAGAAGAACCAGGTTGTCCGAGCGGCGGGCCAATGCCGCTCCCGAAGGAAAGGATCACCAACATGCGTGGATACGGCGTCATAGAAGTGAACAACCCCGGCTGGATGGAGAAGGACCGCCCGCAGGTCGGCCCGCTCGACGCGCTGCTGCGCCCCGTCGCGGTCGCACCGTGCTCGAGCGACACGCACTGCATGCACGGCGGGTCGGGTCCCAAGCACAACCTCATCCTCGGGCACGAGTCCATCGGCGAGGTCGTCGAGGTGGGCGAGCTCGTCCAGAACTTCAGGCCCGGCGACATCGTCGTGGTGCCCTGCAACACGCCCGACTGGGAGGTCCCGCAGCTGCAGCGCCGCAACGACAACAACGCCCACGACCGCCGTCTCATCGGCAGCTTCAAGTTCATGGGCAGCAAGGACGGCGTCTTCGCCGAGTTCTACCACGTCAACAACGCCGACGCCAACCTCGTGGCCAAGCCCGAGGACGTGAGCGTCGAGGACGCGCTCATGACCGTCGACATGATGTCGACGGGCTTCTACGGGGTAGAGCAGGCCGACGTGCAGTTTGGTGACACCGTCGTGGTCTTTGGCATCGGCCCCGTCGGCCTCATGGCGATCGCCGGCGCGGCGCTGCGCGGCGCCGGCCGCATCATCGGCATCGGCACCCGTCCCAACTGCGCCGCCCTCGCGCGGGAGTTTGGCGCCACGGACATCGTGAGCTACAAGGAGGGAGACGTGGTCGAGCAGATCCTCGACCTCGCCGGCCCCGTCGACGCCTGCATCATCGCCGGCGGCAGGGCGTCGAGCGTCAACCAGGCGCTCCAGCTCACGCGCCCCGGCGGGGTGATCTCCAACATCAACTACTTCGACGCTTCCGAGACCTTTGAGATCCCCACCGCGCTCTGGGGCCTCGGAATGAGCGACGTCGCCCTCAAGACGGGGTTCTGCCCCGGCGGCGCCTACCGCATCGGCCGTCTGCTCAACATCATCCGCGCCGGTCGTCTGCACCCCGGCAAGATGCTCAACTACGCCTTCGAGGGATTCGACAAGATCGAGGACGCCTTCCGCGTCATGGACGAGAAGCCCCGCGACCTCATCAAGCCGATCGTGAAGATCAGCTGGTAGCACGTTCGGCGGCACGGCATCTTCGGGGCCGGTCCCGACAAGCTCGGGACCGGCCCTTCTGTAATCAGAACATCTGTTTGCTCCGTCCCGAGCGCATGCTATCATGGGAGGCCCGTCGGGGAAGGGAGGCTCCGTGACAGGCACGCCGAAGGTGCCCAGGCGCATTGCCGCGGTCATCATCAACTCGCTCAAGGGCGGCGTCGTGCCGCGCATCGGACTGCCCTACATCACCGTCGGGCGCGAGCGGGAGATCAAGGCGCTGCTGCACGACCTCGAGCTCGTGGCGGACGGCGGCGCGAGCTTCCGCTTCCTCGTGGGCCGCTACGGCGCGGGCAAGAGCTTCCTGCTCCAGACCATCCGCACGCACGCGATGGGCAACGGCTTCGTGGTGGCGGACGCAGACCTCTCCCCCGAGCGCCGCCTCCAGGGAGGTCAGGGCCAGGGACTGGCGACCTATCGCGAGCTCGTCCGCAACCTCTCCACCAAGACGCGCCCCGAGGGGGGTGCCCTCGCGCTGGTGCTGGACCGCTGGGCGGCGGCCCTGCGCGAGCAGCCGGACCCCGAGGCTGCGCTCGCGGCGCAGCTGGCCCCCATCCGGGAGCTGGTCTGCGGCTTCGACTTCACCCAGGTCCTGCGCCTCTACTACCAGGCCTCCCTTGAGGGAGACGACGAGCGCCGCGCCGGCGTGACAAAGTGGCTGCGGGGCGAGTTCCGCACCAAGACGGAGGCGCGCGGCGAGCTGGGCGTCAACGCCTGCATCACCGACGACACCTGGTACGAGTACCTCAAGCTCTTCGCCCAGTTCCTCGTCGAGGCCGGCTACCAGGGGCTCGTCGTCCTCGTCGACGAGCTCGTGAACCTCTACAAGATCCCCAACGCCACGTCGCGCCAGTACAACTACGAGAAGATCCTCACCATGTACAACGACACGCTCCAGGGCAAGGCTCACCACCTGGGCGTCATCATGGGCGGCACCCCGCAGTCGATCGAGGACAGGCGGCGCGGCGTCTTCTCCTACGAGGCGCTGCGCAGCCGTCTCACGCAGGGGCGCTTCGCGGGGGCCGGCCTCGCGGACATGCTTGCCCCGGTCATCCATCTCGAACCCCTCACCTACGAGGAGCTGCTCGTCCTCATCGAGAAGCTCGCCGACATCCACGCCGGCTACTTCGGCTACGAGCGCACGCTCACCGAGGAGCAGCTCGCAGGCTTCCTCAAGGTCGAGTTCGGCCGCGTGGGGGCGGACACCCACCTCACGCCGCGCGAGGTCATTCGCGACTTCATCGAGCTCCTCGACATCGTCTGCCAGAACCCGGGCGCGGACGTGGACGCCCTCCTCGCGAGCGACGCGTTCTCCGGGGCCGTCAGCGCCCCCGTCGTCGCCGCCGGCAGGGAGGACGCCGACGGCGCCTACGCCGAGTTCACGATCTAGGCGTCGTCCTCCCGGTCCCAGACCTTCTCGACCACGCCGCGCTCGTCCACCACATACGCAGAGTAGACCGGCTCGTCCGACGCCGTCGCGTTGACCTCCAGGTAGCGGGGCCCCTCCCCGTCAGCGGGAAGCTCGTAGTAGACGCGGCCGTCGCTCGACCACGACACACAGCAGGGGCGCCCACAACGCTCCTCGAGGTCGGTGATGGTCATCTCGCCCTCGTCGAGAAGCGCCGCGACCTCGCCCGTGTCGGAGATGACGTCCCCAGCCTCGTAGCGCAGGGGATCGCCGTTCACGAGACGCGTCTCCCACTCCAGGGGATAGCTCAGCCGGAGGTGCAGCCCCAGGCCCTCGGGCCAGTCCGTCCCCCGCTCCTCGTAGAGCATCGCTGAGTAGGCTTCCTCGGACCACACGATGATCGTGGAGACGCCCTCCTCGGCCTCGTCAAACTCGTCCTCGCTCACGAGCGTCATGAAGCACCAGTAGTTCTCGTCATCGAGGGAGAACGAGAAGGTGGTCGAGAGCTCGACGCGACGCCTTCCGTCATCGACCCTCTCGGACTCCATGGGGCGCGCCGCGGAGTGGGCGTCCAGGTAGCCGACATGACCGGAGCAGCTCTCCGCGAGCTCTCGGGCGCGCTCGTCAAGATCGTCGGAGCTCGCGGTTGCCTCGGGCGAGAAGAGCCCGACGATCGCGTCCCGGTCTCCTGCCTCGAGGGCATCGAGGAGCCCCTCCGCCGCGTCGAGGCAAGCCTGTCCCCGCGGGCTCACGTACTCCTCTCCCGTCACCTGGCTTTCGACAAGGCGAACGAGAGAGTCAACGCGCTCTGCGCATCCCGCGCACAGGACGGTCGCGAGCGCGACGAGCAGACACGCACCCAGACGTCCGATGCGACCCGACCCTCTTCCAAACATGAGCGGCCTCCAAAGCTCCGGTCAACGCGCTGTCTTAGTTTATCAGGTCAACCGCACCTCCTCTCTGGTAGTATGAAACACGTGTTCTGTCCAGGGAGGGATCGTGGGCGTCTTTGATCGATACGCACCGTTCGTGCAGGACTTCATCTACTCGCACGAATGGGAGAGCCTGCGGGGCGTCCAGGTCGCCGCGGGCGAGGCGATCTTCGACACTGACGACCACGTCCTGCTGTGCGCCTCCACGGCGTCGGGCAAGACGGAGGCGGCCTTCTTCCCCATTCTCACCGAGTTCTGGGAGGACCCGCCCGCCTCGGTGGGCGCGCTCTACATCGGTCCCACCAAGGCACTGATCAACGACCAGTTCTACCGTCTGACCGACCTCTGCGAGGAGGCTGGCGTCAGCGTCTGGCACTGGCACGGGGACGTCTCCGCCTCGCACAAGGCACGGCTCGTCAGGCGCCCCTCCGGCATCCTGCAGATCACGCCGGAGTCTCTCGAGGCGCTGCTCATGCGCCGTCACGCCGTCGTGTCCAAGCTCTTCTGCGACCTGCGCTACGTGGTGGTCGACGAGATTCACTCGCTGCTGCGGCAGGACCGCGGCGGCCAGTGTCTCTGCCTCATCGAGCGTCTGGCGAGAATAGCGGGCGTGGAGCCGCGTCGCATCGGCCTCTCTGCCACGATCGGCGACCCGGAGGCCGTGGGCGCGTTTCTCGCCGCCGGAACCACCCGCAACTGCGTGATACCGCGCGTCGAGGAGCCCCCTCGCGTCTGGCGCCTCTCGATGGAGCACTTCTACCAGAGCGGCCCTCAGGCAGATGAGTCCCAGCCCCAATCTGCCAGCGGCGAGATCGAGGCCGACGTCATCGCGATGGAGCCGGGGGCGCCGGGACTACCTCCGTGCTCAAACAGCTTCGGCGCACAGGGCGCGCCTGCAGAACTGCGCGCGGAGGTAGTCCCGGCGCCTGTCGAGCAGCCCACCGACCTTGCGCCCGCGAGCTCAGACCCGGGACTGGGATACATCTTTGAGCATACTCGCGGCCACAAGTGCCTAATCTTCTCCAACTCGCGCGAGGAGGCCGAGGAGGTCTGCACCACGCTGCGCGCCTACTGCGAGGCAAACGGCGAGCCGGACCGCTTCCTCATCCACCACGGCAACCTTTCCGCCGCCATTCGCGAGAGCGCCGAGGAGCAGATGCGTGACGACGCCTCCGACCTCTCGATCGTTGCGACGGCCACGCTGGAGCTGGGCATCGACGTGGGCCGTCTCGAGCGGGCGTTCCAGATAGACGCGCCGTTCACGGTCTCGGGATTCCTGCAGCGCATGGGGCGCACGGGCAGGCGCGGGTCGGCGCCCGAGATGTGGTTCGTCATGCGCGAGGAGCAGCCGGAGGCGAGGACGCTGCTGCCCGAGACCATCCCCTGGAAGCTCCTCCAGGGCATCGCCCTCGTCCAGCTCTACCGGGAGGAGCGCTGGGTCGAGCCTCCCAACCTCGACCGCCTGCCCTACAGCCTGCTCTGCCATCAGACCCTGGCCACGCTCGCCGGGGAGGAGGAGCTCTCCCCTGCCCAGCTGGCGAGCCGCGTGCTCACGCTCACCTACTTCCACCGCGTGACGACCGACGACTTCCGCGAGCTCCTTCGCCACCTGCTCCGCAACGACTTCGTCGAGCAGACCGAGGGCGGGGGGCTCATCGTGGGCCTGGCGGGCGAGCGTGTGACCGGCTCCTACAAGTTCTTCGCGGTCTTCCAGGAGAACGTCGAGTACACGGTGCGCTCCGGCTCGGAGGAAATCGGCACGCTCTGCGCCCCGCCGCCCCCGGGCGAGAAGGTCGCCATCGCGGGCCGCGTCTGGGTCGTGGACGAGGTGGACCACGAGCGACGCCTCCTCTACGTCACGCTGGTCAAGGGCAGGGTTCCCGCCTACTTCGGCGACGTTGCGGGAGACATCAACACGCACGTTCTCGAGCGCATGCGGCGCGTGCTGGAGGAGAGCGCGCCCTACCCCTATCTGCGCGACCATGCCCGGGCCCGTCTGCGCGAGGCGCGACGGGCGGCGAGGGAATCGGGGCTCGCCGCGGGCCCGCTCGTCTGCCTCGGCGAGAACGACAAGGAGCAGACCATGTGGTGCCTGCTGCCGTGGCTGGGGACCTACGCGTTTCTCGCACTGGAGCGCCTCATCAAGATCAAGTGCGCCGCAGAGCTGGGAATCAAGGGGGTGAACTCGTCGCGGCCGTACTTCATGACCTTTGTGATGGCCGCCGACGAGCAGACGTTCCTCTCGGTCGTGAAGGATGCCGCGGAGCGCCTCGACGACCCGATGGAGCTCCTCTACCCCGCAGAGGTTCCCTACTTCGAGAAGTACGACGAGCTCGTGCCCGAGAGCCTCGTGCGCAAGGGCTTTGCCTGCGGCGTCCTGGACGTGGAGGGCATGAGGGGGCGCGTGGCGAGCTGGCCGCACCGATGAGGGGACGGCCCCATCTGTCACGTGGCGGCCCTAGATGCTCTCGCCCGTTCCGTCGTCGTAGATGTACTTCTTGAAGATGTCGACCTTCTTGTTGTAGGAGAGGTTGAGCTCGTTGGCGTCGATCTCTGCGATGAGCTTCTCGGCGTCCTCGGGCTCCAGGGAGACGCTGCACCCCTCCCAGAGCGCGAGGTACTCCTCGCGGACCAGCTCGTAGAGGCGGTACTCCTTGTCCAGCTCGTAGGTGAAGAAGTCCTTCGCGGAGATGACGCCGTGCGTGAGGTCCTTGTTGTGCATGAAGGGGCTCGTCACGATCTTGTCGTCCACGAGATAGGTGTCATTGAAGAGCGGCTTCTTCGTGAAGCGCATCACCACCGCGCCGGGGGCGTTGGCGCGCGTGCCGCCCTCGCCCTCCCCGCCCACGAAGAGCAGGCGCACGAGCGCGAGGTAGTTCTCGAGCGACGACTCGAGGTCGCCGTAGACCAGCGTGTGCGCGGTCTCCCAGGGAGGGCACACGAGGAAGCGCACCCTCACGCCGCGCCTGAGGGCCTCGTAGATCTCCAGCGAGAGCTCGCGCGTAAGAATGAGGCGGTAGCCCGATATCCAGATCTCGTCGTGCGCCTCGTGGATGAGGCGGGCGAGCAGGTCGGCCTTGTCGAAGTGCAGGTTGTGGATGCCAAACTTGTACAGGTTCTCGATGAAGGCCTTGTTCTCGAAGTTCTTGTAGCCCGTGTATATGTCGAAGAAGCTGATGAAGATCGTGGCGAGAAGGGACGTGGAGACCGCGATGAAGATCTCCCCGCTGACGCCGTCCGGCACGAGCACGTAGAGCGCCGTGGAGACGAGGAACAGGACGACGAACGCGATGAGGGTGTAGACGTTGCTCTCCAGGTGGCGCGCCTTGATGCGCTGCCAGAGCGTTGCTTCGTTCGCGTTCATGCTGATCACCCGTTCCTCTTGAGGAAGTAGACGGTGTCGACCCCAGGGCCGCGGTCGTCAGGGAGCGTGCGGACGCACTCGTAGCCACGCTTGCGCAGGGCGCCGATCTGGGCGAGGTTCGTCGACCAGGTGCGCAGCGAGACGCCCTGAGGGCGCACGAGGGCCTCCACGTGCGCGTAGAGCGCCGTCGCGACGCCCTCGCGACGATGGGAGGCGTCGACGCACACCGTGGTGACGTAGCAGCTCGTCCCCGGCAGGAAGTCGAGCACGAAGCCGGGCCGGTACGAGAGGAAGCCGAGGAGGTCTCCGCCCTGGATCGCGAGGACAATGGGCTGCTCGCGCATCTCGTCGAAGTAGGCCTGCGGCCCGGAGTGGCGCTCGCCCGTTCCAAGATCGGACTGGCTCGTGGAGTGGCGCGCAGACAGCGGCGGAACGAACTCCCCCTCACAGGCAAAGAGCAGCTCGCGAACCGCGCCCTCATGCGCGGCGTCGATGCGGGGAAGGTCGACCAGGTCCACGTTCGCCCCTTTCGGTTGGCTGCCTAGACTGTAGCACGGGGCGGGTCCGAGCCGCGGGGGTGACGGCTCGGACCCGGCTTGACAGGACGGGGCTGTCCCCTCCGTCAGTGCATGGACCAGGCGCTGTGGTCGGTGTGCAGCAGCTCCTCGGCGCGCTCGGAGAGCGGCTCGCCCAGGTAGTCCCGGTAGATGGCCTCTATCGACGGGTTCTCGTAGGAGTTGCGCAGCTCCGCCTCGTGGTCGAGGCCCCACAGCACGTCGCCGCGCACGCCGGCGAGCTCCTCGCCGTCGTGGATCGGCTGGCCGCCGCCGCCCGCGCAGCCGCCGGGGCAGGCCATGACCTCGACGAAGTCGTACTCGACCTCTCCCGCCGCAATGGCGTCCAGCAGGTAGCCCGCGTTGGCGAGCCCGCTCACCACGGCGACGCGCACCGGGGTGCCCGCCAGGTCGTACGTGGCCTCCTTCCAGGCGTCCAGGCCGCGGACGTCGGAGAAGGCGTCGGGCTCGGGGGTCTCACCGGTGACGACGTGATAGGCGGTGCGCAGCGCGGCCTCCATCACGCCGCCGGTGGCGCCGAAGATGACGGCGGCGCCCGTGGAGGTGCCCAGCGGGTCGTCGAAGTCCTCCTCCGGGAGCGTCGCGGCGTCGATGTGCTCCGCGCGGATCATGCGGTCGACCTCGCGCGTGGTGATGGAGACGTCGACGTCGGGGTCGCCGCAGGCATCGTTCATGACCGGGATGGCGACCTCCGCCTTCTTGGCGGTGCAGGGCATGACCTCCACGCAGAAGATGTTGTGCGGGTCGATGCCCTTGAGCTCGGCGAAGTAGCTCTTGGTCACGGCGCCGAACATCTGGCCCGGGGACTTGGACGTCGAGAGCTGGTCGGTGAACTCGGGGCGAACGGCCTTGACGTAGCGCACCCAGCCCGGACAGCAGGAGGTGAACATCGGGAACGTGCTCTCCTCCTTGTGCGCGAGCTTGTGCAGGAGCTCGGTGCCCTCCTCCATGATGGTCAGGTCGGCCGAGAAGTTCGTGTCAAAGACGTAGTCCACGCCCATCTGGCGCAGCGCCGCCACGAGGCGGCCGACGGTGGCGTCCTCGCGGGCGAGGCCGAGGCTCTCGCCCCAGGCAGCGCGCACGGCGGGCGCGATCTGCACGACGACGACCTTGTCTGGGTCGGCAAGGGCGTCGAACACCCTCTGTGTGTCGTCGCGCTCGCGCAGGGCCCCCGTGGGGCAGTGGGTGATGCACTGCCCGCAGAGCGTGCAGTCGGACTCCTCAATCGTCATGCCGCCGCGGACGTTCACGCTGGTGTGCGTGGCACGGTTGGCGAGGTCCCACACGCCGATCCCCTGGATCTTCTCGCACACCTGGATGCAGCGCAGGCAGTTGATGCACTTGTCGTTGTTGCGGATGAGCGGGTAGTCCTTGTTCCACGGGTCGTGCATGAGGCGCTTCTCGTACGGCAGGTCCGAGATGCCGAGGTCGTTGGCGAGCGTCTGGAGCGTGCAGTTCCCGGAGCGCACGCAGCTCGTGCACTCGGAGTCGTGCGTGGCGAGCAGCAGCTCCATGTTCATGCGGCGCGCCACGCGCACCTTGGGGCTGTTGGTGCGAACGACCATGCCCTCGAGCACGGTGTTGTTGCACGCGGCGACGAGCTGGTCGATGCCCTCGACCTCCACGACGCAGACGCGGCAGGCGCCGATCTCGTTGAGGTCCTTGAGGTAGCACAGCGTGGGGATCCTGATGCCCACGGTGGCGGCGGCGTCGAGGATGGAGGTGCCCTCCTCCACGGTGACGGCGCGGCCGTCGATAGTGAGGCTTACCACTGCTCGATCCTCCCTCCGCGGAACGCGCCGAATCCGAAGTGGTCGCAGCGCAGGCAGCGGGACGCCTCCTGATGCGCCTCCTCGTCGGTGAGGCCGTTCTCGACGATGTCGAAGTCGTTGATGCGCTCGGCCGCCTCGCGCTCGCGCATCTCGCAGCGCGCGCAGGAGATCTTGCCCTTGAACTGCACGGGCGGCAGCTCCACGTCGAGCTCGATCTTGTGGTTGAAGCCGAGGTAGTTGTCGATGTTGCCAGCCGCGACCTTGCCCGCGTTGATGGCGCGGATGACGGTCGCCGGGCCGCTCTGGCAGTCGCCGCCGGAGAAGAGGCCGTCCTGGCCGGGCACGGCGCCGTCCGGGTCGGTGATGATGCGACCCCACTTGCAGGGAACCCCCTGCTCCTCGAAGGTGGCGGAGTCGATGTCCTGGCCGATGGCCACGACCACGCGGTCGCACGGCACCACCACGTCGCCGCCCTCGGCCGCCCTCGGCGCGGGGCGACCGCGCTTGAGGCCGCCGATGATCTGCGGCTCCACCTTGAGGCCGACGACGCGGCCGTCCTCGACGACGACCTCCTTGGGCGCGTGCAGGTCCATGACCTCGCAGCCCTCCGCCTCGGCTCCGGCGATCTCCTCGTCCTGGGCCGTCATGTCGGCCACGCGGCGACGGTAGGCGATGATGACCTTCTCGGCACCCAGGCGCACGGAGGTGCGGGCCACGTCCATGGCCACGTTGCCGCCGCCGACGACGGCGACCGTGAGGCCCTTGAAGTCGGGCGGGTTGTTGTCGCCCATGTCGCGCAGGAGCTGGACGGCAGACATGACGCCCTCGGCGTCCTCGCCCGGAAGGCCGAGCTTCTTGTCCGCGTGCGCGCCGATGGCCAGGTAGACGGCATCGTACTCGGAGCGCAGGCGATTCATCTCGTCACCGTCCACGCTGTGGTCGAGCTCGACGTCGATGCCGCAGTCCAGGATCCACTGAATCTCGGAGTCGAGCTGCTCGCGCGGAAGGCGGTAGTTGGGGATGCCGTAGCGGAGCATCCCGCCGAGGTGCGCGCGCTGCTCGAAGATCTTGACCTTGTGCCCCATGAGCGTGAGGTAGTACGCGCACGAGATGCCGGCCGGGCCGCCGCCGACCACGGCGACGCGCTTGCCGGTGGCGGGCTTGATGAGCGGACGATAGTCCCCGGCGTGGTCCACGGCATAGCGCTTGAGGCCGCGGATGTTCATCGGATCGTCCACCATGCCTCGCCGGCAATGCATCTCGCACGGGTGCTCGCACACCAGACCGCACACGAGCGGCAGCGGGTTGTCCTTGCGGATGAGGCGCACGGCCTCGGTGTAGCGACCCGCCTCGACGAGCGCGATGTAGCCAGGGATGTCCACGCCGGCAGGGCAGCCCGAGACGCACGGGACCGTCTGGTGCTGCGAGAAGCCGCAGGCGTGCTTGGTCACGTGGTGCTCGAAGTCGTCCCGGAAGCCGCGGATGGCCATGAGGGCCACCTCGCCGGCCTCGTAGCCGATCGCGCAGTCGCTCGACAGGTACACCGTGCGGGCGGTGGACTCGATCAGGTCGAGCGTCTCCAGCGTGGCGCGGTTGTTCAGGACGTCGTTGAACAGGTGGCGCAGCATGCGCAGGCCGTTTCTGCACGGCGTGCACTTGCCGCAGCTCTGCGTCGCGCACATGGCCACGTACGAGGCCGTGAACTCGACGGGGCACGGAGCGAGCGAGCTCACCGAGAGGCGCTTCTCGAGCATCTCGTGCATGCTCGACATAATCGCCTGGGTCTCGCTCTGCTCCATGACGTGCATTCTTGCCATAGGCCCTCTCCTTGCACTCACGGAGGCTTGGTCGCGGCCCCCTCGGCCACGACATAGTTTGTTTAGGATAGGCCCCAACCTCTCGGCGGCTCGCGACCGTTCGGCGAGAAGAGCGATTGCTCGGCCAGCGGAGCCTCGACCGGCGGAAAAATGCCGCCGGGGGTCGCAAACCAGACCAGCAGCCGAGTCCTTACGTATTACTGAAACAAATCTGAGAAGCTAGTGTGACGGAACGTCCAACCAAAGGAGACCATATGAGAAGAACAGCGGCCAAGGCTCTCACCGGAATGCTCTGCGCGACGCTCGCCCTGGTCGGCGGGCTCGTTCTCACGGGCTGCTCGGGAGCGGATCCCGAGGAGGCCGTCAGGGCCGACCTCACCGCCAACTTCGACCAGCTCAAGAACCTCGAGGGAGACGCGCTCGAGGAGATCGCCGACGGGATGGGAAACACCGGCCTGGAGCAGTACGGGCTCGAGAACATCGAGGTCATCACCGCGATGCTCGACGGCTTTGACTACACGATCGACTCCGTCACGGTCGACGGAGACACCGCCACGGCGGAGGTCACCGTCACGTCCAAGTCGATGAGCGAGCTCATGAACCTCGACACCGACGCGCTGACCGCCGACCTCATGGAGGCCGTCACGTCCGGGGAGCTCGACCCCAGCGACGACGACGCCATCAACGCCTGGGCGGGCGAGTACATGATGGGCCTGGTCGAGCAGATCGAGCCGTCCGAGAAGACCATCTCGATCACCTACGTCAACGGCGACGACGGCTGGGAGATGGACGACAGCTCCGCCAGCGAGGTCGCCCAGATCTTCGTCTAGTCACCCAGAGATGATCTGACCTGCCTCTGAAGGGGCGCCGACGGTCGTCGGCGCCCCTTTTCTCTCATGCGAACAGCTCGCCGGCGATCCGCGCGGTCTCGGTGGCGTCCTTGGCGTAGAAGTCCGCACCCACCATCTGGGCATACTCGGGCGTGAGCACGGCGCCGCCCACCACCACCTTGCACCAGGGCGCACGCTCACGCAGCAGCTCGATCGTCTCCGCCATCGCCGGAACCGTGGACGTCATGAGCGCAGACAGGCCGACCAGGCGCACGCGCCGCTCGACCACCGCCTCGGCCACCGTCTGCGGCGGCACGTCACGGCCGAGGTCAATCACCTCGAAGCCATAGTTCTCCAGCAGCATGCGCACGATGTTCTTCCCGATGTCATGGATGTCGCCGCGCACGGTGCAGAGCACCACGGGGCCCTTGCCCGCAGCCGCCGTCCCCGACGGGCTCGCCGAGCGCACGGTCTCAAAGCCCGCCTTGGCAGCCTCGGCCGACGCCATCAGCTGCGGCAGGAAGAACGTCCCCGCCTCGAAGCGCCGCCCCACCTCGTCGAGGGCGGGCACGAGCACCTCGTTGATCGCGAACATGGCGTCGTGGCCGAGGAGGACCTCCCCCATCGCCTCCGCCATGGGCCCGCTGCGACCGTCCAGGACGAGCTGGCGGGCGCGCTCGACGGGGTCAGCCGGAAGCGCTGCGTCCTTCTCGGCCTGCGTGCTCTTCTCGCCTGGGGCTGTGGCCGGCGCCGCGTCGGAGCGGTCGGCATAGTGCTCCACGTAGAAGCGCGCGGCCTCGTCCTCGCCGGAGAGCACCCGCCAGGAGTCCACGACGTCCATCATTCGTCGCGAGCCCGGGTTGACGATCGCCAGGTCGAGCCCCGCGCCGAAGGCCGCCGCGAGGAACGTTGCGTTGACGAGCGGTCGGAAGGGAAGGCCAAAGCTGATGTTGGAGACGCCGAGCACGGTCCGCACGCCGGGCAGCTCGTCCTTGACCAGGCGGATGGCCTCGAGGATCGTGCGCGGTGCGGTCTGGTCGGTGGACGCAGCCATGGCCAGACAGTCGATCACGACATCGGAGCGCGGGATGCCGGCGGCGTCGGTCGCCGCCACGATCTTGCGCGCCACGGCGAGGCGGCCCCGCGCGGTAGCGGGGATGCCGCTCTCGTCGAGCGTGAGGCCGACGAGCGCGCAGCCGTAGCGCGCCGCGATCGGCACCACGGCGGCAAGCGACTCCTCCTTGCCGCTCACGGAGTTCACGAGGGGCTTTCCCGGGTAGCCGCGCACCGCCGCCTCGATGACCGCCGGATCGGACGCGTCGATCTGCAGCGGGAGCGTGGTGACGCCGAGCAGCTCTTCCACGAGGCGACACATGACGGCACGCTCGTCAATCTCCGGCAGGCCGGCGTTGACGTCGAGGATCTGGGCGCCCGCCCGCTCCTGCGCGATGGCCTCGGCGACCACGTGGTCGTGGTTTCCGCTGCGCAGGGCCTCCTTCATCCTGCGCTTGCCCGTGGGGTTGATGCGCTCGCCGATGACGCCGACCTCTCCCGGGGCGAGCGCGGTCAGGCGCTGGGGCCCGCACACGGCGAATCGGTCGGGCACGACGCGGCGCGCGGGCGCGCGCCCGGAGAGGAGCGCGCGCAGGGCGGCGATGTGGTCGGGCGTGGTGCCGCAGCAGCCGCCCAGGATGGTGACGCCGGAGTCGAGCATGGGGGCGACGTCGGCGGCATAGCGCTCGGGACCTATGTCGTAGACCGTGGCGTCCCCCTCAACGTGGGGAAGGCCGGCGTTGGCCTGGACCGCGAGCGGGCAGCGGGCCCACGGAGCCATGCGCGCCACGAGCGGGGCGACCTCAGCCGGTCCGAGCGAGCAGTTGATGCCCACCGCCGCCGCCCCGAGCGAGGAGAGCGTGAGGGACGCGACCTCCGGCGTGGTGCCGAGGAACGTGCGGCCGTCCTCCTCGAAGGTCATCGTGACGATCGCCGGGAGGTCGGAGTTCTCTCGCACGGCGAGCAGCGCCGCCTTGGCCTCGGCGAGGTCGGACATGGTCTCGATGACGAAGAGGTCCGCACCGGCTGCGGCAGCGGCGCGCACCTGACGCGCAAAGAGCTCGTAGGCGTCGTCGAAGGGAAGCGGCCCCATCGGGGCGAGGAGCTGCCCGGTCGGCCCGAGGTCGGCGGCGACGTAGTGCGGCGCGGCGGCACGGGCACAGGCGACGGCGGCGGAGAAGACCTCCTCCACGCTGGCAGCGTCGCCGAGCTTTGCGGCGTTTGCCCCAAAGGTGTTGGTCGTCACCACGTCCGCCCCCGCCGCGACGTAGGCTGCGTGCACGTCCGTCACCACCTCGGGATGCGAGAGGCACAGGAGCTCCGGCAGCTCGCCGGCAGCGAGGCCGCGGGCCTGCAGCTGCGTGCCCATCGCCCCGTCGAGGAGCAGGAACCTCTCGCCGCCGAGGGCGGCGTCGAGCAAGTCGGGGCGCGTCACATCTGCCATGGGACCTCCTTCGCACAACGTGTCCGCCCCATCCTAGCAAGCGCCGATTGCCGTCGTGTTGCGCGCGCGGCCCACGCAAAACCATCGCTTGTGTGATGCAAGTGCCGCACTCGTGAACAAAACCGTCGCTCGTGCTACGTCGTTTTGCGACATTTTTGGCTCAGCAAGACCATCGGCTTGCGTTCTCCCAGTTGAGAATATCAAGATGTGTATCTTTTTCTCGATTTGGGCCAAAAAAGCATCACACGAACGGCGGTTTTGTCATTCACTGGCCTATTGCATCACACGAACAACGTTTTTGCGCTCTCAACGGTGCCCGCAGGTGCGGCCCGACCTACGAAGGGGACAGGCGTCCCGGCAAGAGCACGAGCCACAGCTCTGGTGCGCCCCGTCGCGCGGATCCCCAAACAGGCCGATCACGGCGGTCACGCTCTTGGTGGGAGCCATGAGCAGATCCGGCGAGAGCGTGATCCCCAGCGAGCGCTGGGCGTCGAGCGCCGCGAGCAGCGTCGTCTGCGTCTCCAGCGGAAGGTCCCCGTAGCCCGGCGAGAAGCGCGTCCCGCAGAAGAGTCCGCGCTCCGACGCGGCGGCGACGACACTCGCCTCCGCCGCGTCGGCAGCCTGCTCAACGAGGGCTGACCCCGCCGCATCGAGGATGACCTGTCCCATCGGGTCGACGAGCGAGAGGCGGCGAAGCTCGGCGTCGACGCCAAGACCCGCCGTCACCGCGAGCACGCCCACGGCGAGGGCTCCGTCGAGATGGTCGGCAATCGAGCGGCCGCGCAGCTCGAGCGAACACCCCGCCAGGCGGATCACGGGAGTGCCGCCATCCTCGCCCCGCCCCGCCACGTCGAAGATTCGCACGCAGCCCCGGGGCCGGGCGACCTCGAGGCAGCGCGCCATGCCGGCGTCCAGCCGCGCAAGGAGCTCGGGCGAGAGCTCCTGGCCGGCGTACCCCAGATAGCGCAGCATCTCGCCGCGGTCGATCGCACGGATGTCGAGGGACTGGACCGCCTCCACGCGCTAGGCCTCCAGGTAGCCGCAGGCGAGAAGCGCCTCGCGGGCGGCATGGGCCACGGCGGGCTTGTTCATGCTGTAGACGTGGCAGCCGTCAACGCCGTTGGCGGCGAGGTCGCAGAGCTGCTCGCAGGCGTACTCCACGCCGGCGCGAGCCTGGTCGGCGGGGTCGTCGCCCGCCAGCACCAGGCGCTTCACGACCTTGGCCGGGATGGAAGCGCCGCAGGTGAACGCCATGCGCTGGATCTGCCTCACGCTCGTGAAGGGCATGATGCCGGCCACGATGGGCAGACGCACGCGATGGCGCAGGCACTTCTCACGGAACCGGTAGAAGTCCTCGTTGTCAAAGAAGAGCTGGGAGACCAGGTAGTCGGCACCTGCCTCCTGCTTGAGGTAGAGCGCGCGGAAGCTCTCCTCCTCCGTGGGGGACTCAATGTGGCCCTCGGGGTAGCAGGCGGCGCCGATGCACAGGTCGGCGCCTGACGCGCGCAGATGGGCGATGAGGTCCGAGGCATGGGCGAAGTCGACCGCCTCGCGCCCGGGCGCACGGTCCCCACGAAGGGCGAGCACGTTCTCCACGCCGGCGTCCGCGAGCGAGGACACGTACGCGTCGACGTCGGCACGCGTCGAGCCGAGGCAGGTGAGGTGCGCGAGCGCGGTGACGCCCAGCTCGCGCTCTATCGAGGCCGCGATGGGCACGGTGTTGGCCGAGTTGCCCGACCCGCCGGCCGAGTACGTGACCGAGATCCAGTCCGGGCGGTCCGCCGCCAGCTCGCTCGCGATGGCGTACGCCTCCTCGAGGGGCAGCTCCCCCTTCGGGGGGAAGATCTCGAACGAGAAGGTCTGTCGCTCGGCGAGCCTGTCTGCGATTCTCATGACTGTCCCCTTTCGTGGCAAGCGCGTCCCATCAGCGGCCTCCCATGAACGACGGCATGCGCCCCGCGGCCGTGGCCTCGGCGATGTCGAGCAGCGCGTGCGCCACGGACTCCTCGTCGGCGGGACCGATGTGGTGGCGCGCGCACGCGCGGACGGCGGGCACCGCGTTGGCCACCGCGACGGAGTGGGAATAGTGGCGCAGCACGGCGAGGTCGTTCTCGGCGTCCCCGAAGCAGCAGACCTCGTCGGGCGTAAGGCCCAGGCGCTCCATCAGGAAGTCGCCGCCATGGTCCTTGCCAAAGCCGTGCGGCGTGATGTCGATGTGGGGCGTGCCCGGCATGGGGCACACGAAGTCGAGCCCGGGCAGCCGGTCGGCAAGAAGCGACGCGACCTCCCGGCAGCGGTCGAAGCTCCCCACGACGCGGACGTTCGCCTTGTAGCAGGGGTCGTCGGGCACGGCGGGCACCGCGGTCTCCACCCGCCAGAAGTTGTCGGGGTGCGCGAGGACGTAGGAGAGGTCCGCGCCCACGGCAACCTTCTCGCCCCCGTACTCGACGACGAGATAGGCATCCTCGACGCCCGCGAGCGCAGAGGCGGCCTCCACGAGCGCCCCGTGGTCGAGCTCGACCTTCTCGACGAGCTCCCCGTCCAGGTAGACGAGCTGGCCGTTGCTCGTGACGGCAGTCGAGCACGCCGACTCGTCGCCGGCGAACATCTGGGGCAGGTCGCGGTAGATGCGCCCGGTGCAGGGGGCGAAGTGGACGCCCGCGTCCTGGAGCGCGTGGACGGCATCGAGCGCGAAGCGGGAGATCACGTGGTCGTCACGCCAGATGAGCGTGGCGTCGAGGTCGCTGAGCACAAGGCGGATCACGGGGCCTCCCTCTGTGACGGCTGCGGCGGGCATGCGGGTTCGAGCACCCGGCGATCCCCGCACGCAGCCGTCGGGAAGGCCCAGGCGCGACGGTCGGGGGCCGCCGCGCCCGAAAAAGCCACGTGTCGGTGTTGGGGGCCCGACAGGCGGCCACTACTAGGTATAACCCGCTCGGCCGAGAGCGTATCACAGAAAGTCGCAGACGGTACCGGCGGAGTCTCAGAGGGTCGCCGCGACGGGAAGCCCCGCGAGCACGACGGGCAGCGTCACCACCGCGACGGCGGGGGCCAGCGGGATGGCGTCGGGGAGCGGGCGGGCGCGCGGGCGCAGCGCGGCGGCCACGCCCCACCCGACGACGCCCACCAGACACGACAGTCCCACCGCGAGAAGCCCCGCGAGCGGCCCAACCCACACGCCGACGGCCGCGAGGAGCTTGACGTCTCCCCCGCCCACTCCCTGCCCCCGACCGAGCCGCAGCGAGACCGCGGAGGCGACCAGCATGACGGCGAGAACGGAGGCGCCCCCCAACAGCGCTCGAAGGGGAGCCGCCGGACCCACCCCGCCGGCGGCGGCCGCGAGCGCGCGCACGAGGCCCGAGGCGGCCACCGCCACGACGCAGCCGTTCGGCACGATCCGGCACCTGAGGTCCGTCGCCGCCGCGACGCCGAGCGCCGCGGCGAGGACCCCGACGCACGCCACCCATGCCACGATTCCGAGAAGACCCATCGACCCTCCCCTCCGTGCCGGGAATTGTAGGCGGTCCCCCACCGGGGCGTCTCCAAGAAACGCCGGGCTTGCGCGAGGCGGAGGCGCGCCCCTCTCGCCCGAGAGCGGGTATACTTCACCCTGCTCTGCGATGTGAGGGGGAGTTTCCGATGACCGGCTGGCTTGTGAGAGCGTTCGTGCCCAACGCCGACGACACGTCCGACCCCGTCGTGCGAACGCGCTACGGCCTGCTCGCAAGCGTCACGTGCATCGCCTGCAACGTCGCGCTGTGCCTGGGCAAGGGTGCCGTCGGCCTGCTCTCCGGCTCGGTCTCCATCGTCGCCGACGCCGTCAACAACCTCTCCGACGCCTCCAGCAACGTCGTGAGCCTGCTCGGCTTCAAGCTCGCGAGCCGCCCCGCCGACGAGGAGCACCCCTACGGCCACGGACGCTACGAGTACCTGGCCGGGCTCGTGGTGGCCGTGCTGGTGTGCGCCATCGGCATCAACCTGCTCGGGTCGTCCGTCGAGAAGATCGTCCACCCCGAGCCCACCGAGTTCGGCCCCGCCGTGGTGGTCGTGCTCGTTGCCTCGATGCTGGTGAAGCTGTGGATGGCAACGTTCAACCGCCGCCTGGGCCGAGCGATCGACTCCGAGACCCTCGAGGCGACCGCAGTGGACTCGACAAACGACGTGATCTCCACCGCGGCCGTCCTCACCTCCGCCGTGATCTCCCAGGTCACGGGATTCGACCTCGACGGCTGGGCGGGACTTGCCGTGGGCGCCTTCATCTGCTGGAGCGGCGTCGAGCTCGTGCGCGAGGCCGTGAGCCCGCTTCTTGGCCGTGTGCCCGACCCCGCCTACGTGGAGCACATCCGCAACAAGATCATGGGGTACCCGGGCGTCCTGGGCACCCATGACCTCATGGTCCACGACTACGGCCCCGGCAGACAGTTCGCGAGCGCCCACGTGGAGATGGCCGCCGAGGGCGACCCCTTGGAGCAGCACGATCTTCTCGACAACATCGAGCAGGACTTCAAGGTTGACGAGGGCCTGGTCATGACGCTGCACTACGACCCCATCGTCACCGACGACCCCGAGATCCGCGACATGCGCCACTGGATCGACCTCGCGGTGAAGGGCATCGACGAGCGGCTCTCGATCCACGACCTGCGCTGCGTGCCCGGACCCACGCACACCAACGTGATCTTTGACTGCGTGCGCCCCGCAGGCCTCTCGCTCTCCGCCGCCGAGCTGCGCGAGCGAATCTCCGGGCTCGTCTGCGAGCGCTACCCGCGCGCCGTCTGCAAGATAACGATCGACGACAGCTACGTCTCCTCCCGCCAGTGATCGGAGCCGCCATGCCCTCCACGAGCTACCTCGCCAAGCAGATGATCGTCATGAGGCGTGACCTCAAGATGCGCAAGGGCAAGATCGCCGCGCAGGCGGGCCACGCCTGCGTCGAGGCCGTCCTGATGGCGCTCGTGCGCGAGGGGCGCGGCGCCGACCTGCGCGCCTCCGACGGATGGGCCTGGGTCGAGCACGACCAGGACGACGCGACCCCGCTCACCGACTGGTTTGACGCGGGCGTCGCCAAGGTCTGCGTCTACGTCGACTCCGAGGAGGAGCTTCTCGACCTCGCCGCCCGTGGTCGCGAGCTGGGCTTTGCCGTCGCCCTCGTGCGTGACGCAGGCCACACCGAGTTTCATGGCGAGCCGACCTACACCTGCCTTGCCTTCGAGCCCCTTCCGGCCGAGCGCATCGACCCGCTGACCGGCGAGCTGCCGCTCTACTAGACGCGTGCGCCCACGAACCCAAACCCTCAGAGGGCGGGTGCCGGGGATGTTACCGATACGTAATTCCTACTTGTGGGGTGGGTTTATACGTGGCACGCTTAGGCCCCGGAAGAAGGAGGCGCCATGCGCATAGCCCACAACGTCGAGGACCTGATCGGGTCCACGCCCCTCGTCGACCTCTCCGCCCTCGCGGGCGGGGCCGCCCGCGTGCTCGGCAAGCTCGAGGCGGCAAACCCCGGAGGGTCGGCCAAGGACCGCGTCGCCCGCGCCATGGTCGACGACGCGGAGCGCGCCGGACGGCTCGCACCGGGCGGCACCATCATCGAGCCCACGAGCGGCAACACCGGCGTCGGCCTCGCCATGGTCGCCGCCGCGCGCGGCTACCGCCTCGTGCTCACCATGCCCGACACCATGAGCGCCGAGCGTCGCGCCCTCGCTGCCGCCTACGGCGCCACGATCGAGCTCACGCCGGGCGCCGAGGGCATGGCGGGGGCCGTGGCGCGCGCCGAGGAGCTCGCCGCGTCCACCCCGGGATCCATCATCGCCGGGCAGTTTGACAACCCCGCCAACCCGCGCGCCCACTACGAGACCACCGGGCCGGAGATCTGGGCCGACACCGAGGGCGCCGTCGACGTGCTCGTCGCCGGCGTCGGCACCGGGGGCACGCTCTGCGGGTCGGCCCGCTACCTCAAGGAGCGCCGCCCGACGGTGCGCGCCGTCGCGGTGGAGCCCGCCGAGTCGCAGGTCCTCTCCGGCGGCGCGGCCGGGCCGCACGCGATCCAGGGAATCGGCGCCAACTTCGTGCCCGGCAACTTCGACCGCTCGCTCGTGGACGAGATACTGCCCGTGAGCTCGGCGGACGCGCTCTCGACCTGGCGGCGTCTCGAGCGCGAGCTGGGCCTGCTCGTGGGCATCTCCTCGGGTGCCGCCGTCCACGCCGCCCTCGCGCTCGCCGCACGCCCGGAGTGCGCGGGCAGGACGATCGTCGTGGTGCTCCCCGACACCGGCGAGCGCTACCTCTCGGTGCGGTCATGACGGCGGGCGAGAAGGACGCGCGCCCCGGCCTTCGCGAGCTCGTCCGCGAGGACGCCCGGGCTGCCTTCGCCCGCGACCCCTCCGCCGAGTCCGTCTCTGACGTCACGCGCTTCTCGGCGGGCTTCAAGATCGTGCGGGCCTATCGCGTCCAGCACTGGCTCTACGAGCGGGGGCACCGCACCCTCGCCCTGTGGCTCGCCATGCGATCGCGCCTCAGGTACGGCGCCGACATCCACCCGGCCGCCCGCATCGGGCGCCGCTTCACCGTCGACCATGGCGTCGGCGTCGTCATCGGCGGCACCGCGGTCATCGGCGACGACTGCCTCATGTACCAGGGCGCCACGCTCGGCATGACCGGCAAGCACGGCGGCAAGCGGCACCCCACCCTCGGCAACGGCGTCCTCGTGGGCGCCGGCTCGATACTGCTCGGCGCCATCACCGTCGGCGACGGTGCCTACGTCGGGGCCGGCTCGGTCGTCGTCGACGACGTCCCGCCAGACACCACCGTCGTCGGCAACCCGGCCCGCGTGGTCCGCACGCACGCCTGCCCGCTCGTCAGCGACGTGGTCCGCGTCACCGACGACTTTGGGAAGAGCTGGATCATGGAGGCGAGCCGGACGGGGCAGACTACAGCACCCGCTCCAGACAGGTCTTGAGCAGGGTCATGCCCATCGCGTCATAGAAGGCGCGGGCGCCGGGGTTGCACTCCCAGACGTTGAGCGTCACGTTGTGGCAGCCAAGCTCGCGCGCGAAGCCAATGACATGCTGGTAGAGGGCAGTGGCAACGTGCCGCCCTCGGTGGGCCTCGTCTACGCAGATGTCGTCGATGTAGAGGCTCACGATCGGCTGCCAGCTGTTTGACTCCCGATAGTCCTGAACCTCACAGAAGGCGTGGCCGAGCACGGTCCCGTGGTCGTCAACCGCCACGAACACGGGGTGCGTGTCGTCCTGGAACAGGGCGAGAAGCTCCTCGTCGGTGTACTTGCGGGTCCCGGAGCGAAAGATGTCCGGCCTACCCGCGGCGTGCACCTCCAGTACCTGGCCCAACAGGTTGTGGACGCCTGCGAGGTCCTTCTCGTCCGCTCGCCTAATCTCCATCTTCCTCATGCTCCCTCTCGTGGACGAACGCCACGAACTCGCCCGCCTCCGCGCGCGTCGCGAGGCGCGCGGTGTACTGATAGTTACCCATGTCGTCGGAGAGCGCATCGGGCACGCGCCCGTGGGAGACGATCGCCCCGCCAAACTCCGCGAGCACCTCCTCGTGCGCGTGCGCGTAGCGATGGGCGTCGCGACGGCTCGCGTAGACGCACAGCGCGTCCGTCCCGTCGGCCTCGACGCGGCGCTCGTCAAAGCAGACCATGTCGGCCCAGATCTGGTAGACGTTCACGGCATGCGCGTAGTTCATCATCTCCGGCGTGGTGCCGCCGGGCGGGCGCACGTTCACCTCGAGCCCGACGTAGTCGCCTCGCGCCCCCAGGCCCGGGCGGTCGCGGTCCAACCGGAAGAACTCCAGGTGGACGAAGCGGCTCGTGAGCCCGAAGGAGCGCACGACGGCGCGGCCCAAGCGCGAGAGCTCCGGGTCCACGTCAGGGCGGGAGAGGTAGGCGAGGTCGAGCCCGCCGTGTACGACGTCGGCCATCGACGGGGGAAACTCCTCCTGGTTCTCGAAGAGGGGCTCCCCTCGGCTGTCCAGCACGGCGTCCCACGAGCAGATGCCGCCGCTGACGAGCTGCTCGACGACGTAGGGGACGTCGCCGTGGTCGGCGAGAAGGACGCGCAGGTCGTCATCGCAGGTCAGGATTCTCGTGCCTGCGGCGCCGACGCCCACCTCCGGCTTGGCGAAGACCGGGTAGTGGCCCATCTCCCCGATGAACCAGCGCGTCTCGTCAAAGGTGGTGAGACTGGTCTGGCGCGCGGTCGGCACGCCCGCTGCGGCGTAGAGCGGCTTCTGGGCGGCCTTGCTCTGCCAGCGGGCCACCTCGCCCGGACGCGGCCCGCGCGCGACGTTGAAGTCCTCGCGCAGGCGGGCGTCGAGCGGAAGCCAGTGCTCGTTGTTCGACTCTATCCAGTCGGGCTTGCCGTAGTGGAACGAGAAGTACGCTACGGCACGGTAGACCTCGTCGTAGTCCTCGAGGTCGTGGACCCAGTAGTACTCGTCGAGCGAGGTGCGCAGCTCGGGCGGGAGCTGGTCGTAGGGCGTGTCGCCGATGCCGAGCACCCGCGCGCCGTCTCGCCGCAGCGCCGCGCAGAACTGCCAGTACACATGCGGGAACTGCGGCGAGACGAAGACGAAGTTCATCTACTTGGCGCTCTTGGCCTTGGCCGTGGTGGCGGAGGGCTTGGAGGCGGGCTTCTTGGCAGCAGCGGGCTTTGCAGCGGCTGGCTTTGCGGCGGCCGTCGCAGGGGCCTTCTTGGCGGCGGCGGGCTTTGCGGCGGCCGTCGCGGGCTTCTCGGCCTTTGCCGGGGCGGCGGGCTTCTCGGCCTTCGCCGGGGCGGCGGGCTTCACGGCCTTGGCGGGCGCGGCTGCCTTGACGGCCTTTGCGGGGACCGCGGGCTTCTCCGCCTTGGCCGGCGCGGCGGCCTTGGTCGCCTTGGCGGGGGCGGACTTCTTCGCCGGCTCAGACTTCTTCGCCGGCTCAGCCTTGGCAGCCGGCTCGGCCTTGGCGGGCGCGACCTTGGACGCGGGCTTCTTGGGCTCGGCCTTCTTCGCCGCGTCCTCCTTCGTCGCAGCGGGGGCGGACTTCTTGGTCGCAGACTTCTTCGCTGCAGTCGCGGCGGCGGGCTTCTTCTCGGCCGCGGCGGCGGTCTTCTTGGTCGTGGCGGCAGCCGCGGGCTTCTTGCGCGTGGTCGCGCGCTTCTTGGCGGGGGCAGGCTTCTCGGCCGCCGTGGTCTTCTCGACGTCGTCGAGCACGATCGGCAGGAAGTAGCGCAGCTGCTTCTTCCACCAGAACCAGGTGTGCGTCACGTCGGCGCCCCAGTAGTCGCACCACACGTCGACGCCGAGCCGCGCAAACTGGGCGCCCATCTCGCGCGTGGAGCGCAGCGCGTCGGCCTCGGAGGCCTCCTGACCGGTGCAGAACAGCAGCTGGCGCTGGTTGTAGACGGCAACATAGGGGTGGTCGGCGGGCATCTGGGACAGGAACGCGCAGGGCGTGTTGTCATAGAGCGTGGCGTCCATCCAGTCGCCGAAGTAGCGACGGGCGTCATAGCAGCCGGAGAGGCAGACGCAACCCTGGAAGAGGTCCGGGCGGCGCAGGGCGACGACGGAGGCCTGCGTGGCGCCGGCGTCAAAGCCGAGCGCGAGCGGGCGCGCGGTCGTCTTGTTCACCTTGTTCACGAGCGGCACGAGCTCGTCGACGACGTAGTGGTAATAGGTCTCCTGGCGCTGGGCGCGCTCGGCGGGGTCGCCGGTGCCGCCCCAGGTCTCGTCGTCGATGGTCTCGGTGCAGAAGAGCTGGATGGTGCCGGACTCGAGGTAGTCCGCCAGCTCGTCGACGACGCCGACCTCCTCGATGCTCTCGGGCGCCTGGCCCTGCGTCGGGAAGACCACGACGGGCAGGCCCTTCTTGCCGTAGGCGATGACGTGCATGTCCGTGCCGAGGATGCTGCTCGTGCACACGATGTTCTTCTTGTCCATGTTTCCCCCAAAAGGTCGGACCATGTCCCCGATTGTGCATCAGTCATGATACCGCTCGCGTGCGAGACGCGTGTTTTACTCGTGTAAGGGTGACACAAACCCGAAATCTCCGCCCTCGTCGGCGCCGCTGCGCGGCGGAGTTTGTTCCGAGATGTTGGGGGAGACCGCCCGGGCTCGTGCTACTCTTTCCTATCGTGAGACGACGAGGAAAGGCACCCCATGCGCATCGGCTTTGACAACGACAGGTACATCGCCCTCCAGGCGGAGAAGATCCGCGAGCGCATCGGACAGTTCGGCGGGAAGCTCTACCTCGAGTTTGGCGGGAAGCTCTTCGACGACTACCACGCGAGCCGCGTGCTGCCCGGCTTTGAGCCCGACTCCAAGATTCGCATGCTCGAGAGCCTCGCAGACGACGTCGAGGCCATCATCGTCATCAACGCCGACAACATCGAGAACGCCAAGCGCCGCTCCGACATCGGCATCACCTACGAGGAGGACGCGCTGCGCCTCATGGACTCGTTCCGCGCGCGCGGGCTCCTGGTGGGCGGCATCTGCATCACGCACTTCACCGGCCAGCCGCACGCGGAGGCCTTCCGGCGGCGCCTCGAGTCCATGGGCGTCTCGGTGTGGCGGCACTACCTCATCGACGGCTACCCCTCCGACGTCGACCACATCGTCTCCGACGAGGGCTTCGGCAAGAACGACTACATCGAGACGACCCGCCCGCTCGTCGTGGTGACCGCGCCCGGCCCCGGCTCGGGCAAGCTCGCCACGTGCCTCTCCCAGCTCTATCACGAGAACAAGCGCGGGGTGCAGGCCGGCTACGCCAAGTACGAGACCTTCCCGGTGTGGAACCTCCCGCTCAAGCACCCGGTGAACGTCGCCTACGAGGCCGCCACGGCGGACCTCGACGACCGCAACATCATCGACCCGTGGCACCTGGACGCCTACGGCGACGTCACGGTCAACTACAACCGCGACGTCGAGTCGTTCCCGGTGCTCAAGTGCATGCTCGAGAAAATCGCCGGCGAGAGCCCCTACCAGTCCCCCACCGACATGGGCGTCAACATGGTCGGCCTGTGCATCTCCGACGACGAGGCGTGCCAGGAGGCCGCGAGGAACGAGATCGTCCGCCGCTGGTTCGCCGCCGCCGAGGGCCTGCGTCGCACCGGAGAGGGCAAGGAGGCGCTCGACAAGATCGAGCTGCTCATGAACCAGGTGGGCGTGACCTGCGACTACTCCCCCGCCCATCAGGCGGCGCTCGCCAAGGAGGAGGCCACCGGCGGGCCCGCCGCCGCGATGGTGCTTCCCGACGGGGCCCTCGTGACCGGCAAGACGTCGGACCTCATGGGCGCCGCGGCATCGCTTCTGCTCAACGCCGCCAAGCACATGGCGGGCATCCCCAAGGAGACCTACGTGGTGAGCGAGGAGGCCCTCGTTCCGATATGCCACCTCAAGACCGAGCACCTGCGCAGCAGAAACCCGCGCCTGCACTCCGACGAGATGCTGATCGCGCTCTCGCTCTCCTCGGCGACGGACGCGCAGGCGGACGCCGCCGTCGACGCGCTCGCCCGTCTCGCCGGCTGCGACGCGTACTTCTCGGTCATCCTCTCCGAGGCCGACCGGAGCACGTATCGCAACCTGGGCATCAACGTCTGCTGCGAGCCCAAGTACGAGCGCCGCGGCTACTATCACCGCTGAGCGGGCGGACCGGCCGACCACACGCCCGTCAAAGCCGAGAACCACGGGAGGAAGCGTGGCCTACCAGCTCATAGCCTTTGACATGGACGGGACGCTGCTTGACGACGAGAAGCGCGTGCGCCCCTCCTCGGCGCGCGCGATCGAGCGGGCCGTCGCGGCCGGCAGGACCGTCGCCATCTGCTCGGGCCGCTGCCCCAAGATGATCGAGCTCAACCAGGAGAGCTTTAGCTCGGTCCGCTATGCCATCTGCTGCAACGGCACCGTGCTCTACGACCTCCACGAGCACCGCGTCATCTCCGCGCTGCCCATGCCCCGCGAGGTCATCGTGGCGGCCCTCGACGCCCTCGGGGCCGACGACGCCCTGATAGACGCGTTCCAGGGGCCGGGCTTCTACTGCGAGGGCTCGCAGATCGAGGAGATGGCCCGCTACGAGATGCAGATCTACCAGGGCATGTACCGTGCGACCGCCTGGCAGGTCGACGACATCCGCTCCGTGCTGCTCGACGAGGACGCCGTCTTCCAGAAGCTCATCTTCCACTTCGTGACCCCCGACGCGCGCGAGCGATTCATCGCCCGCCTGGGGGGCGTGCGCGCCGAGCTGGCGCGCTCCGAGACCGCGAGCCTCGAGTTCTCCCCCGCCGGCGTGACCAAGGGCACGGGCCTCCTCGCCCTTGCCGACCTGCTGGGCATCGAAGCCGCCGCCACGATCGCCGTGGGCGACGCCGACAACGACATAGACATGCTGCGGGTCGCCGGGCTCGGCGTGGCCATGGGCAACGCCAACGCGGGGGCGCGCGCCGCCGCGAGCGTGGTCGTTGCCGACAACAACCATGACGGCTGCGCCGAGGCGATCGACCGCTATCTCCTGGGGGGCGGGGGGCACTCGTGAACCGCGTCCTGCTCATCGCCACGGGCGGCACCATCGCCTCGACCCAGCAGACCGACGGCCTCGCCCCCACGCTCACCGGGCGCGAGCTCGCGGAACGCGTCCCTCTGCTCGACACCGTCTGCGAGCTGGACTTCGTCCAGCCCATGAACATCGACAGCACCAACATGCGCCCGCGCGACTGGCTGCGGATCGCCGGGGTGATCCGCGACGCCTACGACCGATACGACGGGTTCGTCGTCCTGCACGGCACCGACACGATGGCCTACACCGCCGCGGCCCTCTCCTACCTGATCCAGGACAGCGAGAAGCCCATCGTGCTCACCGGCTCGCAGCAGCCCATGTCCGCGCCCTTCACCGACGCCAAGCTCAACCTCTACCACAGCGCCCTCTACGCCTGCGAGGCGTCCTCGCGCGACGTGAGCGTGGTCTTCGGCGGCGAGGCGATCTGCGGCACGCGCGCCCGCAAGCAGCGAACCATGAGCTTCAACGCGTTCACCAGCATGAACTTCCCGCCGCTCGCCTACGTCCGCGGGGAGCGCGTCGTGCGCGCGGCCGGGGTCTCCCCGGGCGAGAAGGACGGTCGGAAGCCGAGCTTCTATAACGCCCTCGACGACCGCGTCATCGTGCTCAAGCTCACCCCCGAGCTGCGGCCGTCGATCTTCGAGCTGCTCGCGCCCGACTACGACGCCGTCATCCTGGAGACGTTCGGCATCGGCGGCATCCCCGCGTACGACGGGGCATACCAGCGAGCCATCTACGACTGGGTGGGCTCCGGCCGCACGCTCGTCGTGACCACGCAGGTTCCCGAGGAGGGGCTCGACCTCGGCGTCTACGAGGTCGGGCGCGCCTACGCCAACAGGGACGGCATCCTGCGCGGGGACGACATGACGACCGAGGCGCTCGTGGCAAAGACCATGTGGGCGCTCGGTCAGACACGCGACCCTGCCGAGGTCGCGCGCCTCTTCTACCAGCCCGTCAACCACGACCGCACGCCACGATAACCTGACGGCCCCCGAGGGCGCCACAAAACCCGAGACCGTCTCGGGCTGGCTGTTCTACTACTTTGACACCGGCTCCGGGGACAACGAGCTCGCCCTGCGCTACGGGCGCGAGGAGACCGAGGTCAGCGTGATCGGCGGCGCCGACGGCGGCTCCAGCTACACGATCCCTGCGGAGGACTTCGACATCGCCTTCTAGCGTCCGTGCTCGATGGCGCGCGCCTCAGAGGAGGTCGCTCACCGTGACGGTGGCGGCCTCCTCGCTCTTCTCGACGCAGCGGAACGCGATCTGGTCGCCCGGCTGATAGGCCACGATCTCCAGCAGCTCGGGCAGGGCGAAGTCGTAGATCGTGCCCGTGGCGTCACCCGCGAGCGTGACGTAGAAGTGGGAGTTGCCGTCGACCACGGCCTGCGCGATCGTGGCGATCTGCCCGGACACCTCCTGCGTCGCCGAGCTCTCGGCCGCCTCCTCCTCCGAGAGCAGCCCGTCCGACGCCAGCAGCGCGAGATAGGCCTCCTGGCACTCCTCGACCGTGGAGCCCGTCGCCACGCTCTGGTACTGCTCGATGTTGATCATCGCGAACATCTTCACCAGGCCGGCGTCGTCCTTGAGGCTCACGAAGTAGGTCGGCTGGCCGGCCACGTTGAGCAGGATCGGGTAGGTGGCCTGATAGCGCAGGTTCTGCAGCTGGCCCTCGGCGCTCGCCATGGCCGACGCCTCCGTAGCGCCCGCCACCGGGTAGAAGTGTGACTCGCCGGTCCGCTGGTTCACGAGGATGAACCCCACGCTCGAGTCGTCCGCGGTGACCGACGTCACGCCGGTGTAGAGGTAGATGTCCTCCCCCTGGGCGATGTAGTTGTAGCCGAGCTGGCCGTTGGTGCCCGGCGTGGTGCGCACCACGCCCTCCTGGCCGAGCCACGAGTTGAGCCAGCCGTTCTCGTACATCCCGCTCCAGTTGTACTGCTCGATCAGCAGGTCGGAGGGATAGGCGCGGTCCACCCACGTCGGGCAGTCCTCCACGGCGTAGAAGTCCGTCTCGCCGGTGCAGGCGTCCACGAGCACCACCCCGTAGATGTCCGTGCCCCCAAAGAGGCCGATCGTGCGACGCTGCACGGGGTAGACCCACCAGGGGTGGCCCTCCTCGTCCAGCTCGAAGGACTTCTGGTCGAACATGAGGTCGGGGTAGGAGAGCTGCACGTGACGGTCGACGTTGCGCGCGAGGGGCTCGGAGTCGGAGTAGCGGATCGGCTGCTCCAGGCGCACGACCTCCGCCTCCTGCGTCACCATGTCGACGAGCACGTAGGCGGGGATGCCGCTGTCGCGGTTGGAGAGCCACTTGAAGAGGTCGGCGTAGACGAGCGGGCTCACGCGCACCGGACGACCCTGGTAGTTGATCATGCTGTAGGTGTCCGCGATCTCGAACTGGCTCACGTACTCGGGGATGGAGCCCATGGCGCGATTCCCGAGCAGAATCGCGGAGTCGCGGTCGATGACGGGGACCTCCGAGTAGTCGACCTCCTCGATGTCCTCGGCGAAGACGCCGTCGGTGGTCTCGAGAACCGAGGCGTAGCGCTCGGCGTTGCCGGGAATGAGGGGCAGGCTGAGGACGCCGCCGATCACGATCGCCGCGATTGGTGCCACCGGCACGATCATCATCCTGCGATAGGCCTTGGCGCGAAGCGGCCTGCGCGCCGCCGCGACGGCGAGCGCGAGGAGGCCGAGCAGGCAGATGCCGACGATCCACGTGCAGACCATCGGGCTCTGAACGTTGAGGGCGGGATGGAACCACCAGTAGGCGGCGACGAGTGCCACGACGGCCACGACCGCCAGGAGGACGAGCGCCCGCCTGCTCCACGTGGCGAGGCGGTCCACGAACGAGCTGCCGGGACGCGGGGCGTTGCCGGGCGCCCCCTGCCGCCCGAGGCGGTCGAACAGGTCCTTCAGGCTCGGGCCTTGGCTGGTCATCGGGGTCCTTTCTCGATCGGGCGACGAGAGGATTCTACCCGAAGCGGCGCGGCCGCCTCATGGGGTCGCGCCGCTCTTCTCGCCAGTCGGCGCTCTCGCTCGCTCGCCAGGGTATGTGCGCCCTCCGTCAGGGTATGTGCACTCTCCGTCAGGGTATGTGCACTATTCGACTTTTAATACGGTACCATGCAATCATAAAACCTCAGCTAGATGCATTGTCGAGAAGAACATCAATCCTGCAATGTCGCACACACCCTCGGCGCGGCCGCACACACCCTCAGCGCTCGCGACGGGAGAGGCTGCGCGCGCAGGGCCCGAGGACCCACCACGCGAGCACGGCGCACTCGACGACGAAGATCGCCAGCGTCAGCGCAAGGGAGGCCGGGGGCTCGAGCATGCCCCACAGCGTGCACGCAAGGAGCGCGAGCGCCGGGAGCGCCATGACGACGATCCCCACCAGAAGTCCCGCGAAGACCATCAGCGTGGCACCGCCGCCCTTGACGAGCTGAGCCTCGTTCTCCCACGCGAGGCGGGGGAAGAGCGCGCCCAGGCCGAGCGAGAGCAGCCCGAGCGAGACCGTGGCCCCAAGATAGACCCCGACGAGGTAGGCGCCGGACGCCACCGGAACGCCCAGGACGGCGATCGCCGCCACGATCAGCACGAGCAGCGGCGCCGTGGAGAGCAGAAACGGCGAGACGAACTTGGCGGCCAGGTAGGCGGACCAGTTCATGGGCAGGGCACGCATGAAGAAGAAGTCCTCGCCGTCGCGGCTCACGCCCATCGTGAAGGAGTAGGACGAGAAGCCCAGGAAGAGGCCGAAGACGAGCACGCCCACCGCGCACCACACCAGCGCCTCGCTGTCGAACGTGAGCAGGACCGTGAGCGAGCGCGCCATCTCCAGCAGCGTCGACGGGTCCATGCCCGCGTCCGCCGCCTGCGAGACGCCAACGATGCCGCTGACCGCCATGATGACGATGAAGTAGAGCGGCATGAGCAGCGAGCTGAGCACGAACTGGTTGAAGAAGACGGGCACGCGCACCATCATCTTCCAGTCGCGGCCGAGGTTCGCGGCGAACGCGCCCCGCGTGCGCGTGGCCTGGGCGAGCTCGGCGCCCTCCACGCGGCGGCCGCGACGGCCCCCGGCGCCCTGGAGCGCCTGCACGCCCTCGAAGTACCAGCGTCGCGCCACCACGGAGAGCACGACCGCGTAGACCGCCACGCTCGCGAGCATCCCGAGTAGCCCGGCGGCGACGCCGACCGCGTCGCCCGAGACGACCGGGCGCGCCAGCAGGGACGGCGGGCACAGCAGGCCCATCACGACCGCGGGAGCCCCGGACGAGAACAGCTGCTCGGAGCCGGAGGCGAGCGAGGCGAGGCCGTCGCCCTGGAGGACGAACTGGCTCCCCACGCCGATGGCGAGGGCCAGGACGACGATGATGCCGCCGAAGACGCGAGAGAAGCGGTCCTTGTCGTGCGCGAGGCGCGAGAAGCGCATCACGGGCACGCAGACGATCACGAGCGCCAGGTTCACGGCGACGGCGCACAGCACGAACGAGACCGTCATGGCGACCCACGTGAGCGGCGCCGCCCCGGCGGCGAGCAGGCACCCCAGCCCCACGGGCAGGATGATGAGGTCGCCGAGCAGCGACATTCCGAGGAAGTGGACGAACTTCGCCCACATGACGGTGGTCGCCGAGATGGGGAGCGTGAGGTAGTAGCCCAGGTCGCGCACGAAGTAGAGGGTGTTCACGGCCTGGTAGAGACCCGTGAGCACCGTGAGGCCCACGAGGCACACCACGCAGAGGCTGAGCGCCATGTAGGGCGTGACGCCGAGCTCCCCCATCATGTAGCCCATCATGAAGAACATGGCGGCAAGGAGCAGGAAGAGGAGGCCCATCGCAACCTTGCGCGCCCCCGAGCCGAGCCTGCCCCACAGGCCCTTGCGGCCCTCGCCGGCCTCGTCGCCGCCGATGCCCATGCCGGTGCTGTCCAGGTGCTGCTCGCCCTTGACGATCACGCGCAGCATCACCTTGAGCTGGTGCCAGGAGAGGGGCTGGGCGGCCGCGGTGCCGCGCGCCATCACTCGGCCTCCCCGGAGAGCGGGGACTCGTCGGAGGTGAGCTCGAGGAACATCTCCTCGAGGGAGCCGTTCGAGCGGAAGTGCTCGCGCATCTCGGTCACGGTGCCCACGAAGAGCAGCTCGCCGTGGGCGATGATGCCCACGCGGTCCACGACCTTCTCGGCCACGTCGAGGACGTGCGTCGAGAAGAGCACGGTCTTGCCCGCGTCGGCGTGGCGGCGCATGGACTGCTTGAGCAGCCACGAGGCCTTGGGGTCGAGGCCGGTCATGGGCTCGTCGAGGATCCAGATCGCCGGGTCGGGCAGGAGCGCCCCCATGATCATCATCTTCTGGCGCATGCCGTGGGAGTAGGACTGAATCTGGTTGTCAAGCTCCCCCTCCATGCCGTACTCGCGCGCGAGCTCGGCGATGCGCGCGCCGCGGACAGCATCCGGGACCTCGTAGACGTCGGCGATGAAGCGGAGGAACTCGTGGCCCTTGAGGCGCAGCAGGTGGTCGGGGGAGTCGCTCACGAAGCAGAGGTTGCGCTTGGCGGCGAGAGGGTCCGTCACCACGTTCACGCCGTCGAGCTCGATGGTGCCCGAGGTGGGCGCCAGCACGCTGGCGAGCATGTTGAGCAGCGTGGACTTGCCCGCGCCGTTGGGGCCGAGCAGGCCGAAGATCTCGCCGGAGCGGATCTCCAGGGAGAGGTCGCGCACGGCGAGCGTGGCGCCGCCGTCATAGGACTTGCTCACGTGGTCGATTCGAATCATGCGTCTCCTTCGTCCGGAATAACCACCGGGCCATTCTACGACAGGGCAACCCCCTCCCCGGCAACCAATTGATTACGGTTTCGTCATGCTGCGGGGCGGGGCACTCGATGGCGCCCCGCCCCGCGGTCGGTCGGCCCTGTCGCGCCGATGCCCTCGCCCCCGGCGCTACTCCTCGGCAGGAAGGGCCTTCTCGCAGTAGTCGCGAATGATCGAGCAGGACTTGCGCATGGCGCGGCGCTCGTCATACGAAAGGTCGATCTCGAGCACGGCGTCGACACCCGTGTCACCGATGATGCAGGGAACGCCGGCCGAGATGCCGGACTCGCCGTACTCGCCGTCGAGGTGGGCGGAAAGCGGAACCACACGGCGCTCGTTGTGCAGGATCGAGGTAACGAGGTCGGCGACCACTGAGGCGATGCCGAACTCCGTGCAGCCCTTGCCGGAGATGATCGCGGCGCCGGACTCGCGCACGCGGCGCATGACGTCGTCGAAGTCAATGGAATCCACGACGTCGTTGCGCAGGGAGAGGTACTCGCGCAGGCCGATGCCCTCGACGGAGATGCGCGAGGTGGGGATGAACATGGAGTCGCCGTGCTCGCCCATGCAGAAGGCCTGGATCTGGTGGCTGGAAACGTCGATCGTCTCGGAGAGCACGCGGCGCAGGCGCGCGGAGTCGAGCGAGGTGCCGGTGCCGAAGACCTGGCTGCGGGGCAGCCCCATCTTGCGATAGAGGTACTCCACGACGATGTCCGCCGGGTTGGAGACGCTGATCAGGATGCCGTGGAAGCCGGAGTCCTTGAGCGGCCCGACGATGCCGTCGAGCACCTTGATCGTGCCGTCGAGCATCTGGAGACGCGTCTCGCCGGGGCGGCGGCTGCGTCCCGCGGTGAGGATCACGAAGTGGGCGTCCTTGCAGTCGGCGTACTCGCCGACGCGGATGGTGAACGAGTCGCCGAGGCCGGAGGCGAGGTCCTCGAGGTCGAGGGCCTGGGCGCGCGCCGCCTCGGCGTTGACGTCCAGGAACACGATCTCGTTCACGAGGTGCTGGAACATGAGGCACAGGGCCACGTGGCTGCCGACGCGACCGGCGCCGATGATGACCGCCTTGCGGGTGCGAATGTCTTCTCCGTGCATGCTGCTCCTATCGCCATGGCGCCGCGCGGGCACCGCTTCTTACAAAAAGGGCGCCCTCTGGGGACGCCCCTTCATTCTAGCCGCCTGTGGAGGTTCTGTGACGCCGTTCGCCGAGAAGTTCTCCGCTAGTCGCGGGTGAGCTTGCGATGCAGGCGGTGGGGCTTCGACGCCTCGGCGCCGAGGCGCCTCTCGCGGTCGGCCTGGTAGGCCTCGAAGTTGCCCTCGAACCAGTGCCAGCGGCCGGGATGCTCGTCGTCCCCCTCCCAGGCGAGGATGTGCGTGGCAACGCGGTCGAGGAACCAACGGTCGTGGGAGATCACCACGGAGCAGCCCGGGAACTCCTCGAGCGCCTCCTCCAGGCTCTCCAGCGTCTCGACGTCGAGGTCGTTGGTCGGCTCGTCGAGCAGCAGGAGGTTGCCGCCCTGGCGCAGCGTGAGCGCGAGGTTCAGGCGGTTGCGCTCGCCGCCGGAGAGCACGCCCGCGCGCTTTTGCTGGTCGGAGCCCTTGAAGCCGAAGGCCGCCACGTAGGCGCGGCTCGGGATCTCGGTCTCGCCCACGCGGATGTAGTCGTTGCCGTCGCTCACGACCTCCCAGAGGGTCTTGTCGGCGTCCAGACCCTCGCGCATCTGGTCGACGTAGGAGAGCTGCACGGTCTCCCCCACCGTCAGGGAGCCAGAGGTGGGACGCTCCTGGCCGACAATCATCTTGAACAGCGTGGACTTGCCCACGCCGTTGGGGCCGATCACGCCCACGATGCCGTTGCGCGGCAAGCTGAAGGACAGGTCGTCGATGAGCACGCGGTCGCCGAAGCTCTTCGAGAGGTGGTCGGCCTCGAGCACCTTGGCGCCCAGGCGCGGCCCGACGGGGATGTGGATGTCGGTGAAGTCGACGCGCTTGGAGGCGCGGGCCTCGGCCTCCATCTGCTCGTAGCGCTCGAGGCGCGCGCGGTTCTTGGCCTGGCGCGCCTTCGGGGAGCTGCGGACCCACGCGAGCTCGGACTTCATCTTCTTCGCGCGGCGGGCGTCCTGCTGGCTCTGGGCCTCCAGGCGCGCCGCCTTCTTCTCGAGGTAGGTCGAGTAGTTCCCCTCGTAGGGGTAGAGCTGGCCGCGGTCGACCTCGCAGATCCACTCGGCCACGTCGTCGAGGAAGTAGCGGTCGTGCGTGACGGCCATGACGGCGCCGGGGTAGCGATGGAGGAACTGCTCGAGCCACAGCACCGACTCGGCGTCCAGATGGTTGGTGGGCTCGTCGAGGAGCAGCAGGTCGGGCGCCTCGAGGAGCAGCCTGCACAGGGCCACGCGACGACGCTCGCCGCCGGAGAGAACGGAGACGGGCGCGTCCGGGTCGGGGCACTGGAGCGCGTCCATGGCCTGGGAGAGCTGGGAGTCGAGGTCCCAGCCGTTGGCGGCGTCGATCTCGTCCTGGAGCTGACCCATCTCCGCCATGAGGGCGTCGAAGTCCGCGTCGGGGTCGGCCATCTCGGCGCTCACCTGGTTGAAGCGCTCGATCTTCGCCAGCAGGTCGGCGAAGGCCTGCTCGATGTTCTCGCGCACGGTCTTGTCCTCGTCGAGCGGCGGCTCCTGCTGGAGGATACCCACGGTGTAGCCGGGGGTGAGGCGCGCCTCGCCGTTGGAGACGTCCTCGAGGCCGGCCATGACCTTGAGCAGCGTCGACTTGCCCGCGCCGTTGGGGCCCACCACTCCGATCTTGGCGCCGGGATAGACGCCCACCGTGACGTCGTCGAGGATGACCTTGTCGTGCACGGCCTTGCGGGCGCGGTTGAACATGTAGACGAACTCTGCCATGGGGTCTCTCGCCTTCTCGCGGGGTTCTTCTCGTCCCCCCATCATACTTGCCAGAAACAGGACGGGCACCTTTTGGGCAAGTTCACACGGCCTGCACGAATGGCGCCGTTCGGCCGGGACCGGCTGAAAACGTCCGCCCCGCGTGGCACAATCGGAGGGACCATCCCACTCACGAGGAGCGATCATGCCTGAGGGAATCCGCAAGATCAACGTCATAGGTCATCTCCACCCCGACACCGACAGCATCTGCTCGGCGATCGCCTACGCCCACCTCAAGAACGAGGTGGAACACACCAACATCTACGAGCCGCGCCGCGCGGGCGCCGTCAACCGGGAGACCGCGTTCGTGCTGCGCCACTTTGGCTTCGACGAGCCGCAGCTCATCACCTCCGTCACACCGCAGATCAAGGACACCGAGATTCAGCGCCAGGGAGGCATCGACGGCGAGATGAGCCTCTTCTCGGCATGGAATCTCATGCGCGAGGCAAAGACCGACACCCTCTGCGTCACAGACGACGAGAACAACCTCGAGGGCCTCATTGCCGTCAAGGACATCGCCAACGCCAACATGGACGTCTTTGACACGAGCGTGATCGGCGAGTCGCACACCTGCTATGCCAACATCATCGACACGCTCAAGGGCGAGATGATCCTTGGCGACCCCACGGCTCGCGTCGACGGCGGTCACGTCCGCGTGGGTACCACGCCCGAGCTCATGGAGGACACCGTCGAGCCCGGCGACATCGTGCTCACCACCAACCGCTACGAGACGCAGCAGTTTGCCGTCGAGTGCGACGCCCGCTGCCTGATCGTGTGCTGCAGCGCCCACATCTCGCACCGCGTCATCGCCTCCGCCGAGCGCCATGGCTGCGCGATCATCACCACCCCCTATGACACCTACGCGGCCGCGCGCCTCGTCTCCATGTCCATCCCCGTGCGCGCCAAGATGCTCTCCGAGGGCATCCTCAAGGTGAGCGTCAACACCGCGATCGACGACGCGCGCAAGATGATGGCGCGCTCGCGCCACCGCTTCTTCCCCGTCATAGACGAGGACAGCAAGTACGTGGGCCTGGTGAGCTCCCCCAACCTGCTCTCCGCCAAGCGCAAGCACGTCATCCTCGTCGACCACAACGAGCGCTCGCAGTCGGTCGAGGGCCTTGAGCAGGCAGAGATCATGGAGATCATCGACCACCACCGCATCGGGTCGATCGAGACGAGCGGGCCGGCCTACTTCCGCAACATGCCCGTGGGCTGCACCTGCACAATCGTCCACATGATGTACCGCGAGAGCGGCGTGGAGATTCCCGCCGACATCGCCGGGCTCATGCTCTCGGCGATCCTCTCCGACACGCTGGCGTTCCGCTCCCCCACCTGCACCCAGGTCGACCGCGACGCCGCCGAGGCACTCGCCAAGATCGCGGGCGTGGACATCGAGAGCTACGCCGACGCCATGTTCGAGGCGGGCGCCGACCTCACCGGCCGCACCGCCGAGGAGGTCTTCGGCGCCGACTTCAAGGTCTTCTCCCGCGGCAACGTCAAGTTCGGCGTGGGCCAGGGCAGCTACATGACCGACAGGAGCCGCGCCGCGGCCGAGGCGCTCGTGGGTCCCTACCTCGCCGAGGCGGCGCGCGAGGAGGAGCTGCCGCTCGTCTTCTACCTGTTCACCGACGTCAAGAGCTCGTCGAGTGAGATCCTGTGGTACGGCGAGGGCGCCGAGAGCATCGTCGCGCGCGCCTTCGACGTGGAGCCGCACGACGGCATGGCCCTCCTGCCCGGCGTGGTGAGCCGCAAGAAGCAGGTCATCCCCGCCCTCATGGCAACGCTGCAGAGCATCCAGGAGGACCAGGACTAGTGGCCGAGAAGAACGTCGCGTCGTCGCGCGGACCCCAGGCGCCGGGGGAGTCCCACTTCCTCGCCATCCTCTCGCGCATGAAGTACATCGAGCGGTGGTCGCTCATGCGCAGCTCGCGGCCCGAGAACCTCTCCGAGCACTCGCTCGAGGTAGCGCTCATCGCGCACATGCTGTGCGTCATCGGCAATGCGCGGTTTGGCCGCGCGCTCGACGCCGAGCGCGCCGCGCTCGTGGCGCTCTACCACGACGCCTCGGAGATCATCACCGGGGACCTCCCCACGCCCGTCAAGTACCACGACGGCACCATCCGCGACGCCTACAAGGCTGTCGAGCGCAGCGCCGAGGAGCGGCTGCTCGACACCCTGCCCGCCGACCTGCGACCGGCGCTCGAGGACGTTCTCTGGGTGTCGGACGACGCGTCCGAGGACGAGCGCTACCTGCGCCGCCTCGTGAAGGCCGCCGACAAGGTCTCCGCACTCATCAAGTGCGTCGAGGAGGCGCGCTCGGGCAACACGGAGTTCGCGAGCGCCGAGGAGAGCTGCCGGGCGGCCGTGGACGAGATGGCCTCCGAGCTGCCCGAGGTCGCGAGCTTCCTGTCCGAGTTCCTCCCCTCCTACGGCGCCACCCTCGACGACCTCCTCTGACCTACCAAAGGGGTCAGACCCCTTTGGTAGGTCCCAACACGAATCGGAGTCCCACCCCATGCCTCACGCGCTTCATGCCCGGCTTCCGAAGAACTTCGTGCTCGAGGAGCGCCTCGAGCGCTACGGTCGTGCCATAGAGCTCCGGCCCGAGAGCCTGCGCGGCCGCTGGGTCGAGGCCTGCTCGCCCATCGGCGCCGACCCCTACCGGGAGGTTCGCCTCGACCTCGGCTGCGGAAAGGGCGGGTTTGTGGTCGAAGCGGCGCGCCGAGAGCCCGACGTCCTCTTCGTCGCCATGGACTCGGAGCCGATCTGCGTCGCCTACGCCGCCCAGCGCGTCTGCGAGAGTGGGCTGCCCAACGTGGTCGTCGTTCCCGGCACGGGCATGCGCGTACGAGAGCTCTTCTCGGCCGGGGAGCTCTCCGTGATCCACCTCAACTTCCCGACCCCGTTCCCGCGCAAGCGCGACGCCCACAAGCGCATGGCCTGCATGGAGCGGCTCATGGACTTCCGCGGCGTGCTGACCGAGGGCGGCGAGGTCCGCATGCGCACCGACAGCCAGCCGCTCTTTGACTTCATGCTCACGCAGGTTCCCCTAGCGGGATATGAGCTGCTCTGGGAGAGTCGCGACGCACGGGCCGAGCGGCCTGACGACCCCGCCAGCGAGTACGAGCGCAGGCTCGGGGCAAAGGGGGCACGGGTCCTCGCCCTCACGGCGACGCCCGGACCGGTCCCGGAGCACGTCGAGCAGACGGCGGAGCTGTCGTTGGCGGCATACCTGCCCCGCGACCTCACGTCGCTGCAGGGGATGGCCTATGCGCCGCACGGCATGGAGGCCACGGTCACCAACCTGCGCAACCGGGCGCTCCGCGAGCGCGCGCAGAGCGCCTCCACAATTGGGGAGTAAGGTAGGGTCACGCCGTACCAACGGACGCCCCAAGAGAGGTCACCATGCCGAAGATCAACCCAGGCAACCGCCTGTACCTGTACCAGCTGCTCTCGCGCGAACTCGGCGTGGGACGGCAGACGCTGCTGCCGCGGGCCGAGGAGGCACTCGTCGCCGACGGGCTCTGCGTCGAGGACCTGGGGTGCTCGAGCATGCGCGAACTCTGCGAGGAGCTCGGCGAGTTCATCAAGCTGACCGTCTTCAAGAAGGGCTACGTCTACGCCACGGTGCTCGCCAACGAGGAGTACGACCGCGCCCTCGAGCAGCTGGGGCGTGGCACGGAGAAGCGGTCCGGCGGCAAGCCCTGGAAGCGGCGCGGCGGCAAGGCGCTGCGCCCCGTGAAGCCGAGGCACGCCGAGAGGGCCGCGGAATCGGAGTCAGAGCCGGTGCCGGTGCCCGAGCCGGAGCCCGAACCCGTACCCGAACCGGAGCCCGAGCCCGTCGCCGAATCAGAACCAGAGCCGGTGGAATCGCCGGAGCCGCAGGCGAACACCGACCCGGAGCCCGTCGCCGAGCCCGATCCTGAACCCACAATCGAAGTGGAGCCGGAGCCGGAGCCCGAGCCTCGGCCTTCGATTTCCCTCACCATCACCTATGTTCCTGAGCAGGCATCGGAGCGGCCGCACGGGGGCAAGGCCGCGAGTGACCTCCCGCAGGACTTCCACCGAGACGTCCGCTGCCCAGACGACCTGCTCAGCAGGCTCTATCAGGTTCTCCCCCCTGACGTCGATCCCGTGACGACGCTGGAAGAGGACTTCCGTGTCGCCCGCTCGACCGGCACACTCGGAGGAACACGCAGCAATGTGACCTACCCGCTCCGCTATCTGCGCGCCGGCGGCACCGACCCGGTAACGGTCACGCTGCGACGCTCTGCCAGGACGGTCGCCGGGAAGCGCTGGGCGATCGTCGCCGTCGATGCCGGACGGGACGACGAGGTCGGTCTCGAGGGCCTCGACGAGGCCGACCGTGGACCATGGTCCGCGTTCATCCGACACGGCGAGTCCTTCGATCCCGAGCGCTCCTTCGCCCAGGTCGTGTCAATCGGGTCTTGGGGGGAGGCCCTGGAGCGACTTGCCAGGCTTGCCGCGCCAGAAAACTGGGGCGAGGGCCATCGCGTGCTGCGTGGCTATCTCACCATGACGTTCGCCCGCGTCAGGGCCGAGGGCAAGCTCTTCGTCTCGGACGACGGCGCGAGCGCCGACTTTGACACGGGCCTGCTCACCCCAGACGCGCTTCCGATCTACGCCAACCTCTCTGGCACATCCGGAGACATCCCCTGGTCATTGGATGGGTTCTCCACCGTCGGCCGGGCGCTCCCGGCTCGCTTCGTCTCAACGCTTGCCGAGGCGACGTTCGATCCCGGTCTGCCCGCCCCCGAGCTCGACCGACGAGAGGCCCTCCTCAGAAACCCGCGCCTGGCGACCTCGGCCTACGACCCCGTCTCCGACAAGGTCAGGCTGCTTGTCCCTGAAGGCGAGGGGGCGCTCGCGCTCTCCGTCACGGAGCGGGGCTATGAGGTCGTGACGTCGCTGTCCCGCGAGGATGCCTACGTCTGTGCCCGCGTCGTCAGTTCCGAGCAGCCCAGCTGGCTCATCGGATAGCCGCAGGGCCAGCGCGGGAATCCCATGCTGCAAAACCTGCGTTCGTGTGATGCTTTTGCCCTCGCGAGAGCAAAAGGTCCGTTCGTGTGATGGGTTTTTGGCCGGATTCTCGAATTTGATTCGACTTTCAATTTTAGATCCTGGTCCTTTCCGCGCGCAGGCCCAACAGCGGGCAAAAAAGTGCTGAAAAGCCATCACACGAGAGCAGCTTTTGTCTCGATAGAGCCCCGAGCATCACACAAGGGAGCGTTTTGCATAGCTCCATATGTCCGGAACGTCTCTTCTTCCGCGTCGGAAGCGGCCAACGCCGCCCAACGTGCTACATTTCTCCCCGGAATTCGACCGATCCGGGAGGACAACATGGCCAAGATAGCGATGAAGACCCCGCTCGTCGAGATGGACGGCGACGAGATGACCCGCATCATCTGGCAGATCATCAAAGACGAGCTCGTCTGCCCGTACGTCGACCTCAAGACCGAGTACTACGACCTCGGCCTCGAGAACCGCGACAGGACCGACGACCAGGTCACCGTGGACTCCGCCGAGGCGACCAAGCGTCTGGGCGTGGCCGTCAAGTGCGCCACCATCACCCCCAACGCCGCCCGCGTGGAGGAGTACGGGCTCAAGCAGATGTGGAAGAGTCCCAACGGTACCATCCGCGCGCTGCTCGACGGCACGGTCTTCCGCGCGCCCATCGTGGTCAAGGGCATCGAGCCTACGGTGACCACCTGGAAGCGACCAATCACCATCGCGCGCCACGCCTATGGCGACGTCTACAAGAACGCCGAGATGCGCGTGGACGGCCCCGGCAAGGTGGAGCTCGTCTACACCGCCGCCGACGGCACCGAGCGCCGCGAGCTCGTCCACGTCTTCGACGGACCAGGCGTGGTCCAGGGCCAGCACAACCTCGACGCCTCCATCGAGAGCTTTGCACGCAGCTGCTTCGAGTACGCCCTCTCAACGGGCCAGGACCTGTGGTTCGCCACCAAGGACACCATCTCCAAGACCTACGACCACCGCTTCAAGGACGTCTTTGCGGAGATCTACGACACCGAGTATCGCAAGCGATTCGAGGCGGCGGGCATCGAGTACTTCTACACGCTCATCGACGACGCCGTGGCACGCGTGGTCAAGTCCGAGGGCGGCTTCATCTGGGCGTGCAAGAACTACGACGGAGACGTCATGAGCGACATGCTCTCCTCGGCGTTCGGCAGCCTCGCCATGATGACCTCGGTGCTCGTCAGCCCGCACGGCTACTTCGAGTACGAGGCGGCGCACGGGACCGTCCAGCGCCACTACTACAAGCATCTCAAGGGCGAGCCCACCTCGACCAACTCCGTCGCCACGATCTTCGCCTGGACCGGCGCCCTGCGCAAGCGCGGCGAGCTCGACGAGCTTCCCGAGCTCGTGGACTTTGCCGACCGCCTCGAGGCGGCCACCGTCCACACGATCGAGTCCGGCAGGATGACCGGCGACCTCGCGCGCATCACCATGCTCGAGAGCCCGCAGACGCTCGGCACACGCGAATTCATTCTTGCCGTCCGCGAGACCCTCGACGCAGAGGCGACCGCATAGCGGCTAAGGGAAGTGCGCTTTTTCCCAGGGAGTTCCGACAGGCCCCGGCACGGTTCCGGGGCCTGTCCCTCTCCGTCGGCTAAAACCAGCGCGTCCCCCTTACATGTTGCCGAAGAGGGCGTCCTTCACCACCGCGGCGCACTCGCGCAGCATGGCCTGGGGCAGATAGAGCGGGTTGGACGGCGCGGCCAGGCCGTGGGCGCCGGGCAGCCCGTTCCTCTCGGCGATGCAAAGCGCCCGGTAGAGGTGGAAGTCGTTGGTGACGACGCCCACCTCGGCGCCCGGCTCAAGGAGCGCGGAGGAGAAGCGCAGGTTCTCCGCCGTCGTGCTCGAACGCTCCTCCTTCGTGATGCGGCCCTCGTCAAGCCCGTGCTCGACCAGGTACTCCGCCATGGCGTCTGCCTCGGTGCGCACCTCGCCGAAACCCTGGCCGCCCGAGACGACGCAGTCGGTCTCGGGATTCTCCTCCAGGTAGGCGAGCGCCGCGTCCAGGCGATAGCGCAGGGCCTCGCTCGGCGTGCCGTCGGGCCGAAGACCGGCACCCAGCACCACGAGGTCGTCCAGGCCCGCAGGGGGCGTCTTGGCCGCCGCGGTCCCTATGAGCGCGGAGAGCGCGCCCACGGCGAGAAGTCCGACCAGGCAGACGACACACGTCGCCATCCGGACGCGCGGGATGCGCCATGCCGCGATCAGCGCCGCGCCCAGGACGACCCACACGAGGAAGAACCCGCCCGCGGGATAGAGCACCGCCATGAGGAGGCCGTACGCGATCGAGATCACGCCCAGCGCCGCAAGCACTACCGCCATGCGATCTCCCCTTCTCTCGGGACGTCTTCTGGGAACAATACTACTAGCCGTGCCCGACGGGCCACCGACCATGACGACATCGTCACGTCGGGCACCGGGAGGTGGTCGCATGTCCGTCGTCATCGCAGTCGCCGTCCCGCACCCGCCCCTCATCGTCCCCGGCGTCGGGCATGGGCGCGAGTGCGAGGTCCGTTCCACCGCAGACGCCTATCGCGAGGTCGCGAGGCGCATTGCGGCGCTCGGCCCCGACACGGTCGTGGTCTCCAGCCCGCACGCCGCGATGTACCTCGACTACCTGCACATAGCACCCGGGTCAGGCGCCCGGGGAACGTTCGCGCGGTTCGGGGACGCCGCGGACGGGTCGCGCGTCACCTACGACGAGGAGCTCGTCGCCGAGCTCTGCCGTCTCGCCCGCAAGGAGGGCCTCCCCGCCGGAACCAGGGGCGAGCGAGACCCCGGCCTCGACTGGGGCGTGCTCGTGCCGCTCCACTTCCTCCAGGAGGCCTACGAAGAGCGCCGCGCCGCGGGTGACGAGGTCGAGCCGTATCGCGTGGTCCGCATGGGGGTCTCCGGCCTCTCCCCGCTTCAGCACTACCGCATGGGCCAGCTCGTGGCGCGCGCCGCGGAGCATCTCTGCCGCCGGGTGGCCTACGTCGCATCCGGCGACCTCTCGCACAAGCTGGCAGAGGACGGGCCGTACGGCTTCTCGCCCGACGGCCCCGTCTTCGACCGTCTGGCCTGCGATGCGTTCTCGAGCGGAGACTTCCTCCCGCTGCTCTCCGCAGACGCCGGCCTCTGCGAGCGCGCGGCGGAGTGCGGCCTGCGGTCCTTCCAGATCATGGCGGGCGCCCTGGATCGCACGCCCGTCTCGGCAGAGCTGCTCTCCTACGAGGGGCCCTTCGGCGTGGGCTACGGCGTCGCGTGCTTTTCGCCCGCAGGGGAGGCGGGCTCCGACCCCGACCGGGCCTTCGGCGAGAAGTACGAGGCATGGCACGCCGCGGACATGGAGCGCCGGCGCGGCGAGGAGGACTGCTTCGTCTCGCTCGCCCGTGCCGCGCTCGAGCGTCGCGTGCGCACCGGCCGCAGGCTGCCCCTGCCCGACGACCTCCCCGAGGGGCTGCTCTCCCGTCGTGCCGGAGCGTTCGTCTCGATCAAGAAGAACGGGCAGCTCAGAGGCTGCATCGGAACCATCGCGCCCACGCGCGGGAACCTCGCCGAGGAAATCGCGGCAAACGCGGTGTCCGCCGGCCTCCACGACCCGCGCTTCCCTCCCGTCACGCCCGACGAGCTCCCCGAGCTCGTCTACGACGTCGACGTCCTCGGCGACCCGGAGCCCGTGGAGGGCCGCGAGGGGCTGGACCCCAGGCGCTACGGCGTGATTGTGAGCGCGCCCGACGGGCGCCGTGGCCTGCTGCTCCCCGACCTCGACGGCATCGACACCGTCGACGAGCAGCTGCGCATCGCGGCGCGCAAGGGCGGCATCGCGCTCTCGGAGGAGGGCGTCGCCGTGGAGCGCTTCGTCGTGGAGCGTCACGCGTGAGCGCGGACGAGAGGGGCCGCGGCATCGCAGGCCCCGCCGCCGTCTGCGACGTGTGCCCGCGCCGCTGCCGCCTGTCACCCGGCGCGCTCGGCTCCTGCGGCGCCAGGCGCAACCTCGACGGCGTGGTCGTCCCGGAGGGCTACGGGCGCCTCACGTCGCTCGCGCTCGACCCGATCGAGAAGAAGCCCCTCGCCCGCTTCATGCCCGGCACGTACGTGCTCTCGGCAGGCAGCTACGGCTGCAACCTGCGCTGCCCCTTCTGCCAGAACTGGGAGATATCGCAGGCGGGCGAGAAGGACGCCCGATGGCGCGAGGTCTCGCCCGAGGGGCTGGTTGCGCTGGCGCTCGACGCGCGCCGCCGGGACGCCCGCGTCTCCGGGATCGCCTATACCTACAACGAGCCGCTCGTGTGCTGGGAATACGTCCGCGACTGCGCGCGGCTCGCCCATGAGGCGGGCCTTGTCAACGTCCTCGTGTCCAACGGGTGCGTGGGGCCCGCCGTCGTCGACGGGCTCGAGGGGCTTCTCGACGCAGCGAACATCGACCTCAAGGGCTTCTCGGACGAGCTCTACGACGCCTGCGGCGGGGCACCCGGTTCGCTCGGGGCCGTGCGCGCCACGATCGAGCGGCTCTCCGCCGACCCGCGCTGCCATCTCGAGGTGACCACCCTCGTCGTGCCCGGCATGAACGACTCCGACGACGAGGTCGGCGCCATGGCCGAGTGGCTCTCCGGCCTCGGGGACGTCACCTACCACGTGACGCGCTTCTTCCCGCGCTGGCGCATGACGGACCGCCCGCCCACCCCCGTGGGCGTCGTGCGCCGCCTCGCCGACGTCGCGCGGCGTCACCTCTCCCACGTCTACGTGGGCAACTGCTAGGGGCGCGGCAGAGCGCCCCGGGCTAGTCGCGGCCGTTCCAGCAGTAGGTGCAGACCTTCCTGCGGTCGATGCCGATGGCCTCGAGCATGCCGTCAAGGCTCTGGTACTCCAGGGAGTCGAAGCCCATCTCCTCGCAGATGGAGCGCAGGAGGCAGCGACCGCGCTCGCTGCGGCCGTCGGCGTACTCGTCGAGGTGCTTCTCGCCCTCGTCGCCCTCGAGCTCGCGGACCTTGCGCCGTGCGATGAGCTCGTACTCGGAGCGGCTGCGCGAGAACGAGAGGAACTTGCAGCCGTACATGATCGGTGGGCAGGCCGAGCGCATGTGGACCTCGGCCGCGCCGGTGTCGCGCAGGAAGTCGATCGTCTCGCGCATCTGCGTGCCGCGGACGATGGAGTCGTCGACGAGCAGCAGGCGCTTGTCGCGGATGAGCTCGGGCACCGGGATCTGCTTCATCTTGGCGACGCGGTTGCGGACCTCCTGGTTCGCCGGCATGAACGAGCGCGGCCACGTGGGGGTGTACTTGACGAAGGGGCGGGCGAGCGGCACCCCGGACTCGTTGGCGTAGCCGATGCCGTGCGGCAGGCCCGAGTCGGGCATGCCGGCGACGAAGTCCACCTCGGGGAGCAGGCCTGCCTCGCGCTCGTCGCGGGCCATGATGGCGCCGTTGCGGTAGCGCATGCACTCCACGTTGACGCCCTCGTAGGTCGAGTTGGGGTAGCCGTAGTAGACCCACAGGAACGCGCAGATGCGCATCTCGTCGCGCGCCGGGGAGAGCGTCTCGTAGCCGTCGGCCGTGATGCGCACGATCTCCGCCGAGCCGAGCTCGTACTCGTCCACGTAGCCGAGCTTCCCGTAGGCGAACGACTCGAAGGTCACGCAGTAGCCGTCGTCGTCGTGGCCGATGAGGACGGGCAGGCGGCCCATCTTGTCACGCGCGGCGACGAGCTCCCCACCCTCGGTCATGATGAGCAGCGTGAGCGACCCCTCGACCTCGTCCTGCGCGTAGCGGATGCCCTCGACGATGCTCCCCTGGGTGTTGATCAGCGCGGCGACGAGCTCGTTGACGTTGACGCCGCCCGAGCCCATCGCCATGAACTGGTGGCCCTCCTCCTCGAAGCGCGCGACGAGCGCGTCCTGGTTCGCGATGGCGCCCACCGTCGAGATGGCGTAGAGCCCCAGGTGCGAGCGGACGAGCAGCGGCTGCGGGTCGTTGTCCGAGATGCAGCCCATGCCGCAGGTGCCCGAGAGCCCGGGCAGGTCATGCTCGAACTTGGTCCGGAACGGCGTGTTCTCGATGGAGTGGATCTGGCGGTTGAAGCCGCCGCCCTCGCGGCAGGTGACCATGCCGGCACGGCGCGTTCCGAGGTGAGAGTGATAGTCGACGCCAAAGAACACGTCGAGTGCAACGTCACGATGAGAGACGGCGCCGAAGAATGCCCCCATGGTACCTCCGTTCCCTGCGGCATGGCCGCGCGCTTGACCTCATGAGTATACTCGCGCATCGCAACGCCCGGGCTTCCGAAACACGCCCGTCGCTTTTCTCACAGACGTCTGAGATAAGTTAAATTGGGTATACTTATTCATGGCAGAAAGTTAGCTCACTCGAACAGAAAGGCATGCCATGAGCAAGATCAGCAAGGTGCACGGTCGCGAGGTCCTGGACTCCCGCGGCAACCCGACCGTCGAGGTCGAGGTCACGCTCGAGGACGGGTCTGCCGGCCGCGCCATCGTCCCCTCCGGCGCCTCGACCGGCGAGTTCGAGGCGGTCGAGCTTCGAGACGGCGACAAGGGCCGCTACCTCGGCAAGGGCGTCACGCGGGCCGTAGCGCACGTCAACGGGGAGCTCTCCGCGGCGCTCGTAGGCCGCGAGGCAACCGACCAGCGCGGGGTCGACGAGGCCATGATCGTCGCGGACGGCACCCCCAACAAGGGGCGTCTCGGCGCCAACGCCATCCTGGGCTGCTCGCTCGCCGTCGCCCGCGCCGCCGCGTCCTCCGTCGGCCTGCCGCTCTACGCCTACCTCGGCGGGCCCAACGCCCACACCCTCCCCGTGCCGATGATGAACATCCTGAACGGAGGCGTCCACGCCGACAACAACGTCGACTTCCAGGAGTTCATGATCATGCCCGTGGGGGCGCCGGACTTTGCGACCGGCCTCAGGTGGTGCGCGCAGGTCTACCACACGCTCAAGGACACCCTCAGGGCGGCCGGGCTCTCCACCGGCGTGGGGGACGAGGGCGGCTTCGCGCCGGATCTCAAGACCAACGCCGAACCCTTCGTCTACCTGATGGAGGCCGTCGAGGCGGCCGGCTTCAAGCCCGGCGAGGACTTCATGTTCGCCATGGACCCCGCGACCTCCGAGCTCTACGACCGGGAGAATGGCCTCTACGAGCTCAGGGGCGAAGGGCGCACGCTCACGTCCGACGAGATGGTCGAGTACTGGGCCGAGCTCGTCGAGAGGTACCCCATCATCTCCATCGAGGACGGCCTCGCCGAGGAGGACTGGGAGGGCTGGGTCAGGCTCACCGAGCGCCTGGGCGGGAGGGTCCAGCTCGTGGGCGACGACCTCTTCGTCACCAACACCGCCCGCCTGCGCCGCGGCATCGAGCTCGGAGCCGCCAACGCCATCCTCATCAAGGTCAACCAGATCGGCAGCCTGACGGAGACCCTCGACGCCATCGAGACCGCCAAGCGCGCCGGCTACACCGCCGTGGTCTCCCACCGCTCCGGGGAGACCGAGGACACCACAATCGCCGACCTCGCCGTGGCGACCAACGCCGGCCAGATCAAGACCGGGGCCCCGGCCCGCACCGACCGCGTCGCGAAGTACAACCAGCTCCTTCGCATCGAGGACGCCCTCGGCTCCGCCGCCGAGTACCCGGGCCGCTCCGCCTTCTACAACCTCGCGTAGCCCACTCCCCCGCCGCGCGTCGCCCCGGGCCAGGGCCCGGGGCGACCTCTTGCGCTATGCTTGGGGGAGGCGTCGAACGGGAGGAAGCATGACGGACGAGAAGTGCGTGCTGGTCGGACAGTCGGGCGGGCCCACCTCCGCCATCAACGCGAGCCTCGCGGGCGTAATCAGCGCGGGCATGGACGCCGGCGCGCGCGTCGTGGGCATGCGCTACGGCATCCAGGGGTTTCTCGACGGGCGCTCCGTCGAGCTGAGTCGCTCCTTCGGCGACCCGCGCGACCTCGAGCTCCTGCGCGACACCCCCTCGAGCTGGCTCGGCAGCTGTCGCTACAAACTTCCCGACCCCGCAGACGACGAGGCGACCTACCAGCGTCTCTTTGACCGCTTCCGCGAGGTCGGCGCCGACGCCGTCCTCTACATCGGCGGCAACGACTCCATGGACACGATCGCCAAGCTCGGCGCCTACGGCCGCGAGTACGGAAGCCCGATCCGCTTCATCGGCGTCCCCAAGACCATCGACAACGACCTCGTGCAGACCGACCACACCCCCGGCTACGGCTGCGCGGCGCGCTTCGTGGCCACCGCCATGCGCGAGATCGCCTGCGACGCCAACGTCTACGACCTCAAGAGCGTCACCTTCGTGGAAATCATGGGCCGCGACGCCGGCTGGCTCGCCGCGTCGTCGGCGCTGGCCAACCCCGACCTCATCCTGCTGCCCGAGGCGCCGCTCGACGAGGCCGCGCTGCTGGCGCGCATCGCTGAGCTGCTTGCCGAGAAGAACACCGTGATGGTGGGCGTGAGCGAGGGCGTGCGCACCCCCGACGGTCGCCTGGTCTGCGAGGCGGCCGCCCTCGCCGAGGGCGTGGGGGTTGACGAGTTTGGCCACCTGGCAGCCCTCTCGGGCGCCGCGCGCTACCTCGCCGCGCTCGCCAAGGAGCACCTCCACTGCAAGACGCGCGCCGTCGAGCTCTCCACGCTGCAGCGCTGCGCAAGCTACGTCGCCAGTCAGGTCGACCTCGACGAGGCCTTTGAGCTGGGGCGCGCCGGAGTCCGTGCGGCGCTCGCCGGCGAGACCACCAAGATGTGCGCCCTGGAGCGCGTGAGCGACGACCCCTACGAGGTCCGTACCAAGCTCGTGGACGTTCTCTCCGTGGCCAACCAGGTCAAGCACGTTCCCCGCGCCTGGATCAGCGACGACGGCATGGGCGTCACCGAGGAGCTGCTGACCTATGTCCGCCCGCTCGTGGACTGGATTCCCATCGAGCTCGCGTCTCTCGACTGACTCCCGCCTACTTCTGCAGGTGCATGCAGGTCTGCGTGGCGCGCGCGACGGGCGTGCCCAGCTCGTCGGTCACGTAGCAGGTGTAGAACGCCAGCGTGCGACCGTTCTTGTCGACGTCCGCCGTGGCGATGAGCCTCTCGCCCTTGGCCGCGCTCATGAACTCGATCGAGCTCGCGACCGAGACGGTCACGCTCTCGCCCACGTTGGACGCCACGGCAAAGGCAAGGTCGGCCACCGTGAAGATGGCGCCGCCCATCACGCCGCCCTTCTCGTTGCGGTGCCCCGGCGTGATGTCAAACTCGGTGACCGCGTGCCCGCGCGCGGCCTCCACCACGCGACAGCCGCAGGCGTCCGTCGCGAAGCGGTCGTTCCTAAAGACCGCCTGCACCTCCTCGAGGGTTGCGTTCTCGTCGATTATCGCCATGTGTCGTCCTCCTCCTTGATCTTGATGCCGAGAAGCCCGATGAGCTCCGCCGCCTGCTCGGGGTCGATGACGGCGCCGCGCAGCTCTCGCAGGTCCGAGGAGACGCGCAGCCCGGAGATGTCGCACGTGGAGAGGTCCACGCCCGAGAGGCTGGTGCGGAAGAACGTCGACCGCGTGAGGTCGCAGCCGCGCAGCGACACGCGACGCAGCCGGGTGGCGTGGAAGCTCGCCTCGGTGAGCTTGGTCTCGCTGGCAACGAGCTGCTCAACCGTCGCCTCCGAGAGGTCCGCGTAGGCGAGCTGGCTGTCCGAGAAGGACACGCCGGTGAGGCGGCTCTTCAGGAAGGAGAGCCCGGGCGCCGAGCACGACCTGAAGTCCACGCGGTTGAGCCAGCTGCGCCCCATGTCGCAGCGCACGAAGCGACAGCCCGAGAAGAGCACGTCGGTAAACGTGCAGTTGGAGAGGTTGACGCGCTCGAAGGCGCACCCGCGGAAGACGACGTTCTCGAAGGCCGTGCCGTCGGCGGAGGCACCCGCGAGCTCCAGGTCGGAGAACGCGGTGTTGGTGACGTGCGCGTCTGGGGCAGACAGCGCGGCAAGGAGCTCCCCCTTGCCCAGGTGGCAGCCCAGGTCGTCACGAACCTGCGCGAAGCGCCCCACCTGCCGGGTCCGCGCCATTACGCGAGCCTCACGATCTTGGTGCCATGAACCTCGCAGACGCCCAGCTCGGAGGCAATGCGCTCGGCATTCTCCCAGGTGATGCCCCCTCCGGGGAGGATGGTGACGCGTCCGGCCGCGCGATCGACGTAGGCGCGCAGACGGCCGAGGTTGTCCTCGATCGGCGTGCCCGCGGGACCGCCATGCGTGAGGATGCGCGACACGCCCTGCCCGGCGAGCCAGTCGATTGCGCCGAGCTGCTCGTCTGCCGGCAGCGCGTCGAATGCCATGTGGAAGGTCACGTCGACGCCATCCGCGAGCTCCACAAGCTCGGAGGTGAGCGCGCGGTCGAGATGTCCGTCCCGCAGGCAGCCAAAGACCACGCCGGTGACGCCCAGGCGCTTGGCCATGGCCAGGTCGTCGCGCATCATGACCGCCTCGTCCGGCGTGTACTCGAAGCCTCCGCCGCGCGGGCGGATCATGCATATCACGCCCACGCCCCTCTCGCCAGCGAGGGCAACGGCAGCACGAATGACCCCGTAGCTGGGCGTGGTCCCGCCAACCGACAGGTTGTCGCAGAGCTCGACGCGCGCGGCTCCCGCGGCGACCGCCGCCGGCACAAGCCCCATGTTCTCGGCGCAGAACTCGCGCGTCAGCATGACCCCTCCCCTTCTGTTTCCTCTCGCCCAGTATGCCACGGGTCCCGCGCAGATGCCGCCCCAAGCCGGTTTGATAACTAAGAGGCAACTAGAACTGTGCAGCACTTTCGATAAAATCCGCAGGTAAACGGCACCGACAATAAAACGGGGCCCGCCCCCGGACCCCGATTTGTGATTCTGGCGCAACTAGAGGACCGTCGTCGCGACAGCGGGCTACAGCAGCGCAGCCTCCCACTCGGCCTCGCGAAAGCCCACGAGCACGAAGTCGTCCCCGACCACGATCGGCCGCTTGACCAGCATGCCGTCCTCGGCGAGTAGCGCGAATGCGTCGGCGTCCGCCATACCGGCGTCGAGAAGAGCCTTAACGTTGCGCTCTCGGTAGAGGCGCCCGCTCGTGTTGAAGAAGCGGCGCACGGGCAGGCCGGAGCGAGCCTGCCAGGCGGCGAGCTCCTCGGCCGTCGGGTTGTCCTCGACGATGTGGCGGTCCGTGTAGGAGACGCCGTGCGCATCAAGCCACGCCTTCGCGCGCTTGCAGGTACTGCACTTCGGATACTCAACAAACAGCACGTCGGCCATGGTGGGTCCTCTCGTATTCGGCAA